>Ga0214921_10011933_pt1 | contig 10475 bp, 3 predicted proteins | sample LL1505_MetaG_FD_177992 | JGI IMG/M metagenome (GOLD analysis project Ga0214921, IMG submission 177992) | Freshwater microbial communities from Lake Lanier, Atlanta, Georgia, United States - LL-1505 | ecosystem: Environmental > Aquatic > Freshwater > Lake | place: USA: Georgia | collected 2015-05-28
ATAATAATTTTTATAAAATATTAAATTTATTATTTAAAATACATTTTTTTAAATCTAATATTAATTAATATATTTCAAGAAAATAGATTAATATTAATCTATTTTCTTAATTCCCGTGCTCCATTATCAATATTTATTATATCAATAAATGACGTATTATATTGATATTCTGGTAATAATATTTGTCCAAATATATTATCTAATATAATATTAAATTTTCTTTCATTATCATCATTACTTGCTACCATAATTTTATTATTTAATAATTCAATTGTAGAGTCTTCATTTTTAATATGAAATAATCTTTCAATTAAATTATTTATCTCTAAATATTTGTATAGATAATTTGTAATTTTAAAATCTTTTATTATTATATAATAATATAATGTTAAAACTATTATCATAATACATGATGAAAAATTAGATTTTTTTAATGGTTCGTGTTTTGTTCTATATGGTATTGCATAACAATATTCTGGATGAATTCCCCAATTACTATTTTCTTTTAATTTATTATTTTTAATTTGAAATAATATATTATTTATATCTTCAACTAAAAATGGAATATTTTTAATATTTGTTTCATCCAAGTTTATATCTTCTTCTTTTATTAAAATATTTGTAGGATCTTTTTTTAATTTATATATTAATGGTTTAATAATAGTTATTATTTCAGTAATTTCTCTTGTTTTTTCCTCTGTTATATTAAAATTACTTTGTAAAGGATCTAAAATACTATCAAATTCATCAATTAACATAATTGTATTTTCATTTTTTTCAATATTATTTAATTCTCCATTTAAAAAATTATATTTTATTTCACTATCAGAAAATATTTTAATATTATTATTTAAATTAAATAATCTATTATAAAAATACAAATCTTTTTCAGTTTGAGATTTTAAATGTTCAGGAACAATAATTAAAACTTCTTTTTGTCTAATAATAACAAAATATAAAGCTAATAATGGTGTTAATACTTTTGTTTTACCTTTACCCATCATAAAATGATGTAATGGATATTCTAATCCACCATCTTGATTAATATGATTTGTAAATTTAATATTAAATAAATCTATTTCTGTACTATAATTTTTTTTTTTAATATCATATAAATTTGTATTTATAGATTGTTTTTCATTATCATATTGAATATTTGAATTAATTATACTTGTATATTTTATATATTGTTCTTCTAGTAATTCATTTCCTAATATTAATTCAAAAAGTGCTTCAAATTTATATTTAAATTGATATTTTTTAACATTAAAATATTCTCTATTAATTTTAATTAATCCATAAAAATTATCATAATTATTATTATTTAATTCAACTAATAATTTTTTAATGAAATTTAATATTTTAATTATAACAAAATACTCATATAATAAATTATATTCTGAATCTAATAAATTATATATATCAGAATTATTAAAATCTAAAAAAATCTGATATAATTTTGATTTTAATTCTATTTCTAATAATGTTAATATAGTTATTATTTCTGAATATTTTTTAAAATTAGATAAATTACTAATTTTATTTAAAAACTTTATTTTAGACATATTTTGTTCATAACTATCTGTTTTATAATCTTTAATATTAAATATATCTTTTTCAATAAATTCTATATCTAAAAAGTTATCTGTATCTGAGACTTTAAAAAAGTTTATATTTGTATAATCACAAGATAATAATTCATCATTTAAATTAATTTTATTAAATATATTATAACTTTCTTTAGTTAATAAATAACCATTTTTTTTATTTATATTCTTTTTATCTATATATAATATATTATATTTATTAACATGATAATCTATACAGAATTTAATCCATGATTCATATTCTATATCATTCATTTTATTTAAATAAAAATTAGTTTCTGGATTTATTGTTATTGTATAAATACATGGTTCTTCTGTTATATGATTTAATAAGGTTCTATCAATAATATTTTTATTATGGAAATATGATACATTGTAGGTATTGCTATTTTTATATATCAAAAAAAAACAATTTTGTGGTATTACATATTTAAATGGATATATAATTTTATTATATTTTTCAACAATAAAATTATTATAGAACATTTCAATTATTTTAATAGTATAAATATTATTACTATTGATGAAGAATGAACCTTCAAATTTTATATGCATATCATGTCCTAATTTATATATATTTGATTTTATTTGTCTATAGGTTTGTACATCAATAATATTAATATTAATTAGATAAAATTGTAAAGAATCAACATTAAAAATACTATCAAATATTCCTGTATTGATTATTTTTATTTGATAAAGTTCATCATTAATTAATATATAATATTTATTTATATCATCAAAATCTGTATTAAATCCAAATGTTGATTCTTTATAAGCTATTTTATTAAATACTATATTACATTCTTCTTTAGATTCTTCAGTCGATATCTCTGAAATATCTTTTATGTATAATTTATAATTTGGAAAATGTTTTCTTATAATTTTAAATATTGATAAACTATAAAAATTTAAAACATTATCTTTATTTTCAATTAAATAACTATAAAAATCATCTTTAGAATTATTCATTTTTAATAAAATTTCTTTTAAATATGTTTCTAAATGATCAAATTTATTTGCTTTAAAAAATAATAAATTTAAATTTTCTAAAGCAATTTGTGATTTTATAATATTTTTCTGTACAAATATATCTTCTTTATTTATTATTATTTTTTTTTTTATTAATATATTACATTGATCTTTTACACCTTTGGAGATTTAAAATGCCGATTTTTTATATATTACCTTTTTGGGCTTATATTTATATATATAGCAATTTATAGATTTATATTTGAATTTATATGCAAATTATTATAAAAATATAAAAAATTGATATATTTAAATTTAAATATATAGTTATATATAATTATATGAATTCAACAAAAATGGACTTTACTAATATGAATATTAAGGCTTTTATTGATTATATTATAACATTTGATAATGCGATGGATATATTAGATACTTGTAAAACACCGCAAGATAAAGGATTTATTTTTGAAAGATTATTTGACATTGTTATTAAATTTGGATTTTGTGATGTTTTTACTAATAGTAATTATAATCACTTAATTGGAAATGCAAACAATGCTAAACTTAAAGTTTTACAATTTTTTAATCAATTTCTTAATGAAATGGTAATTAGTAGTAATTCTGGCGGATGTTCAGATATTACTTTACAAAATAAAAATGATGATACTTATATATTTATAAGTTCTAAACATCCTAAAACAACTGAAGATATTAAGAAATCAAAATCAGTAGATTATTATGATATTCAAAAAATTTTAGCAATGGCGGAAACAACAAATAAACACATTTATAAAAAGTATGAAATATTTTTAACAGTTCCTAATAAAAAGCAAGTTTTAGAAAAAGTTAAAAATGCAAATAAATCAAGTGAATATATTACTAATCATATGACAGAAGATCACATTTTAGATATAGATAATTTGAATAAGTATTTTTTAGCATTTAAACAAGATATAATTAAAAATTATAATGGTGATTGGAATGAAATATATTTAACATCTAAAGAAAATTTAGTCTTAAGATTTCATCAAGAATTGATTACACAAAAAACAAGCAACTTAATTGAAGAAGGTAATAAATCTTTTTTATGGGGTTGTAAATGTAGAAGTGGAAAAACATATATGGTTGGTGGAATTATTAATAAACAATATGATAAAAAAAACAAATTAAATGTTCTTATTATTACACCAGCACCTACAGAAACATCACCACAATTTACAGATGACTTATTTAATAAATTTAAAGATTTTAGTAAATTTAAAATTCATCATATTGAAGGGTCTAAAATGATTGATAGTGTTGAAATTGAAACTAATAATATATTTGTAATGTCTAAACAACTTTTACAAAAATACATTAATAGTAAAACAATTATGAAAATTAAAAATCTTAAATTAGATATTATAGCATTTGATGAAAATCATTTTAGTGGGACAACAGATTTATCAAAAGATATATTAACATCATATTCATCAAAAAATACAATTAAAATATATTTAACTGCAACATATAATAAACCATTAAAAGAATGGAACATTTTACCAGAATGTCAAATGTTTTGGGATATTGAAGATGAACAAATATGTAAAAGTATATTAATTGACATGAATCAGAATGATTTAGCCTTGTGTGAAGATAATTTAGAAAGATTAAAAGATAAGCATGGAGAAGAATATATAGATAAAACAATTACAAATTATAGTTCATTAGGATTATCAATAAATGATATATTTAAACCATATGAAAAAATGCCAGAATTACATCTTATTACTAATATGTTTGATAGTGAAAGATATGAAATAATTAAAGAGAGATTAAACAAAGAAAATAAAATGGGTTTTTGTTTTGATACTCTTTTTGGGCTAAATAAAACAAAGACTAAATTTAGTTTTGAAAATGAAGTTAAAACTGTATTAAGATATATATCAGGGTCTCAAAAAGAAACAGATGGAGAAAGAACTATTTTTCCGAGAATAAATAATATTTGTTCTGAAGTAGATACAAGAAATCCATTTACACAAATATGGTTTTTACCTTCTGATAATATTAATGAAATATCATTATGTTTAGAAAAATTAATGAAAGAAGACAAAATACTTAAAAAATATGATATTCTTTGTATTAATCGTAAAAATAAAGAATTGGCAAAAGATATTAAAGATGAAATTAATAAGAAAGAAATAGAAGCAAGAGAAAAGGGACAATTAGGTTTAATTCTTCTTGCTGGTAATATGCTTACATTAGGAATTACATTAAATTTATGTGATTTAGTCATTCTTATGAATAATACACTATCATCTGATAAAGTTTTACAAGAAATGTATAGATGTATGACAGAAGGAGAAAATAAAAAGATTGGTTTTGTAGTTGATCTAAATATAAGTAGAGTATTAAATACTTGTGTAAATTACACAGTTTATAAAAATGAAAAAAGTATAGATGATAAAATCAAATATTTAATACATAATCATTTAATTAATATTGATGTTGATATGATATTAAATAAAAAAGCAAATTCTGATATTATAATTAAAAAATTAATGGATATATGGAAAGAAGACCCTATAAATAGTTTTAGAACTCTTCTAAGAAAATTAGACAATGATTATGAAGAGTTTGATAATTCAACACAGAAATTAATAAATAAAACATTTACTAAATCAATAAAAGATGATAAAGTAGGTTTAGATGTAATTGTAAAAGATTCTGATGATGAATTACAAGATTTACCATCAGGAAAAGAAAAAGAAAAAATTAAAAATGATAGTGAGTCTGAAAAATATGAAGAAGTTGAAGAGGAAGAAAAAAAAGAAGAAGAAATAAAAATATCATTTACTAAAGATGTTTTACCTTATGTAATACCATTAACATGTATATTGACAATTAAAAATACTAATATGGATTTTGTAAAAATGTTAAATGATATAAAAGAAAATCCAGAATTATTAGATACATTTGATGACCAGTGTTTAATATGGTGGAATAAGAAAGATTTAATAGATTTAATAAAAGATATAGTTAATAAATATTTTGATAAAAATTCAAATACATTTAATATCTCAATTCAATTTAAGATGTCATTACAAAGTTTAATAGATAATCCTAAAGAGTTATTAGAATTAATAAATGATTGTTTAAAGCCTAAAGATATAGAAAAAAAAGAGAATGGAGAAGTATTTACACCTATGAATTTAGTAAATGAGATGTTAGATAAATTACCTTTACAAATATGGTCAAATAAAAATATTAAGTGGTTAGATCCAGCAACAGGAATGGGTAATTTTCCGATAGCAGTATATTTAAGATTAATGGATGGATTAAAAGATGAAATAGAAGATATTAATGAACGAAAAAAACATATATTAGAAAATATGTTATATATGTGTGAATTAAATAAAAAGAATGTATTAGTATGTAATCAAATATTTAATTTTAATAATGAATATAAAATAAATTTATATGAAGGCGATACATTAGAATTTAAACCTTTTGAAACATTTAAAGTTAAACAATTTGATGTAATATTAGGAAATCCACCATATAATAAAGGTGGTATTCGTTCTCATACAGGAAAGCAATTAGGAGACAAAAATGAAACAATTTGGACAAAATTTATAGAGAAAGCATTTAAATGGTTAAAACCGAATGGTTATTTAGCATATATAAATCCATTAAGTTGGTTAAAAAAATCACATTCATTACATAATATAATGTTAGAAAAACATATTATATGGATGAAATTATGGGATAATATTAAAAGTTTAGCAACTATAAATGGTAAAATACCAATTTCATTATTTGTATTACAAAATAAATTAAATACTGAGAAAAAAAATACTGAAATTATTAGTGAAATACAAAGTAAAAAATTAAAAACAACATCAAATGAATATTTAAATAAAGATTATTCAATACCATTAGCATATCACAGTATATTTAATAAGTTGATAAATTTTATTGAAACAAATAATTTAAAATTAGAATATAGTACTAAAACAGTAAAATCAATAGGGGTGAAAACAAAAATACCATCTAATTATAAATTAGAAGATATGCTAGCAATTGATACATATACAATTAAAGATGGGCTAATGGTAAAAAAAATGACTGAAGAACATCCAGATATGAAAATAAAAAAGTTAATTATATCAAATAAATCAAGTTTCACAGGTGCTTTTATAGATGATGGTAAACTTGGATTAACTGGTAGTGATAAAACTTATATTATTGGAGATAATTTAGAAATTATACTAAAAATGCTTAAATTTAAAATTAGTGATATTATTGGTCATTTTACAAAATATAGACAAGACTTTTTAGAAAAAGAAGTATATACTTATTTACCAGATATTCGTAAATTAGGATTAGAAGATATTGATGAAAAAGAATTTTATCAATTAATAGGATTAACACAAGATGAAATAAAATTATTTGATAAAAGTAATATTATTATTGATGATACAAATAGTCAAACTGATAATACAAGTGATGAAAATGTTATTATTCCTAAAGTAGCAAAAAAGAAAACTACTAAAAAAATTACAATTGATAAAGTTAAAAAAGAAGAAAATCAAATAGAAGATATTGGAACAGACAAGTATAAAGAAATTAAAAAAGAAGATAATATTTTAATTGAAGAAGATAAACCTAAAGAAGTTAAAGCAGTTAAAAAGATTAAAGTTAAGAAAGAAAATAATATCATAATTGAAGAAGTTAAAGAGGTTAAAAATATTAAAATTAAGAAAGAAGATAATATTTTAATTGAAGAAGATAAACCTAAAGAAGTTAAAGCGGTTAAAAAGATTAAAGTTAAAAAAGAAGATAATATCATAATTGAAGAAGATAAACCTAAAGTTAAAACAATTAAAAAGGTTAAATCCAAAAAAGAAACAAATGAAATTTAATAATATATAATTACATTTTTCAAAGAGTTTTAATGATGAATAAATTTATTTATTGACTAATATATAAAAAATTATAATTTTTATATATTATTTTTTTTTATATCATAATTATTATAATATGCCACCACATAAAAGTGAAGATTATAAAATTAGTGCTGTTGAATATTACTTAAATAGTAATAAAACACAAGAAGAAGTATGTGATATTTTCAAGTGTTCTGTTAGAAGTCTAATGCGATGGGTTGATAGATATGAAAATGAAGATAGTATTAAACGACATAATAGAGACCCTATTTCATATAAAGTTAAAAAAGATCATGTTAAGTTTGTTTTAGATGAAATAAAAAAAAATAAAACAATAACTATAGAAATATTATTAAATAAATTAAAAGATAGATTTAAAGACTTAGAATTAACAAGAAGACATTTATCAGATATAATTAAAGATAATAATATATCATTAAAATTAACACATATAAGACATGAACCTAATAAAAGATTTGGAAAAGATATTGATATAAATGAAAAATTAAAAGAATTCTATGATGAGATAAAAAAATACAATATAAAACATATAATTTGTATAGATGAATCAAGTATAAATGCATTACAAAAAAGACATCATTGTTATAACAAAGTTGGTAAAAGATGTGTAATTACGACACAATCACAGGAAGTATTTAAGAAATACACAGTAATATTTGCAATTGGTTATAATGGTGTATTAGGATGGACTTTATATGAAAAGGGAGGAATTGATAGTAATAGATTAAAAATTTTTTTAGAAGATAATATAACATCTAAATATAAAAATAAAGTAATAATTTTAGATAATGCAAGTTCTCATAGAAATGAGATGATAAGAAACTTAATAAATAAAGATAATAATTTATTATATTCAATACCATATCAACATTTTACAAATGCAATAGAGCATTATTTTAGCATCTTGAAGGCAAGATTACAAAAAATGGAAGGTTTAACTTATAATGACTTAAAATTAAATATAGAAAAAGCCATTAAATCTATACCAAAAGAAACTTATAAAAATTTGTTAATAGGTTCATATAAAAGAGATGGAGAATATATAAAAAAACCATCAAGAAAATCAAGCAAAAAAATAAAAAAATACAAAGAATAATTACCTATTTTTTGTAAAAAAATCGGCATTTTAAATCTCCAAAGGTGTAAAATATTTATTTCATTTATATATATTTTAAAAAATATATCTATGTCTTTAGTATTTATTAAACCATTATTTATACTTTTTCGATTTTCACCAGGATAAGAAATATATTGATGTTTATATATCTCTTCATTTATTATTTCTTTTATAGTGTTTTGAATATCTGGTTCATGTCCATGTTTTTTTAATTCACTCCAAGATGTATATAATTCTTTTTGTTTTTTAAAAATGTTATCCCAAAATTTTTCGATTGTGTTTAAAAATTTTTTATATATATTTATATTAAATTTTAATGAAGGATATAAATCATCATCTACTATATTTGTAATGAGTCCGTCTTTATAATTCCTACTCATTGTCATGTCAAAACTATACATTATACACCAACGAATACTTAATCTAATCTGATCCCAAATCTTTTTTTTATTAAATAATTCTTCAGTAGATAATTCTTCGCTAGATAATTCTCTATATAATGTAATTATATTATTCTCTTCATTAAAATCTTTTGTATTATGTAATTCATAATTAAAATCAAAATTAATATTATCATATAGTTTTAAAATTATTCTATTATTTTCATCAGTTATAGATTTTAAATCTTTAAAATCATACCATATATTTAAATAAAATAATATTAGATTGTGTCGATATTTTTCATTTTCTTTTTTAAAAATATCAAATATATTTAATTTTATAAATATATTTGAATAATAATCACTATAAACATTAAAATCATCATTATTATCAAAATTTTCATGTAAATATTTTGGATTATCATACAAAAAAATTTTTGTTTTACTATAATTTTTTAGTGGAATATTATAAGGAATTAAAGAAATAGTATATTTATTTGTAGGATTATAAAAATTAAATCTATGTTTATATCTTTCATAATCATATGTACTTGATAAAATTGTAATAAAATCTTTTGTATTAAAGTTAAAATACATTTCTTGAATTTTATTATTACTAAAATAATTATAATCAAATTGAAAATTATATGTAGTTGTTATCATTGAATTAATAATTCTATTATATAAAAAATTACCAACTATTACCTGTATACTATAAAAAGCAGTAGCTTTATTAAAAGAATAATTAATATATTCTGAATTTTCTTTTAATTTATGCAAAATATTTCTTTTTTCATTATCTATTTTTATTATTTCGTCTTTAATTTTTTGTTTTTCTTCTTTATCTTCTTCTTGAAGACTTTTCTGTAATATTTGTAGTTTTTCTGTTAAATTATTTAGTACTTTTTCTAGTTCTATATTTGCATCTTTTTCTTTTTTTTCTTTCAATTTTTCTATGTATGCACTACATATTTTTTCAGGTATAATTTTTTTTTCTATATCTACAATTAACATATGTATTTTATGGAGGATTTCTATAAATATTTCAAATCTAATCATATGTTTTATATAGTTATTTAAATTTTGATATTTAGTATTATCATTAAAATCAAATATACTGTCATTTCCTATATCTATATAATAATCATTTAAATACATTGCATATGGAACATAATTTATATAATTACTAGGTTCATTATATAACTCATATACATTATACGTTTTTATAAATATATTATATGTATCTAATATATTTTTAATATATTTCATAATATTATCTTTTAATAATTGTTTACTTTTTATATCATTAAATATATTTGAAGATGAAGATGAAGATGAAGATGAAGATGAAGATGAAGATGAAGATGAAGATGAAGATGAAGATGAAGATGAAGATGAAGATGAAGATGAAGATGAAGATGAAGATGAAGATGAAGATGAAGATGAA
>Ga0214921_10011934_pt1 | contig 10475 bp, 8 predicted proteins | sample LL1505_MetaG_FD_177992 | JGI IMG/M metagenome (GOLD analysis project Ga0214921, IMG submission 177992) | Freshwater microbial communities from Lake Lanier, Atlanta, Georgia, United States - LL-1505 | ecosystem: Environmental > Aquatic > Freshwater > Lake | place: USA: Georgia | collected 2015-05-28
TTCGCGCAGGGCCATTAAGCCAGGCATCTCGTTTTCCGCTAGGCGGATTAGGTGCCTACCGTAATCGGCTTGCCCGAGATCGGCTACCTTGTGATCAATGCGGGTGTCTGTTGGGGTGGTTGAGACTGTCATGTTCTCTATTATCGCCCTTTATATGTGGTCTTAGAAACCAAAATGTTATCTAAGGATTAACCCGAGGACTTCGTCCCTGATTGCTTCCATACTGGCTTGGTCATTAGATTCAACGTTTAGGCGCAGCAGTGGTTCGGTATTTGAGGCACGAACATTGAACCACCACCAGTCTCCGTTCTCTTCAGACCCTGAAACAGTAATGCCGTCTAGGTGATCAAAAGTAGCCCTTGCAGCAAAAGCCTCCTCAACACGGTTCTTGGCTGCGGCAACGTCCTGAACCTTAGAGTTGATTTCTCCCGAGAGGAAATACGGATTGTATTGCTTAGCGATGGCGCTTAGCGATTCAGGCTGTGAACCAAACTCGGCTAACACGTGCATAGCTGCCAACATGCCATTGTCAGCGCCCCAGAAATCTCTGAAGTAATAGTGAGCCGAATGTTCGCCACCAAAGATTGCGTTGGTATCAGCCATCCGATCCTTGATTAGTGAATGTCCAACCTTAGTTCGCTCCCCCTTCGCGCCGTCAGTCTCAATAACCTCAGCAACTACTTTTGAGGTAATCAAGTTGTATAAAACCGTGATTTCAGACTCAGTTCCAAGAGCCCTTACTCGGGCAATCTCTCGACGAGCGACCATAGCTGCAACAGCGCTAGGGGTAACCGGGTCACCATTTTCATCAATTACAAAACAGCGATCAGCATCACCATCGAAAGCCAAACCTAAATCTGCCTTATGAGCAACAACTGCTTTCTGAAGGTCAACAAGGTTTGCTGGCTCTAGTGGATTTGCTTCATGATTTGGAAAAGTTCCATCCAATTCGAAATACATGTCGATGATTTCAATCGGTAGCTTGGCAAGGCCGGCAGCAGTTGATAGCACCGCTGGAACGGTGAGCCCGCCCATACCGTTAGCAGCATCAACAACAATTCGCATTGGTTTCACCCCAGATAGATCTACAAGCTTCCGAAGATAAGCAGCATAGTCGGCTAATACATCTTGGGTTGAATAACTTCCTGGTGTATTTACTTCTGTAATACCGTGGGATAGAAAATCTTTTGCACGATCACGAATAGCGGCTAGCCCGGTATCGAGAGAAATTCCTCTTGCCCCTGCTCTAGAGAACTTTATTCCGTTATAGGTTGCCGGGTTGTGGCTCGCAGTAAACATAGCTGCAGCTAGGTTCATCGAACCGGAAGCGAAATATGACTCATCTGTTGAGCAGAGACCAATCGAGATAACGTTAGCTCCGCGCTTTTGTGCACCGCGAGCAAAAGCAGCTGCAAACAACGGAGATGAGTCACGCATGTCATGCCCGACAATGACTGATTCACCGGCAAGACCCAACTCATCAATAAATCCGGCAGCCAGTGCCTCAACAACATCCTCGGTTAGATCAACGTTGACCAAACCTCGAACATCATACGTTTTTACTATTGCGTCCCAGTTCACACTCATAATTGGCCTCACCTCTCAACAAAGTTAAAGAATACAATGACAGCATGGAGCAAAGACTTACAAACCGGGACCGTCATGGTCGCGGAATAAGGCATTCTCTCTCTGGCGGTCTTTACAAGACTGGCGGATCAGGCCAAGATCAGTTTGCCTCCATTGTTAGTTCTACCTGCGAGTATCTGAGAGAACGCTGGCCTGAAGAGCTTGGTTCCTTGAAATTTCAGATTCTTGATGCTCCGATACTTGGCGTTAACTCAACATATGTCAAGCGCTGGGCCGCAAGAGTGGAGACTATGACGATAGTGATTTACCGTCTACCAATTCTGCGTTTGGACCAAAATGCTCACGCTTCCCCAACCGAGGAACGAGTTCGTATCGAGCACCATGTCTTTGAAGCGGCTGCCGAACTTATCGGCAAAGAACCTTGGGAACTTATTTTTGGAGACGAACCGGAGAATTAGTGAACGCTTACGCTGACTTTCCCGCTGATATTTTTATCGTCAAGAACAGGTAGCACTCCGATTCGACCGGAGACATCGACTATGAGGTTCGCATAAACTTTTTTATCACTTGGGTATATACCAATCGACATCCCAGCACTGGCTCTGATGACTGCATCAGATCCCCCAGCAATAGTGCGCTTTACAGTTACAGATCCAATCTTGATGGATACAGTAGTTGATTTTGAACTTGGATTGATGATAGAAAGTTTTGAAATGCCAGCTTTAGGCACCGCAATATATCTTGGTGTTTGAAATCCTTCAGCTGAGTTCAACCAGGCAAAATCAGTTACCTTATCTGAAGTCACTTTGGATCTGACGAGTCGAATAGCTGATTGCACGGGGACATCAGAATTCAACAATGCAAAGTAGTCGCCATCTTTGAGTCCCTTTATCTCAAAATCGCTTACCTTACCGGCAATTGCTTTCACCGAAAGAACCGTACCAAAGGTGTGACTATTACTGCCAAGAACCTGCAAGGTTAGATTTGCATTTACTGAACCTGGAACATAAACCCTGAGCAATTGTTCAACATCAGAGAAAGTATGGGAATGCTTTCTCAGCCTCGCCGAATCCTTCGATCCGCGCACCAATATGCCAGGGATGACACTAAATGTGCTTCTCGCTGGTGCAGGAGCGATGTAATCAGCTCCAGCTGCTTTGACTCCTCTGAGTGCCTTTTGCTGAATTAGGGCTGTTACAGATCCACCACGGCTAACGGCGTGAACAGCGATCGATTGTGACCTTAGAACAAAGGCCGCCAATGGCAAGACAATCGTTTTATGCGAAGCAACAGCAACTCCAGTTAACCCAGCGCTATGGGACGAACCGTTTTCCGTAAAAATCTCCAAGTCAACTGTTGCATCGACCTGCGTGGGATTGTTCAGAATCAAAAGTGACTCACGTCCCGTCATCGTTGAACCACCGACTAGCCAGAGTTCAGACTGTGGTCTTAGGCAAGGAGCTGCTAAGAGTCCTCTCATAGTCTTTTTGCTTGCCATTTGTATCTCGTTGGCAGTAAGCAGCGCTGAACCTTGCTCGACTTTTCCACTGCTATCAAGGACTGAAACTGCGCCAGCCTTCTTCAGTCTTTGGAAAATGTCTTGCCTAATTCCGTAACCGGTGATCTTCTTTCCAGTAAACAGATTCAAAGACGTTGACTTAGCCCCAGAGTAGCTAAGCGAAATTGCCGCCGAACCTAATCGCTTAAAGCCAGTGACCGAGGTTCCAGCTGTGCCGCCGGAGAGGAATGCTGGACCGGAACAAGTAACCTGCAAGTCTCTAGCGCTGACCTTATGGAGTTTAGATTTGACTTCCCCAGCACTAAATATTGGAGCTGAAGTTCCAAAGTAGACCAAAGCAGTTGCGCTTATAGCTATCAGCAGCAGGCGAAGAAGACGGATTACCATTACTCTTGCTCCCCTTCCGCTTCAAAGCTATTAGTTTCTCGAGTTCTAGTTTTGCGACCACGAGAAGTAGGCAAGGCAAGCAAAATGAAGCCGAGCAGAATTACAACTTGAACAGATTTAGTAACAGACCATAGCGAGCTACCTGAAGACTTATGCGCTTCACCGGTTTGTTTTACTCTCCACAGCTGGCCGAATTCAGTGGTCCCTACCTGGTCCAATTCGGGGGCCGTATTCAGCGCTACACCAATATCGCTGTTTCCCGGACGATTCGGGACAAGAATATAACCATAGTTTTGGGCAATCAGTTTCTTACTGACAGACTTACCATTTGCAGAAACTAAGCTTGCGACCATTGAAGTAATTGATGCTTTGATGGAGGCATCCGGTTCTAGATTTTTCTCATTTAGCCGGTACGCAGTTGAAATACCATCAAGTTTGATGCCAAGCCCTCCAACTTCCTCAGCTATGAAGTCTCTTTCACCTTTACTTGAAATAACCAGTAATTTAAGCTCACTTCCAGCGCTTGCTTCCGCAGAGAAGATCGCCGGCAGGTTTCTTGAATCAACATATTTCACAAGACTCTCTGCACTAGCCGCTGCAACTGCCATCGGTATAGCAGCCCCTAAAAATATAAATGCAACCATTAACTTTCTAAATCCAGCCCTCGTAAGAGACTCAAGCCAGAGTGCAATTGCGCAGATGACAAGAACAGCAAAAATCATCACGCTAGGGGTGCTGCTATCAAAGACCTGCTTGGTTTGCGCTAGAAAAATCGAACCGGCTCCACCGGCTGGGAAGGAAATTGAATTGATGAACCAAATATTCCCTAAAGCAGCTAAAGCTAATAACCAAATGCCAAAAGTGATTCTCACCTTGCTGGCAACCGCGAGCATTCCTAGAACAGCTAACCCAATTGCAAACCAGCCGAAAATACCGTCTTGACCAAATAGCGCTTCAAAGACGGACAGCGATTTAGTCGGATAAGAAATAGTTGGGTCAGCGAATATCCCAAATGGTTTTTTATTTACAAGAATCTGATTCAGGTAATAGGGCAAACTGATGGCGGCTGCTGGCAGAGCAATAAAAATTACTGACCTAATTCTGGTTCTAGCTAAGTACGCAAACACCAGACCAATGAGCACAAGCAAAACTATGGCACTCGGAGCGCTGGCCAAAACTACGGCAGCCAATAATCCAGCAGCAGCAATCCAAGAAACACTCTGCTGGTTTGATCTAACTGAACTACTAAGCCCCAGTCGCCCAGCTCTAGCTAGCGAGAACAACAACCAGGGAAAACTTATTGCGAAAATAACTGCAGGGTAATTACCGAGCGATTGTGAATCGGTCAGTGCTGGCCATAAGGCGTAGGCAAGTGCTAAGGGAATCTTTATTGAGTTCCGAACCGTGATAGTTGTCAGTAATCTCCAGGCACCCATAAAGGCAATTGGTTTAGCAACTAGCAACAAGAAACTAAGGGCTAAGTTAGGTGCAAAAAAAGTCAGTGAACCGATGGTTAGCAGTACCCAGTTGAACGGATCGCTTGGAGCGGCCAGCCACAAACCCGCACGTTGAAAACTAGCTCCAGTATTGGCAAATAGCTGGAGCCAACTATCGCTTAGCGGTAAGGCAAATCCACCAATGCCGGCCTGTCCCAGCGGGAAGAATTTAAAGGACAACACCGCTAGGCCCAGCATGATCCAGAGACCGCCGGAAGCTGCAAAACTAAGTTGCGGAACTGAACCTCGAGCCGGGGTGCTCTCATCGAAATTGTCTATGTTGCTCTTCTGTTCGGCTCTTTCCAGTGCAAGTCTGGATCTTTGCCTGACCTGAGCTGAACTAGCGAAGAGTGAGCGCAAAGGCTTTATGGTAACCGAGTGCCTATCTCTAAGTCTTGCCCTGACTGTAAAGAAAGCCCAAAGATTTGCTCGCAGGGTAAAGAAGATTCGATCAGGTCTTTTTATAAGCAACAGCCAGAACACTTGACAGAGTGAGAGGGCTGGTAATGCTAACCAGTAAAGGAAAGCTAAAAACAAAGGCAGGTGTGCCAAGCGGAGGTGATTGGTTGCTTTAGCTAAAGCAAACTTAACCGAACCACCTAACCAACGTTTCTGTCTCTTTCCGTGAAGTGACAATTCGGCATGTCTCACTCTTGCAGTTGGAACAACAATTACTCTCGAGCCAATTTGGTGCGCTCTAATTCCGAGATCTATATCGGCTGCTAGTTCAGGTGCGGTCAGGGAAAAACCACCAAGATCAATCCAGATCTTTGCCCTAATTAACATGGCATTCGAACTAACTGCAAGAACATCGCTCATGTTGTCATGTTGCTTTTGATCTAATTCGTCATGAACTAAAGAGAAAGGTTTCAAAGTCTTGGTAAGAGTTAGTCCTTGCTGGATTATTAACTTTGGATTATCAATGTCTACCTGCTTGGGAGAAGCAATTGCAACTAAAGGAGACACTTCTAGCGACCTGACTAATTCGGCAAGTGCATGAATCTCCGGAACTGCATCATCGTGCAATAACCAAATTGCGACATCATCAAGATTTTCGAAGCCATCTAAAACTTGTTTGATAGCCAGTGCAGAAAGTTCTGCAAATGATGCTCTATCCATTACAGATAGCACCGCATGTTTAGAAGATTGAGCAACAAAGTCTTCCAACACTGGTTTTACTAAATCCGATTTAGAACTGTCAACAACCAAAGTTCGTTCTAATCTAAAGCTCTGTTTTTTCAGAGCATCTAAAACCTTTTCTAAGTAGAGCGGTTGGTCATTCGAAACAACTACCGCCACCACACGCATAGTCATGAGCGTGGCCTGGCCTTTAGCTAGGCGCGCTTCTTTAGCTTGCGACGCTCACGTTCTGATAAGCCACCCCAGATACCGAAGCGCTCGTCGTTAGCAAGTGCATAATCCAAGCACTGTTGACGAACATCGCAACCTGAACAGATACGTTTTGCGTCTCTGGTTGATCCGCCCTTCTCAGGGAAGAAAGCTTCAGGGTCTGTCTGTGAGCAAAGAGCGTCTCGCTGCCAAGCTAGCGGGTTGGTGTCGGCGCTTAGATCCCCACCGATTAGGCCGCGCAGAATAGGGTCAATAAACCAGTCATCGGCTACGCCGCTACGGTCGTCGTTCTGGGACATCCGGTTCCTTCCAAGGCTTCCCAGCACAGCTGGGTTTCACAGGTGTAATTACACTGTTGTAAGTATTGTGATGTCAAGTTGACAGAAGGTCAAATCGAAAGGTGTTATCAAGCCTTAACATTTGAGATTTAGCGATTTTTAGGGCTATTTGGACCCTAATGCGCATATAACCTTGACGTATGAAGATTTTAGTTACCGGTGGAGCTGGTTACATCGGTTCTCATGTGATTAGAGCACTAAAAGTTGCCGGTCACGAACCAATTGCACTTGATGACCTCACCAGTGGGAAGCAAGTAAGGCTTGGTGATACACCCCTGGTCCAAATCGATCTAGCGTCCCCGGGAGCCACTGAAGTTCTAATAGATGCTTTTAGAGAATATGAAGTCTCAGGTGTAATCCACCTAGCCGCCAGAAAGTCTGTTGGCGAATCGGTGGAAAAACCGGAGTATTACTACCAACAGAACCTTCATTCAGTGACCAATCTTTTAGTCGCCATGAGAGCTGCAAATGTAATGAACATGGTCTTCTCCTCCAGTGCGGCAACCTACGGCTCCCCTGATGTTCCGCAAGTAGACGAAGACTATAACTGCAGGCCAATCAATCCCTACGGTGAAACAAAACTTATCGGTGAGTGGATGATGGCGGCGGCGAACCAATCATGGGGATTGAGAACTGTTTCTCTCCGCTACTTCAATGTTGCCGGAGCTGGTTTTGAAGAGTTGGCGGACACCGCGGTTGCCAACCTCATTCCTATTGCTTTCAATGCAATCGCTAATAAGAAAGCTATTCAAATTTTTGGTTCAGATTGGCCTACCCCTGATGGTAGTTGCGTTCGCGATTACATTCATGTTCAGGATTTGGCGGATGCCCACATCTCAGCACTTGAATACCTGAGCCAAGACTCACGTGAACACAGTGTTTTCAATGTTGGGACAGGAACTGGTTCCTCAGTGCTTGAAGTCATTCAAAGCATAAGGGATGTGACGGGACTTGAGTTTGAAGTTGATTTAGTTCCTAGAAGACCCGGTGATCCAGCAGCTCTAAGTGCTGATGTTTCAAGAATTGAAAAGACTCTTGGCTGGAAAGCTAAGCACACACTCGATGACATAGTCTCAAGCCACTACCGTGCTATTTCGAAGCAACCGCTATAAAAGCAGTCCCATTGCCGGCAAGGCTAAACGTCCTTGCATCACCTGAAATAAATACTGCCTGACCGCTGTTGATAACTTCACGCTCATCTTTACTTGAACTTACGGCCACTGACCCTTCGGAACACAATACAATCGCGTCCCCTGGAAGATTCAAGTCGACCAACATGTTAGTTGAACCAACCACTGCTCGGTAGAAGTCAAATTCAGGTGTCGGTAAATCAAATCTTTCAAAACCAACTGCAAGCGTTTTGGTATTGGCAACTAGTGGATTAGTTGATTCGAAGAGAAGAACTTCGGATAGCTCAGCAACATCAATATGTTTGGGAGTTAAACCACCTCGAAGTACATTGTCGCTGGCGACCATCACCTCTACCCCCAAACCTGAAAGATAAGCATGCGGCATACCAGCTGGAACAAATACGGCTTCGCCTCGAGAGAGAATCATGTGATTTAGCAACAGTGCTGTTGCAATTCCTCTGTCGGAACCATGGTGAAAAGCTAGATGAGAAACTAGATCAACAAGAGAGGGACACTGTTCAGCAGCATCGATTAGATCGGTAATAAAACTTTCATCGCATTCAGGGGAACTTAGCGAATCAAGCGCTACCTTTCGAATACCGTCGGCTTGGCTAAGCCAAGTAATCCACTTTCCTAAGACAGCTTTTACTTTTGCAGACTGGCTGACTTCTATTAATTCAGCAAACTTTTCGCTAATTATTCGGGCATCTGCAAACCCGATTAGTGCTTCAAAGCTTTCAGTCAAGCTAACAATCATCTCTGGCTTGGCTTTATTGTCTTTGTAATTCCGATTGATTGCAGAGATGGCTAATCCGTGTTCATTCTCCCGAGCAAAGCCTCGCGCTGCTTGCTCTGGATTGGGGTGGGCTTGAATTGATAGCGGTGCTTCAGCTGCCAAAATCTTCATGAGAAATGGCAGTCGGTCACTTCTGCCCTGAGCACTGAGCAAATCATGCAAAGAAATATTGTGCCCAACCACCTCGGTTGGTGACCCATCGTGCGTGCCAAACCAGACTTCTGCCATCGGTTTGCCGGTTGGCTTGACACCGAAGAAGTCTGGAATCAATGTCTTAGAACCCCAGGCATAATCGAGGGCAACATTGGTAAGTTTTACGAGCACTTATCCAGCCTAACCAAAGGAGGTTTAGACTTGCCTCTAACGCTGATGAATAATGCAAAGACAACTATGAGCAAGGGGTGGCAGCCTCAGGTTTTGGCCTACTTATCCTTAGTCGTCCTTATCTCGGGTGATAGTTTCTTCGCCGAGGATTACATCAGAGCAAATCCAGTCTGGTCAATATGGCTTGTATTAGCACTAGCTAGCGTTACCGGTTCCGCCTATTTTCTATTACGGGCTGACTGGTTCAGAGTTATTAGACAAATACCAATAGAGCTGGCATTGCTCCTTGCGCTGATGATTGGAAGTTCCCCTTGGTCTGCCTATGCAGATGAAACCATAAGTGGATTCTTGATTCAGATCGGCGTGACTGTTATCGCACTATTCTTTGCCGCAGTTTTTAGCTGGCGCGAACTGCTGAAGATTTTTGCTAACGCCATCAGAATAATTATTTTTGGTTCTTTTGCTGTCGAGCTATTCACTTCGACATTCAAAGGAATCCTGCCGAAACTCATTGTTGGGGTTGATCCTGCAATCCAAGATGCCTTTACCCAAAGCGGTCATCTGTTTGATGGTGGACGTATTCAGGGGTTACTAGGTAATGCCAATCTTGTGGCAGCTTGGGCTTTGATTGGTGTTATAACTTTTGCTATCGAAATTGGAGTAACCAAATCCAGAAAGACCCTGAGCATCGCGAGCCTAGTTGCATCTCTTGTGATGATTCTTGTTTCAAAGTCAGCAGGAATTATCTTTGCTTCCATCGCAGTCCTACTGGCCGCGGCTGTCTCACTCTTAGCCGAGGGTAAAGACAGAGATACTCGCCATCGCTATTACCGAATTGCCTGGTCACTTGCCGGAGTTGCAATGTTCTTCGTGTTGGTATTCCGAAGAGCAGTTTTTGATCTCCTCGGGAAGAGCCCAGACATGACCCACCGCAGTGAGATCTGGCGGCGTGTTCTTTCGCTTATCTCTCAACGGCCCCTCGAGGGATGGGGATTCACAGGCGTGTGGGTACCAGGAGTCAAACCATACGAAGGCTTAGTAGTTATAAACGGAGAATCCTATTATCAAGCACATAACGCATACCTCGACATGTGGTTGCAATTAGGTGCGGTCGGGTTGGTGCTCTTTATTGTTTTATTGACCCGAACTTTTGTAAAGACTTGGCGTCTAGGCGTTCACCACACTAATGTGCTGTATTTGTGGCCTCTGCTGGTCCTCATTACACAATTGGTTCGAGGGGTAACAGAATCAAGATTGCTAGTTCAATCCTCGATGATGATGCTAATTCTTTTTGCAGTCAAGAGTCATGATCCTGAAGAGCTGCTTGAACCAAACAAGCACACCACAAAGCGAGATCGATTAGAAAGACTTGGCCGAAGGCCTATAACTCGATTACTCCGCCGTTAGGGTAGCTTCAAAATCTGGCCGACAGATATTCGGTCAGCATTTGCTAAGTTATTGAGCAGCATTATTTTAGAAACTGTGGTCTTGAACTTTGAAGCAATTGAAATCAGAGAATCTCCAGCAGAAACCGTGTATAGCTTCGGC
>Ga0214921_10011937_pt1 | contig 10474 bp, 9 predicted proteins | sample LL1505_MetaG_FD_177992 | JGI IMG/M metagenome (GOLD analysis project Ga0214921, IMG submission 177992) | Freshwater microbial communities from Lake Lanier, Atlanta, Georgia, United States - LL-1505 | ecosystem: Environmental > Aquatic > Freshwater > Lake | place: USA: Georgia | collected 2015-05-28
TCTGCTGCTTGTCTTTCTGCTGCTTGTCTTTCTGCTGCGAGTCTTTCCGCTTCTTCTGCTGCTCGTCTTTCCGCTTCCTCTGCTGCTTGTCTTTCTGCTTCTTGTTTTTCTGCTGCTTTTTTTTCTGCTGCTTGTTTTTCTGCTGCAAGTCTTTCTGCTGCTTGTTTTTCTGCTGCTTTTTTTTCTGCTGCTTGTTTTTCTGCTGCTTTTTTTTCTGCTGCAAGTCTTTCTGCTGCTTTTTTTTCTGCTGCTTGTTTTTCTGCTGCTTTTTTTTCTACTGCTGATGCTAATGCTGGTGATGCTGGTGATGCTGATGCTGCTGCTGATGATGCTGCTGATGTTTTGGTTAATTCATTACATTTGAGTTTATGTTCTTCCCAATGTGCTCTTTGATGGTCCCGACCACAATAAAATACCGATTTACATTTTGCACATGCTTTTGTATTCTCAGTTGTGCCACATATCTGACAAGCTTTAGAAAAAGCAGCAGCAGTTGATGATGCTAATGCTTCCAATTCAACCGCTTTTTGTAAAAGTGTATCTGTTAGAGTTTGTTCATTACCTTTTATACCAAATTGCTCACCAAGTTTTATCAATACCTCCGAACCAGCCAATAGTTCCTTACTCAAACTAACTGATAGCTTCTCCCTGCTAATTTTTCCTAATACCATTTTTCCTGTTAAATCAGCAACTACTAATTCGTTTCTTGTTACTTTAAGGCCTTTCTCTAACATTTCCATTTCTGTTCTCCATGGATTTTCTTCTTCCACAACACATTCTATTTTAGGACCATGGTAATCTTGGAGACGTTTGAACATCGTCTTAAAATCAGCACGACCTTCAGCACTTCGAATAAATGTATCTGCTATTACTATTGTAGGAACCGTATCGGCTGCTTGTTCTGCTAGTTTCCAAAAATCAATCATGTAACCTTTTTTTGTAATAATTCGTTTTTGTATAGCATACTCTCCATCCGTATCGTTTACAAAATAAGGAGGAGGAAATCTTCTATGATATGCCTCACTCGCTGCACCTTTGACACCGAATACACGAATTATACAAAAAAAATTTGGCTTTAATGAGTCAATTGCATCTACATCATATGAATCTTGTCCAGGATATGGCCAATTCAACAACATTACACAATTATTTACATATGTATGTGGCATATCAGACGCCTTTTTATATTTTGGCACTTTAAACAGATAAGTAAAATTAGACCATTCTAATGGTGATGGATCAACACAACATAGTTCTCTTTTGCCTGGGTATTTTTTTTCATGCAAAAATTCTAATAAACCATTTCCGGATCCAATACTAACCAAAGGAAGAGTTTTTTCAATTGGTCTTAAAAAACTCTCCAATATATCAACAACTCTAAGAGGTCCAATATTCATTATTGCGTCATTCAATAAATAATCATTGGGGTCTTTAGAAGGAGGAGGACCAGCAGCCGCCGATCCACCTTTTTGAATTTTTGATAAATCAACTAAATTATTCATTGATGTATGCATATATATATATATATTATTTTTTTTTAATTAGGTTTATTTATTAATTTATTAAGATCTTCTATTATTTTATTTTTGTCTTTGAGTATTTTGTCATAATCTATATATTTTTTGGAATAAGCAATGATATTGACATCATAATTTATTGAATATCTACCAATAATAAAACCACCAATCAGATAACAAATTTTTGGTATCATATATGAATATATAAATAAATTAATTTTTTTATTTTTATGTTACTACTAACCTTCATGCAAATTATTTTTTAGATAATGCTAACAAACTCACACCTACTAATGTTAGCACAGTACCAAATGATGCATAATATGGATTAATGTTTGTTTGACCAAGAAATATATATGATAATATTAATGTTATAACCGGATATGTACTTGATATCAATGTATAAACACCTGAACTTACACCATCCTGTTTATAGCCTATTAAAAATATAATTGAAGTTGTTGCTAACAATATAATGTAAAACATCAAACAAATACCTAACTTCCAATTATTTATTAACTTAAAGTTGTCAAAATTTTGTTTTATTGCAAGAGCTATTATATTTATTATGAAAACAAATGCTCCATATAATGCATTTATTGTATATGGTTGTAATTGATCTGATACTGGTTTTACTAATGTGTAACCAATACCCCACATTATTGCACATATTATAGGATATACGACCCAATTCATCTTAATATATATACACATATTCAAAAAATTATATATATATATAATATTTTGTTCAATTTTTTATTAGGCTCTTTATTTTAGATTATATAACATCAGGCTATGCCTGATGTTATATAATCTAAAATAAAGAGCCTAATAAAAACATTGATGAGATGGCGTTAGTTTCATCGTAAAACGATGAAACTTAGGCCATAATATCAATTTTTTATTTCTATATGATATATAATCTATTATGTGAGGTTTCTCCTCACATAATAGATTATATATCATATAGAAATAGACAAATTAATGAGTGCTCACTACAATCATCTCAAGGAGATGATTTAGGGAGCACATATCAATTTTTATTTAGATATTGTTTTTAATGATTAGCTAAAATTTTACTAGTCTTCTGATGCATCAATATGATTAAAAGCGTAAAACAACCAGAACTTTGAAATTAGCATCAACCAAACAATTAAATATTATAAATTTATAATTATATATATATATATATATATATATATAATTATAAATATGACTGATACTGATTTCCACAATTTATTTATAAAATATTGTCCAATTATATATTTCCATAAAAATGATCCATATTTTCAATCCGATTTTGATGATATTTTAAATATATCTAAAATTACTAAAACCATATCTAATAAAATATATGATGGTATTGAATTAAAAAAACCTGAAGTATTTAATGATGTTAATAATAATACATTAATAATTATTGATAATAAACAAAAAAATATTCCAGAAGAAAAAATAGGGAAACAAATATTATGTAGAACAAGTGGCATATGGACTGTTGAAACAAGTAATAATAATCAACAATATTATACACAATATTTAGATTTAGTATATACAGTGACATTTACATGGAACGGAACATTGGAACCTCATGCATTTGATAAAGAAGAAATTTTCATACGATTAATAAGAAATTCTGATAGGGAAATGAATGGATTACCAATTAATACTTGGATACCATATAGAGTTTTTGGTTCTGCTCACGGTTATGGCAAATGGTATAATTTTAATGATCTTGATAAAGAACAAAATCGTTGTGTTATGTATTCTGCATTAGAAAGTCATGCAATGTATAGTGATATTTTGGTCCATAAAAGAATAATGGGCTTTGGTAATGATGTCACAAGAAAAGATGTTAGATGGGATCCTTCACAATTCGTCGTTTTTAATACTAATATGGATAAAGTAACTATATATAATAAAAATGGAACCAAATTATTGGACGGTAATGATACCAAATATTTTTTATATAATGGAACTATTGGTGATGAAAAAAATAATCAATTATGGCCCGGTAGTATCTATCTTACCAATTCATATGATGCTAATAATTTAGATGGTTGGTTTAAATTTGGAGGAGGATTAACTGACCTTTTTGATGGTAAAAATCCTGAGGTTAAACCTCATATACGCTATATTATTAGAATTATTACTGTATTGATTTTAGCATCATTATTTGGTTTCATTTTATATAATGTTGCCACCACTCACAAATATAATAATAAAAAAATTATATTATATGGATTATTATATGTATTTTTATTCATTCTGATGTATATATCATCTGTATATACTGGTTTAGAATTATTTGTTCTAAATAATTAATATTTAATTTTCCTTAATAATGTAATAAATATCATCATTAAATATTGCTGATATTCTAAAATCATTTTTTTTTGCTCTATTATATATTTTTTTATAATATTCATCATCATATAATTCTGATGATTCTAATACATATTTTTTTAATTCTATGTCTGTGTAATAATCAATATATTCCTTGAATGATCTATACATTTTCTTGAATTCTGGAGCCATTAATCTTATTTTTTCTATATAATTATTATATTTTTTTACATCTCCATTTTTTAATATATTGTTATCATATTGATAACAATATCTACTATAATGTTGTAGACTTTTACAATTCACTATTATATGTGATTTATCTGTGTTATTCATATATTTTCGATCATATTCATCAACAATACGGACCAGATTTTTTATTATATATACATAAAATGGACTTTTACTATACATATATATATAATCATAATTTTTCATATGGTATGAATGTTTATTCGGATCTATAAATAAATATATGTATTTTAAATTATATATCTCTTTTGATAGTGATATTTTATTACCATAATATATATACATATATGATGTGTCCATTAGTCCTAATTTTGCTTTATTATTTAATTTTGCTATATTTATAAACATATTTTGTATAGATCTTATTTCTACATCACAATCAATTTCACACGATAGATATTTTATTGTGTCGATATATATTGAATTCTCTTTTATTTCATATTTTGCACATATGTTGTTTGATTTATCATATATTCTGTAATTAAGATGTTCTGGTTTTTTTATTATATATATATCATCTTCATATATTAATGTCTCTTCTGTTTTATCTGATTCTATCTCTTCAACCATTGATTTATCTTTTGTTAGACGTTGTCCCATTTTATAATATCTTTGTTATATTATCATATTATTATATTATTTATTGTTTATTGTTATAAAAAAAATTATTTGTTATTATTTAATTAATTATTTAATTAGTCAATGCATCCAAAAATAGTTTCCTTTCATTTGGTGATAGTGTTAATACCTGATTTCTCTGTTCTGGTGAAAGAGATAAAAGCACTGCTGCTTTATCTGATGAAGAATCCTTCGCTTTAACAGGAACTACTGGTGGTCTAAATGGAACACGTTGCTGTCTATTATGAGCACTTGCACCACTATTCATTTGAGCACTTGCACCACTATTCTGAGGACTATGATAAAAATTACAAGTTCCTTGGGCATAACGTCTGCATGCATTGCCATTTCTACACGCTTCTACGTGTGTAAATCTACAAGTACCTTGAGCATGTCTTTGACACTCAGGTCCATTCCTACATTGTTCAGGAACTGGAACACTTTTTTGTTGTTGAACTGGCCTGATCTGAACTGGAACATTATTCGGATGAAAATAATTACAATTCCCTTGAGCATATCTTTGACACGCTGATCCATTATTACATAGTGGTTTATTTCCATTACCAAATGATGGTTTGCTTCTTTGTTGTTGAAATTGATCAGATTGATTTCTATTAGGAACTCTGTTTGGAACTTTATTAGAATTAAAATTTGGTGTTCTATTAGAACTAAAATTTGGTGTTTTATTTGAACTAAATTTTGGAGTTTTATTTTTTACATGTTTATTTGTATTTTCATCTATTGTATCTTCTTCTACATCTTCTTGAACTTCTTCTTGAACTTCTTCTTGAACTTCTTCTTGAACTTCTTCTTGAACTTCTTTAACTTTTTCTATTTCTTGAATGTCGTTATTATCATTTGTGTTGTTGATAATGTCAGAAATGTTAATCATATTAGAGCTATCCATAGTATATAAACGATTTTATATATGTATTCATCTCAATAAATAAAAATATCAATTTTTATGAATATATTATGATTATAATATGGCTCTAATATGGCTCTAATATCGCTCTAATATGGCTCTAATATGGCTCTAATATGACTATTATATAACTATTATATGGCTCTAATATGTATTAAATAGTATTAAATAGTATTAAATAGTATTAAATAGTATTAGATAGTATTAGATAGTATTAATTATTGTTTAACAAATACATAATCGAATACATCTAATTTTTTTCTACAATTATAACAATTATTTTTATTTTCAAGTAGACCAGTCATAATATCTTCACAAATAACATATTTTGGATTACAATTATTAGAAAGATAAATTGAATGTTCACTATCATCATTAGATGGGCTTATATGAGGTTTAATAATAAATCCTTCTGTTATTACATCTTTAATAATTGGACATTCAAATATATAATTACTAATAATGAAATCATTATTATTTAAATTCTTGATATAATTGATGATGAATATAACATCTTTAATATAATTTAATGCATTAATATTATTTTGTATTGCGATATTCAATAAATCTTGAAAAATATTATGGTCCCAAGATTGATTATCAATATATTTTATCAATAAACCATCTTGTTGCAAAACCAATTTACACAATTCATATGTTTTATTTTTAATAAATTTGAAAATTGCACAATCATATTGAATAGCCAGTCTACATATTTCGTCTGTTTGATTTACAATATATTCAAAAGTATGTTTTTTTCTACAAATATTCCAAGATAAATTTTCATCATTTGAATAATCATACTCATCATCAAAACCATCAAAATATAAATCAGAATTATTTATATATTTAGTACAATTTTGTATTGCAATTTTACATAATTCATCAGTTTGGGTTTTAACATATCTTAATGCATCTCCATTTTGTTGGATGGCTAATTTACATAATTCATAAGTTTGATTTTTAACAAATCTCAATGCAGTTCCATCTTTTTGGATTGCTGATTTACATAATTCATAAGTTTGGTTTTTTATATATTGCAATGCATAACCAGTATTATTAATGGCCAATTCACATAATTCATCTGTTTGATTATTGACGTATTCCAATGCGAGTCCATCTTGTTGGACAGCTATTTTACTTAATTCATCTGTTTTATTATTTACATATATTAACGCAACACCTTTTTGTTGTACTGCTAATTTACAAATTTCTTCGGTTTGATTTTCTATATATTGAAGAGCGAAACCATTCTTTTCAACCGATAATTTACATATTTCATTCGTCTGATTTTCAACAAATCTAATGGCAATTGAATTATTTTGTATTGCTAATTTACAAATTTCTTCGGTTTGAATTTTTACATATTGTAATATTCTTCCATCTTGTTGAACTGCAATTTTACAAATTTCTTCGGTTTGGTTTTTTATATGTTTTAATGTTCTCACATTTTCTTGAATTGCTAATTTACATATTTCTTCGGTTTGATTTTCGACAAATTTTAAAGCAAAACCATCTTGTTGAACTGCTAATTTACACATTTCTTCGGTCTGTTTTTTTACATATTGTAAAGCCGTCCAATCACACTGAATAGCATATATACATATTGTTTCTGTTTGGTCATTAATATATTTTAATGTACATATATTATAGTCTATTGCTTTTTTACATATTGATTCTGTTTGATTTTTCACATATTTAAAAACATCCAACTCCAACTCACCATTAAATTCTGTGTTATCATGACTAATATATTGCAAATATTGCAAATTAATTGCTAACAAAATAAGGTCTTCTGTTTGATTTTCAACATATTGTAGAGCGTGTGGATTTTGTTGAATAGCTAATTTACATAATTCATCCGTTTGATCTTTAACATATTGTAGAGTAAGTGGATCTTGTTGAATAGCTAATTTACATAATTCTTTTGGTTGGTCTCTAACATATTGTAGAGCAAGTGGATTTTGTTGAATAGCCATTATATATATATTTTCATACATTCGAAAACGCGACTTAAAATCATATACTGGTATAACATCTTGAAAGTACTGTAATGCATTACTGTCTTGTTGAATTGCTATTTCACAAATTTCTAAATATATTTTATATTCAAATGGCTCGATATGTTTCAACATAAGACCATTTTTTTTTACTAATGATTTACATATGTTTCCATATACAATAATGTTCGTTTTAATTTGTTCTCCAAAATATTTTATTGAAGATGGATTTAGTTTAATTGCTATTTTACATATTTTTTCTGTTTGATTTTTTACAAATTGTAATGCATCCGGATTATGTGATATTGCTGCTATTACTATTTTTTCAGTTTGATCATCTACAAATTGTAATGCATTTGGATTTTGACAAACAGCTTCCAAACATATATCTTCTAACTGGTTTTTTATATGTTCAAGAGCCATACCATTCTGTTTCACTGCTATTCTATTTAATTCAGTTGTTTGATTTTTTACAAATTGTATTGCTCGACCATTCAATGATAATGCATATTTACATATATTATAATCTTGCTCCATAATATGTTCAAGATTTAATCCATTGTTTTTTAATAATTTTATATATTGATTCTTACTAATGCATTTATTTTTATTTAGATTTCGATTATATTGAGCTCTATCCTTGGACATATTATATATATTTATTATTATATATGTAATATACAATTAATTATAAAAAAAATCAAATTTTTAATATGGAATTATTTCGTGATCAATTTATGATCCTAAATATTGGTTTATTTGCCTCCTCAATATCACTTATTTCAAACATATTTGTGTTGTTTATTACATTGGAAACATTCCAATTATTTATTGGTTGATTAAATCCTGGACCATGAAACATCTCTTTCATATTTATTACATTTGATACATCCCAATTATCTAATGGTTGATTAAACGTACATCCTAAAAACATTTTTTCCATATTTGTGACGTTTGAAACATTCCAATTATTTAGAGGTTGATTAAAAGTTGGACATATTGCAAACATATTCTTCATATTTATTACATTTGATACGTTCCATTTATCTAATGGTTGGTTAAATACCATACACGCATTAAATAACCCTTCCATATTTGTTACTCTAGACACATCCCAATTATTTATTGAACGATTGAAATAATATGATGCTATAAACATACCACTTAAATTAGTTATGTTAGATGGTAAATAATCTGGTATTGTTATATTTTTACAAAAACGAAATGCATATGATAAACTTGTAAAAATGTGTCCAAGTTTCCCAAAAGATATTACATCTGTTAAATATTCAATATAACTATCTAATGGTCCGCCATAAAAACTAAATGCTTTTATACCTAATCCAAAAAATTTAACTGTATATTTTTTTATCTCATTGCTCCATAGATATGTATGTGATGCTACGTTATGTGTTTGTTTCGTTTTATCACCCCAACATACATAATAACCTAATGGATCTTTCAAATCTTGTTCTATTATTGGTAGTGTTATGGTAACATTTGTTCTCCTTGGTATCGTAAATACTAATTCAAATTCTACATTTTTTATATTTTCGTGAAGTAAACTTAACACTATATAATTTAATGCTGTTATTTCTGGTGTATCACTCATTTTACCATACTCTATTGATTTATCTATTAACTCTTTCTGATCCACTCTATAATTACATAAATCATGATCTATATCTTTTCTAACAAAATCTAATCCATCTTCCATGATATTATATTATTACTTATTGATCTATATTATACATCCCAATATATTATATTATCAATTTTTTAATATGGTCAACCATATTAAAAAATTGATAATATATATGATTCAAATCTTATAATTATATTGAATGAAGTATATATGATGAGTTTAAAATCAATTGTTCGAGATATTAAAGAAAATTACACACTTCATATAATTATGGTATTATTTTGTATAAGTTTAGTATTGATTGTAGATGGTATATTTATGGATCCATTATTTGGAAACCAATTTATAAAAACTACTATTAAAATTATACGTTATAATAATAGTCACATTGAGCCACATTATAGTTTTATTTTTAATGAAAATTTTGGATGTAAAGGATGCTTGTTAAATAATAACATATGTAGTTATACATCACCTTGTCCAAATATAATAATTAATAATAATTATACATATTATTGTGATTGTACAACATATACTTGTGGATTTAAACCATATAATTATTATACATCTAATGCATTTATAGTGTTAATTTCTGGAACATCAATTTTGGCAACCATAATTTTATTTACATTGATAATATGTATTCGTAATATTATAAATAAAAAAAATAACCATATCAGTCCTCAATATCTGGATAGCCATGATGAAGTATTCGTTTCTTAAAAAACATCTCATAATTTTGATTTTATTTTATAACTTCCTAACAATGGATTTTCGATAGTTAGTTCAATTGGTAATAGAAATGTTAAAAAAAAACATAATTTTGACTCTTCATTTATTCCATAGTCTGATAGTGTTTTACCATCTTCCATTATTTTGTTATTATATATTAGTTTCTGATTAGATACATTTATATTTATTTTTTTTTGGATCTTCATTTTTATTGAATATATGGTATCATCCTGTTTTACTATTAAAGAAAATGATTTGTTAAGATTATTTATGTTAATCTGCATCATATTATATGACATTATTAAATATTACATAAATAGCATTTAATAATTTTATCAATTTTTTAATATGGGCTCTCTCTGGATTTATGTTGTTTGATGTGTTACATCAAACAACATAAATCCAGAGAGAGCCCATATTAAAAAAGGGATCGAGGCTG
>Ga0214921_10011938_pt1 | contig 10474 bp, 12 predicted proteins | sample LL1505_MetaG_FD_177992 | JGI IMG/M metagenome (GOLD analysis project Ga0214921, IMG submission 177992) | Freshwater microbial communities from Lake Lanier, Atlanta, Georgia, United States - LL-1505 | ecosystem: Environmental > Aquatic > Freshwater > Lake | place: USA: Georgia | collected...
GCATCGATTCACCCGGCGGATCGGCACTGGCCAGTGACCTGATCTGGCGAGAGGCGGAACGGACCACCAAGCCCGTGGTGGCAAGCCTCTCCGACACCGCGGCCAGTGGCGGCTACTACGTGGCGGTGGCGGCCGACAAGATCGTGGCGGCCCCCGGCACACTCACCGGCTCGATCGGTGTCGTCGGCGGCAAGATCGCCGTGGGGAAGGCCTTGGAGAAATATGGTGTGCACACCGATGTCGTGGCGAAGGGCCGCAATGCCGGCTGGTTGTCGATGCAGACGCCGTTCACCGACCATGAGCGGGAGGTATTTCTGGCCACCATGAAGGACGTCTACCGGCTGTTCACGTCGAAGGTCTCCTCCGGTAGGAAAATGGACATGGAAAAGCTGGCCACCCTCGCCGAGGGGCGTGTGTTCACCGGTCGGACTGCCAAAGAACTTGGACTGGTCGATCGCTTGGGCACGCTCGAAGACGCCGTCGACGAGGCAAAGAAACTGGCGGGCATCGGTGCGGACGAGGCGATCGAGCGGGTGCTACTGCCCGAACCACGGGGACTCTTCGACGATCTCTTCGGCATGGCCGGCGAGGTCGCCCCGGTGGCGGGGCTTGCCGGTCGTGGGGCTGCCTCAGGATCCAATCTCGCCCGCGAGGCCCTCGTGCGTGCGGCGCTCTTCGCGCGGATGACGGGTGTGCCCGGTCTTGAAGGCCTCGTTGCCGAGGCCGAGGCACTGGTGCAATTGTCATCGGGTCGGCCGCTGATGATGCTGCCGATGCGGGTGCGGGTGCGGTAGCGGTCGCTGCAACCCGGCACCCAGGCCGGCGGACGCCGAGTCAGCCGTGCCCGGCAACGCTGGCAGCTGCCTGAAGCTGCGTGGCGGATACCGTCATCGCCCGGGCGAAGCCGGCGATGAAGCGAGCAGAGCCCGACGGCGTGAAGGCCACGATGGAAAAGTCGCCGAGCTGGAACCAGTCGGCCGCAGCGGGAAACTTCGCCAGATAGGCCCGCGCGAGCGGGCCATGGTCGGGATGCTCACGGTCGATGAACGCTGCGACGGCCGGGATCGACACCCTCGGCAGCGCCTGCGGCGGCACGGGCTCACCATCGCCGGTAGCCTCAGGAGCCGTGATCAGCAGGCAGACCTGCGGCGACTCGAGCATGTCGCGGGTGTGGGCCGAGAGCCGGCTGACGTGGGTGACGAAGAGGAGCTGCTCGTGGGCGACGTCGTGCCAGATCGCGTAGGGAATCATCGACGCGAACGGCAGGCCTTCATGGAGCGTGGCCAGGGAGGCAACGGAACGGCTGCGGATCAACTCACCGAGCAGGTGCGAGGTGGCAGAATCCATGATGCACCATGCTGCAACACGAGGCACAAAGCCGAAAGTACCGCGCCTGGCCAGGATGAGCTAGGACTCGCTGAGCCCGGCGTGAAGCCGGCTTACCAGGCGAAGTGAGCGAACGCCTTGTTGGCGTCGGCCATACGGTGCACGTTGTCGCGCTTGGTCACCGCGGCACCCTCGCGCTTGTACGCAGCGATGATCTCTTCGGCGAGCTTCTCAAACGTGCCACGGCCCTTCTTCTCGCGGACCGACTGCAGCAGCCAGCGGATCGCCAGCGACTGCTGACGGTTGCGGCTCACCTGCATCGGCACCTGGTAGGCAGCACCACCGACACGCTTCGACCGAACCTCGACCGAAGGCTTGATGTTCTCAATGGCGCGGTTGAAGATCTCGATCGGCTCGGCATCGGTGATCTTCTGGGCGACGACGTCCATCGCCTTGTAGAAGACATTCTGGGCGACGCTCTTCTTGCCGTCTTCCATCAGGCAGTTGATGAACTTGCTGGCCAGCAAGGACCCAAAACGCGGGTCGGGACGGAGTTGCTCGCGGCTGGATGTGATATTTCCCATGATTCAGGATCAACCCTTCTTGGCACCGTAGAGACTGCGCGACTGCTTCCGACCCTGCACGCCCAGCGTGTCGAGTGCACCGCGAATGATGTGATAGCGAACACCGGGGAGGTCGCGAACGCGGCCGCCGCGAATGAGCACAATCGAGTGCTCCTGCAGGTTGTGGCCTTCACCCGGAATGTAGACGGTGACTTCCTTCTGATTGGAAAGCCGCACACGGGCGATCTTTCGCAGAGCCGAATTCGGCTTCTTCGGCGTCATCGTGCGAACCTGCAGACAGACTCCCCGCTTTTGCGGGCAGCGGTCGAGCACGGGCGACTTGGAGAACTTCCGTTTGGGCCGGCGGCGGCTGCGAACAAGTTGGCTGATCGTGGGCATGAACGTAGCTTCAAAAGGCTCTGAAGGGAGGCGAATCGCGAGTCCCAAAGCGTAGCCGAAATCGGCCGCCGCCGAAAGCGGTGTCACGAAAACCGCTCAATTTCAGTCTCATCGCCCCAGACGGTGGAAAATCTCGCCCCGGCCGCCAGCCAGTAGGTCGCCGTGCCATTGCTGCCAGATGCCGCCAAAGGCATCGGCCGGCAGGCCGGTGGTTGCGTGGAATCCGGCCCGTGCCAGTCGGCCTGCCAGCAGCGGCAGGAAGGTGGGGGACCAGGCCGCCCCTCGCGCAAAGGTCGGCGGCACGTCCGGCGGTTCCGACAGGGCGATCAGAGATCCTCGCCGCATGCCCATGCCCGCTCGGCGGCCCAGCCGCCCGGCCACCAGCACCGTGCCGGCCCGCATTTCAAAGGCAGCGGCCTCGCCGCAGGAACCGCCGATGCCCAGCACTCCCCTGCGCATCCGCGTGCCCGCGAGGCAGCCGACGTTGCCGTTGATGGCAATCAGCCCGCCGCGGACGCCGGTTTCGCTCCCTGGTAACGCGGCGGCAACCTGGTCGCCCGCGTTGCCCGCCACCAGCACCTCGCCTCCGGTCATGCTGGCCGCCAGCCAGTCGCCGGCATCGCCCTGCACGGAGAGGGTTCCTCCCGCCATGGCTTCGCCAGCGTGCCGGCCGACAGGTCCCTCCACCACGATCGTGCCTCGCCGCATGCCGGCACCGAGACGGTGGACACGGGAGAAGTCGCCGGCACAGAGCATCCTGCCATCCGCGGCATCACCCTCGATGGCAAACAGGTCTCCGAGCGAACAGATCCGGTTGTCGGCCGAGATGGCGATGCGGGCGATCGACGCGGCGGAGAGATCGGCAAGGCGGTCTGGTACGACGCCTGTCAGTTCAATGGACAGCGGCCCGTTACCGGAAGTCGTGGATGGCGAGAGCAGCAGTGGCATGGGGGAGCCGGCAGCATAAAGCTTGGGGGAACGGGAAAAACGCTCCCGTCCCCCCAAGCATACTTGACGCTGCGTCGCTGCCGCTGCCGGCTGCCATTCCGGATGACGCCCGTTCCTAAGACGACGTCAGCACCTAGGACGTCAGCACTGGCACTTTCCGTGACGTGCTCGTGGGCGACTTCTTCAGATCCACGGTGAGCACCCCCTTGTCGTACCGGGCCGTCACCTTCGCGGGGTCAACCGCCTCCGGCAACGGAATGGCTCGGCTAAAGCTGCCGTAGTGGCTCTCGCGATGCGTCCAGCCGTCGGTCGTCTTCTCCGTTGCCGACTTTTTCTCACCCGAGATCACCAGTCGGTCCTCCGAGACGCTGACATCCACGTCCTTGGGATCGATGCCGGGCAGTTCCGCCCGCACGTGGATCTCACCGTCACTCTCCGACAGATCGATCGCAGGCATCCATTGTCCGGGTTCGCCGGCCTCAAACCACGACGACCCGGTCAGCGGGCGATTGAGGAAGCCTTCGAGCAGACGGTTCATCTCGTTTCGGAAATCACTCATCGTCGCCAGACTGCCGGGCTCCATGCCGTTCGACCGCTTCGTGCGAAAAGGTATCAGGCTCATAGATCGTCTCCTTTTCTGTTCACGTGAAAAAACATTCGACACCATCGTCATCAGGCCGGTCAGGCGGGCCGCACCTCGATCTTCCGCGGCCGCACGGCTGCCAGCCGCGGTACGTGGATTGTGAGCACGCCCCGGCGATACTCTGCTGAAATCAGAGAGGCGTCGAAGCCTTCGCCGAGTCGGAACGAGCGACGGTAGTCGCCGATTCCATACTCCTGCCCGACCTGCCGGCCCGGCAGGAGGCGCTGCGGTACCTTTGCAAACACCGAGAGCACGCCGTCCTCGAAGGACACGCTCATGCTGTCGGCTTTCGCACCCGGCATGTCCGCAACCAGCATCACCTCGGTGCCGCAGTCGCAGACGTCGACGTTGGGTTGGTAGGTGAGGCAGGGGGCCGCCGCCGTGTGCTGCGGCTGCTCGGGAGACTGCTCTGGCCGCGCGGGGGCCGTTGACTGAACTCCGGACTGGAACGTTGTGACCATGGAAATGCTCCTCTGTATGGAAGTGGGGTACGGGTACTGCCTTTCGAACCGCTTCAGCTCAGCCGGCCCGGACCGCCACCTTGTGAGGCTGGCGCTCCGGGGCCTTCGGGCACGTGATGGTGAGCACGCCGTCGATGAGCCTTGCCTCGACGCGACTGCCATCGACGCCCGTCGGCAGAGTGAGCCGTCTTTCGAAACCACCGGTGCCACGCTCGCGGCGATGCCAGGTAACGGACGCAAGGCGCTCGCCATTCCCGGGGCCGGCCGCGGGGGCTTCGGCGGGCAGTTGGGGCTCCGGCCGGGTGCCTTTCAGCACGAGTTCTTCACCATTCACAGCGATGTCAATGTCGCTGGTGTCGAGGCCGGGAAGTTCGGCTTCGATGGTGATGCAGTCGTCGCTCTCGCCGATATTGACGGCAGGAAACACGTCGGAAGTCGGCCGAATGCCCCAGCCGTGCAGTGGTGGTGCGGCCGTGAGGGAGGTCCAAAGCCGATCCAGCTCATCACGCAACTCAATCAGCGGAAAATCAAAGCCGGCGCGCGGCAGCGATCGATAGACAGGCATGACATGCTCCTTTCACAAGGGTAAAGACAGGGACGTAATGGGGCTCTGAAACCGCAACAAGCCCGAGGCTCGTGCCGCCCGCCTTCCCTGGAACGATGTCGCCACATCCGCCGGCAGTTCTATCCGCGGGCAGCTTCGGGCCAAGGCAATCATTCGCAGTGCAGACGGGGAAAACAAATCACCGAATGGTGCGGGAGCCGGTGTCGGCAAGCCGTCAATCGGAGACGCCAGCAAGAAATGCAAGAAGCGTGCCGAATCCACGAACGGTGCAGATACGCTGGGAACGGCCTGAAAACGGCTGCGTGGATCCCGTCACATGGAACCCGTGGGCGTTGGTTGGCAGAACCGGCGGTCTATGAGGTTTATCGCGGCTGTCAGCGTGGCAGTTCGGCGATGCCAACACCGCGGAGTCATCCCGCTGGTTGTAGGCCCGCATTGATTTCCTATACTGCGACCAGCTTTCGAATGGAGTCGTCGCCGGCCGTCGCCCATCCTGATGCGTCGCACCGGCTGTGGCTGCAGCTTCTTCAAGAAGACGTGCGGAAATCCTGGAGTCCCAATGCGTTTCACCCTGCTTGATCGTGTCACGGCGATCGAACCCGGCAAGAGCATCACGGCCATCAAGACACTCTCGCTGTCCGAAGAATATTTGGCCGACCACTTCCCCTGCTTTCCGGTGATGCCCGGCGTGTTGATGCTGGAATCGATGACCCAGGCCGCAGCCTGGGCCGTCAGGCTGGGCGAGGACTTCGCCCACAGCATCGTCGTGCTGCGGGAGGCGCGGAACGTCAAATACGGCGATTTCGTCGAGCCTGGCAAGGTGCTCACCGTCACGGCGGAGATCCAGTCGCAGGACGAGCGATTCACCAAGATCAAGGCGAGCGGCTCCGTCGGTGACCGGACGAGTCTCACCGCCCGGCTGGTGCTGGAGCGGTACAACATGGCCGACCGAATTCCCTACGGGGATGCGGTCGATGCCCGAGTGCGGGCCGAAATGCGGAAACTCTGGGCCCTTCTCCATCCGGTGGCCAGGCAGGGTGGTGCCCAGCGGGCAGGATACGGGGGTCCGATCGCCGGACTGCGGTCCCGGGAGGCGGTCGACTCCACGCTCCTGGCTGCGTCTGGGGCTGCCGGGTCGTGATCGTCGGCTCGCTGTTCGTTCCCTGGCGGCCGCCGCGGCCAGGGGCTCCGCTGCTGGTTTTCAGACACGGGATGCAAAAAAAACGAATTCGGGTTCCAATGCCGGCGGGCCGACACTAAAACTTTGAAGTCGGTCAGGACTTTTTTCCCCGTTGCAAGGTGCCACGTCGATGCCGTCCCGAGATGAAATTTTTGAAAAGGTCAGGTCCGCACTCGTAGACGCACTGGGCGTCGATGAAGAGGACGTCTCCCCAAACGCGACCATGGTTGGCGATCTCGGCGCTGAGTCGATCGACTTCCTCGACATCGTCTTTCGCCTCGAGAAGGCGTTCGGCATCAAGATCTCTCGCGGGGAACTCTTCCCAGAGGACGTCCTTTCCAGTTCCGAGTACGTTGTCGATGGCAAGGTGAATGCCAAGGGCATTGCCACGCTGAAGTCCCGGATGCCGTTCGCGGACCTCGCCAAGTTTGAGCAGAATCCCAGTGTGCAGAACTTTGCGAACACCCTCACGGTCGAGGACATGGTTCGCTACGTTCAGAGCAAACTGTCCGCCTGACGGTCTGCCTGAGTTCTGTTGCTACGTTCCCGGAACATGTCCCCGGCAAAACGGCCTCGCTGCCGATCTTTTTCATTATGCGCTGGTTTTGGATCGACAGGTTCGATGAATTCGTGCGGGGCCGACACGCCACGGCGGTCAAGAATGTGTCCCTCGCCGAGGAGCACATGCACGATCACTTCCCGGGGGCGGCGTTGATGCCAAACTCGTTGATCGTGGAGGGCATGGCCCAGACGGCCGGACTGCTCGTCGCAGACGCGATCGAGTACAACCGCCGCGTGGTGCTGGCGAAGGTCGCGCAGGCAGAGTTTCATTTCGATGCCGTGCCGGGCGATTCGATCCGATTCCGAGCCGAGATCCTCGACTTGAAACCGGCCGGTTCGTTGACGAAGGTGACGAGCACGGTAGGAGAGCGAGTGCAGGGACAGGCCGAACTCTTCTTTGCCCATCTCGAGCCGGGTGAAGGTGTGCCGAAGCTGTTTGAGCCGCACGAACTGCTGCGGTGGCTCGATCAGATGCATATTTACGACATCGGTCGCGACGAGGCGGGTAACCCGCTCGTGCGTCCGGAATGGTGATCCCGACGGACGATCCCAATACAGATGGCCCCAGTGATGGGCGGAGGACGGCGATGGTGGCCGGCAGGCGCAGGGTAGTGATCACGGGCATGGGCTGCATCACGCCGCTGGGCTTGGGCGTGGAGCCGCTCTGGAAAAACCTGATGGCGGGAGCGTCAGGTGTGGGGATGACGACGGTGTTTGATGCCTCCCAATTCCCGACCAAGATTTCGGCCGAGGTTCGCAACTGGGACATCAGCGACGAAGGACAGGACGCCTCTCGCTGGCGGTTCTGCGGCCGGCACACGAAGTTCGCAGCAGGAGCGGCGCTTCAGGCCATGAAGGACGCCGGTCTGCTCCAGGGGCTTCCGGCAGACCCGGCCCGCTTGGGCGTCTATCTGGGCAGCGGCGAAGGGCAGCAGGACTTCGACTCCTTCACGCGGATGATGAATGCTGCGATCACCGGTGACGTGCTCGACGTGGCCAAGTTCACGAAAGAGGGTCTGGAGACGCTCCATCCGCTCGCGGAAGTGGAGCAGGAACCAAACATGCCGGCCGGCCATCTTGCCGGGCTGTTCGATGCACAGGGACCAAACCTCAACTGCCTCACCGCCTGTGCAGCTTCGAGCCAGGCGATCGGCGAGGCGGCCGAGATCGTTCGCCGCGGCGAGGCCGATGTGATGCTGTCCGGCGGCACGCACAGCATGATCCATCCCTTTGGAGTCACCGGATTCAACCTGCTCACGGCGCTTTCGACCCGCAATGACGAGCCGACGCGGGCCAGTCGGCCGTTCGACAATGAGCGGGACGGCTTCGTGCTCGGCGAAGGGGCGGCGATGGTGGTGCTCGAAGAACTCGAGCACGCAAAGCGGCGCGGCGCCCATATCCATGGCGAGTTGATCGGCTACGGCTCCACCGCCGATGCCTACCGGATCACCGACACGCATCCCGAGGGCCGTGGCGCATCATCATGCATCCGGCTCGCCCTGGCCGACGCTGGGCTTGGCCTCCACGACATCGACTACATCAACGCCCACGGCACGAGCACGAGCGTGAACGACCGGGTGGAGACACTGGCCATCAAGACTGTCTTTGGCGAACACGCCTACAAGATTCCGGTCTCCAGCACGAAGAGCATGATGGGGCACCTGATCGCGGCGGCCGGTGCCACGGAACTGATCGTCTGCCTGCTGGCGATCCGGGATGGCATGCTGCCGCCGACGATCAATTACGAGAATCCCGATCCCGATTGCGACCTCGACTACGTTCCCAACAAGGCCCGCGCGGGCAGGTGCGAGCGGGCACTCTCCAACAGTTTCGGATTCGGTGGGCAGAACATCTCGCTGATCGTCGGACGGTACAACGGCTAAGCAACAGCCGGCGATGTGTTCGTTTGGCTTCGTCGCTTGGTGAAACGGTATGGCCGCTCACCGCCGGGACGGCAGAAGTCTCGTCGCGGGGGCCGCGGCCGCCGCCCCAACGCTCCTCGAGCTTCCGCCGATCCCGGCTCAACGAACACCGGAGTGGGCATCAGACGCCTCGGCGTTTCCCATCCCCCCTGGCTTCACGCCCGCAAGGTTTTTTCAACTGGTGCGGCCGGCACGACCGATACCGTTGGTGATCGCGGTGGAGTCCGGCAGTGGTGTGCCGTCGGCCCTCCCCGCCCCTCGGGAGCCCTCGCCGATGAAACGTTCTGCCAGTTTCGCCCTGTTGATCGCCGTGTTCGGCATGTCGAGCGGCTGTTCGATCATTGACCGACTGTTCCTTGCCAACTTCGATGGTCCCTACGCCCATCAGGCCCGTCATCATGGCGGCGGCGGTGCCTGCCAGAACGGTGCCTGTCAGGATGGTGCGTGCCAGGACGGTGCCTGCGAAAGCGGCGCCTGCCAGGATGGAGCCTGTCAGGGCGGCGTCTGCCCGACGGGCGGCTGCAAGAGTGGCGCGTGCCAGGGTGCGGAATGCGAGGACGGAGCCTGCCACAAGCGGCACGTCGGTCGTTACGGCGGCCTTGCCAAGCATCATCTGAGCCCGGAGGAAGAGGCTGCCCTGGAAGCGTCGAACTATGGCGCCACCGGCCCCGCCGGCCCGCCCACCGGGGCCGTCGCCTATCCCTACTACACGACCCGCGGTCCGCGTGACTTTCTCGCCAAATGCCCCCCGTCGATCGGTCCGTGAACGGGGTGAGTTTCTCGCGTGAGGGTTTGCCGATAGGCTTTGCGGCCTGATCGGCTGCCTTCTTTTTCGCACGATAGCACGATAGCTAGTGGAGCCCACGCTATGGCCGCGTCCCCCGACTCCGTCGCCCGCACGAGCGGCCTCACCCCGTCCGGTCGGCTCTCGACCACCGGCTGGCTGGTCTGTGCGATCGCCGCCATCGGCTTCGCCTTCGACATCTACGAACTGCTGATGCTGCCTCTGGTGATCAAGCCGGCCATTCGTGACCTAAGCAAACCCCTGGTCGATGCGCTGGTGCAGGGGGGCATGTCCGCAGCCGACGCCGCAGCCCTGTGGAGCCCAGGCGGACCGAGCTACGTAGGCTGGGCTCGGACCCTGTTCTTCGTTCCCGCGATCGCCGGCGGCGTCTTCGGACTGATCGGCGGATATCTCACCGACCTGCTCGGTCGTCGGCGGGTGCTCACATTCAGCATCCTGCTCTATGCCTTCGCCGCCTTGGCCGCGGGCTTCGCCACATCGCTCCCGCAGCTGCTCTTTTTCCGCTGTCTCGTCTTCATCGGTGTGTGCGTGGAGTTCGTCGCGGCGGTGGCCTGGCTGGCCGAACTGTTTCCCGACCGTGAACAGCGTGAGCGGGTACTCGGGTGGACGCAGGCGTTTTCGTCGCTCGGTGGCCTGCTCGTGGGCTCGGCGAATGTGCTGGCCGCCCGGTTCGCCGACATCCTGCCAGCGATTCAGGGCGGCCATGACGCCTGGCGCTACACGCTCATCTCGGGCGTGATCCCCGCACTGCCGTTGATCCTGATCCGGCCGTTCCTGCCCGAGAGCCCCGTCTGGGCCGAGAAGAAGGCGGCGGGCACGCTCAAGCGTCCCAGTATCCGCGAACTCTTCAGCCCGGCGCTCGTCCGTGCCACGGTCGTGACCACGCTGGTTTTCGCCGCGAGTTATGGAATCGCCTTCGGCGCCATCCAGCAACTGCCGCAGATTCTTGGCGGACCAAAGGGGCACGCCGCCATCCTTCAGGCCGCCAAGGGGGCGCAGGATGATGCCGTCGCCCGCGCCAAGGAACGCGGCGAACAGCCGCCTGCTCCGGGCAAGCTCAAGAGCATCGCGGGGAATGCCAGCGACGAGGCGGTGGCGACG
>Ga0214921_10011939_pt1 | contig 10473 bp, 12 predicted proteins | sample LL1505_MetaG_FD_177992 | JGI IMG/M metagenome (GOLD analysis project Ga0214921, IMG submission 177992) | Freshwater microbial communities from Lake Lanier, Atlanta, Georgia, United States - LL-1505 | ecosystem: Environmental > Aquatic > Freshwater > Lake | place: USA: Georgia | collected...
GTAGATTATGATAATTTATTTTTTCTAGTTTTTTTGTTAGATTTATCAGTAAGGCCAGGATTATCAATATGCTTTCTAGTACCTCTTTTTTTGGTTACTTTTTCTCTCTTTAAATCCTTTTTAGAATTATATTTTACAAGGTTCAATAGTTTATCAAACAAATCGTTATCAATAATAGGAGTATCTTCAGGATTGGATTCTTCATATTTGTGATTATTTTTTTTACCGCCACCACCATGTTGACTAAAATAATATAAAGGCATTGATAAATTATCTAATAAATCACTATGACCTCCACCTTTTTGCACCATTGATGAATCAGAAGTATTAATTTGAAAACCTCCACTCATTAATTTACCTCCTTCTTGATATAAAGTAAAATCATTCTTTGATAATGATTCAGTCATACATTAATTATATATAAATTAATTATTATTAATCCGCTTAATTTCAGAAATAATTTTAGTATCACGATTAGTCTTAATATGTTCTATAATTTGCTTGACTTGAGATTCACTTTTAATAATTTGTGTCAAGGCTTTTTCTAAATATTTGAATGTAAGTGGTTCACTAACCTTAGAATTAACAAATCTAAGTTTACCATCACTGATTTGTATTACAGAATTAGCTAAATTATTATTTTCTGCATATTTAGATAAATTTGTTGTTAGATTATTGCGTTTATCTCTTAGCTCTTTCACCTTATCGTTTAAGATTTTCAACTGATTATCAATAGACACCCAATCTTGTACTTGTTTTTCAAAATTCAAATTCATTTTATCTAAAGTATTTGGATAAAATAAATTCCTAAGTTTATTTCTTACATTTCCTAGATTTATTCTCTCCTTTAGAAAGGTTTCTTATTAATGTTGATGGGTCACTTGTAGGTAAAATTCTATCTATTGCAGATTCATAATTTTTCATTTTATAAAATTTATCATTACTATATATTAAATATATCAAATATATTATATATTATGGATTTGGATTTGGATTTAGAGTTAGATTTAGATAATGAAAATAATCTTTATTACCAACTATTTTCACTAGTTGAATATTATATAAAAAAATCTTATGATTATATTATAAATTTTTATGAATTGGACCAACATGATATAAAGAAATCAAATAGTAATAATTTTGACATAGATGAAAATAATTTAAACGAATTATGTATTAGTATAGGAAATTCATTATTAGAAGATTCATATGAAATAGTGTATGAAGATAATATTGACAAAGAATTATAATAATTTCATGATTAATTTGTAAAATGGCAAAGATGTCAATATAAAGATATTTTATCAATTAATTAGTAATGTATCCTTTCATTATTATTTTCTCTACTGAAGAACAAAAAGAAAAACACAAGGATGAAACATATGGATATGCTAATGATTTATCAGAAATTAAAAAAATAATATACAAATATGCTGATGAATATATTTGTGAGTATAAAAATAAGATATTTCGTGAAATGGAAGAGAATGATGAAATTTCAATGAATACATTTTATAAAATGTTTGATTCACTACCAAGTGTAAAATATTTTGATATATCGCCAAAAATATGGCATGAATACGAAATAGATGAAGTAGAATTACATGAATATTTTTTGTCCTATTTTAAATATTCAAAGGTCTAAGATAAAAGAAACTCTGTATAAGTTTGATGAAATTTATATTATTTATATTAATATCTTGTAGTTTTCTTTTTTCCTTTTTTATTATGTTTTCTTGTTTTATTTCTTTTATTATGTTTTCTTGTTTTTTTTCCTCCTCTTGATTTGTCCAAAGGCTGGGCTATGGAGCGAGGTGAATCAGGCGACATAAAAGTTTCATTAAATACATGCATGTCAGGTGATTCAACTGGTGAATTACTTGATGCAATGAGGGTTGGCATATCTTTCATTTTCTCTAAAATATTTATTTGTAGCTGACTATCTCTCAAGATTTCTTCTACTTTTTTTGTCTCGCTTGCCCTTTTCGCACCTTTTTTAATCAAATAGTTATATCTACCTTCAATATTATGAATGTTGTCTTTAAGAGTCTTAATAGTAACACGAGCAATTTTTTGAAAGTCGTTTATAGCAAATGTTGAATCATCTATAGCATTTTTAGTAGCATGATAACTTTTTGTGAATTCGCCTTCGGTAGGGTATTCACCAGTAAACTTCCCATAAACTCCTGATAACATTTATAATAACTATATATTTTATTTCATAACATAGTATCAAAATGTGCTAAAATATTATTAGTTATTTTGAAATAGTTAAAAAAAAGGTATTAAAATCAATTCAATAAGTATAATATATCAATGTTTCCATTAAATACAATCAATAAATTAGCCAAGTTTAATTTAATTCCAGATAAAAATCGTGGAATCATAAATAGGGTTATGCTTTTTACAAATGCGCGTGATGAAGAAAACATAAAGGAGTGGGCTGCACATCATTTGCTTATTGGTTTTGATTATGTGTATATTTTTGACCATAAATCCAAGATTCCAATACAAACAGTATTTTCAAATTTTGACAAAAGAGTGTATGTAGAAAGATGTGAATTACAGAATAAAGTAAAAATACCATTAATGAATCGTGCAGCAACTATTGCTAAAAAATTTAATATTGATTGGATGATTTATTTAGATGCAGATGAATTTCTAATTTTGAATTTTCATGAAAATGTGAAACAATTATTGAATTTATTCAAATATGCTGACCAATTAGCAATAAATTGGGTTCCATTTGGTTCAAATAATCATATACAAACACCAAATGGATTAATTCTTGAGAATTATACAAGGTCTGATGATAGATTAAATAAACATGTGAAATCATTTGTAAGACCATCACAGATAAAAAGTGTATCTAGTCCTCATTTTTATAATATTATGAATCCTGCTAGGGATATTACTATTACAAATAGAATAAAACAACCAAACTCACCTTTTAATGAATGTAATATTTTTTTTAATCAAGCACATGCATATGTTGCGCATTATGCGATGCAATCAGAGGAAATTTATAAAAAAAGAAAGGTAGAGTTACCAACAGATGATACTGGTGCTTTTCGTGGTCAATTCAATGCTGATGATTTTCATAAAGCACATAACTCAACTGAGAATTTAATTCCAAAAAATAAATATGCAGATAGAGTTAGAATATTTTTAGAACATTATGAAGCAACTAATTTATAACCCTTTACTTAGACTTGAAGTAATCAAATAATATTAGTAATCAAATAATATTATTTTTTTGTATTATGAAATATTGTATTATAATTACATCTTACGAGTGCGGCGTGTTCTATTCTTATTTTTACTGCTTTTTTTTCCGTAATATTGTTGAGCAGCAAAAAGACCAAATGGGACAGCAGCGGTTTCAAGAACACCAGAACCAAAAAAACCTCCTCTCTTAGAACGTGATTTAGACTTTCTAGACTTCTTAGACTTCTTAGACTTCCTAGACTTCTTAGACTTCCTAGACTTTCTACCTCCACTTTGAGGTTCATAAGGTCCTTTAGAAATATTAGTTTGAGCATAACTAGCTTCAGCAGTACCACCAAGACTTCTAATTGCATTACCATAATCATTTGTAGGACCTTCAAAAGTGTCTTTGAATTGTGTATTTGCATCTCCAACTTGATTTTGAACATATTGCCAAGCACTGCCAGAAGATGAAGCGTTCATACCTCCTTTTTGCATCATTTGACAAGTGCTACCTCCTTTCATACCTTTTCCACTGCATTTCTTCCACTTTTTACCTCCTCCCATCCTATGCGGATATTTTTTTGATGGAATTCCAGCAGGTGGTGCAGAATGCGCAACACGATGAACAACTCCAGTAGGAAGAGGACTTCCCCCTCCTCTTTTTGCTTTATGTGATTTTCCTGGCATTATATATAAATAAGAGATAAAATTTGAAATATTCTAAATAAAACAAAAAGAAAAAAGAAACAAAAAGAAAAAAGAAACAAAAAAAAGAAACAAAAATAAAAAAACAAAAAGAAAAAAGAAACAAAAAAACAAAAGAAAAATTATATAAATTTAATATTGTCATTTTTGGTACGCAAAACAAGAATTAGTAAAACAAGTATTGCTAAAATCATTAAAAAGATTGAAGAGACAAGAGTCAAAATAATATAAATATAAGGTGTAATTTCTAAAATAAGTATATCAATAAAAGGTGCAAAAATTTTCTTCATTTCACATTTAATATCTTCTCTCTTCATCATATCTAAACACTGCTGAACAAAGGAATCTTTCATAATGATAAACTATTAATTATATGAAATAGAATTAATTTATAAATATTAGCGCGTGATATTGAATTATAAATTTTCTATTCTTCCATTAATGGATAATATTATTGAACCAAGCGAAAATTTTGATTTTTCAAGTTTATCTTTAGCAAATCCAACAGGCATTCAAGGAGGTGCATATTTTACTAAAATTGAATTTAATAATAAATCTCTTTATATACAAACTCCTAAAAGCTTAACTAAACAAGGTTTCGTTAAAAATGGGAAAAAAATGATGGTAGATTTAATGTTTAATAATAATGATGAAAATTTTATAAGTTGGATAGAAAATTTAGAAATAACATGTCAAAACATGATTTATGAAAAAAGTGAATCATGGTTTCAAGATAAATTAGAATTAAATGATATACAAAGTGCATTTGTATCTCCATTAAAATTATATAAATCAGGTAAATATTATTTGGTAAGAGTGAATGTTAAAATGAATTATGCTACAAATATTCCGAGTGTTAAATTATATAATGAAAGTGAATTGCCTCTTACTGTTAATGATGTTAAAGAAAATACAAATATTATATCAATTTTGGAAGTTCAGGGTATAAAATTTACATCAAGAAATTTTCAAATAGAGTTAGAGTTAAAGCAATGTATGGTGTTAAACACAGAATTATTATTTGAGAATTGTTTAATAAAAACAAGAAAAATAAAAGAATCCAAAAATGAAAAGCCAATATTGAAAATGTTTGAAAATTCAGAAAACCTATCTTCAAATTCAAACCTTTTAAAATTAAATGAAAATTCAGAAACTTTAGAAAAAACAGAAAGAGATGAAGGAGATAAGGATGAAGGAGAGAAGGATGAAGGAGAGAAGGATGAAGGAGAGAAGGATGAAGGAGATAAGGGTGAAGGAGAGAAGGATGAAGGAGAAGAGGGTTTAGTTAATACAATTGAAAATAGTGAAGTATTATTGAATTCAATAACAAACAATAATGATGATAATAAATTAGAACAAATAGAGCTGAATATTGAAGAATTAGATGCATCTTCTGAACTTATAGAAAATGAATTAAAAGAATTTGATTTAACTTCCAATTTGAATTCTTTAGAAACAATTACATTAAAAAAGCCAAATCAAGTTTATTATGAAATTTATAAAGCAGCAAGAGAGAAAGCCAAAAAGGCTAAAAAGGAGGCTATTCAGGCTTTTTTAGAAGCCAAGAATATTAAGAAGACTTATATGTTGGATGGAATAGATGATAGCGATGATAGCGATATTGATATTGATATTGAGAATATTGAATAATATTTTTATTATTTTAGCACATTTTTAAAATTCCAATGAATTATTCTACTATTTAATTAAAAATAATTAAACAGTATTGAAAAAAATATTTTATAATGAAAAATATATAATGAGCACATCTTTGAAAAAGCTATGGTCTGAATATGGAATTGGCGCACTTATTGTATTATTATTTGTTGCTTATGGAGTTAGTGTTCTAGGTAAAAACTTAACTAGCAAAGGTAAATCTGGTTACGAATTCAATGGTGCATCTATGAATTCTGCTTACAAAAATCCAGATAATGCTGGTGGTTATTCTGCTCCACAAGGACAACCTACAAGACAAATGCAATCCTCTGGTGTTCAACCTTCTAGCGAGGGACAAAATGAAATGTTTGCCTCTGTTAGTGGTATTCCTACACCTAATTCTGGTGTCCCAACTTCTTGCTCAAAGCAAAATATACAAAACCCTTCTGAGCTTCTTCCTAAGGATAACAACAGCCAATGGGCACAACTTAATCCCTCAGGTAAAGGTGAACTCGCTAATATCAATTTGTTAAAAGCAGGATATCATATTGGTATTGATACCATCAGTTCGTCTTTAAGGAATGCAAACTTGCAAATCCGTTCTGAACCTCCAAACCCTCAATTATATGTCGGACCTTGGAATATGAGCACAATTAGTCCTGACTTCATGAGACCTCCTCTTGAGTTAGGTTCTGGTTCGCAGTAAATAATTTATTATCAAAATATTTATATTCATCTTTTGTAAATCAATGTCTCACTTTAGGGTGAAGATTGAATGAGAATTAGATTGCGCGTTTAAAATGCGAAATGTATAAAAATATAAATATTTTGAATCATATTATAAAAATAAATAGTGCAATAAAAATATAATATATATATAAATGTTTAATGAAAACAATATGAGAAATATGAATAATATGAGAAACAATATGAATAATATGAATAATATGAGAAATAATAAAACAGATGATGATTATATTAAAGAAATTAGAGCCAAAATGCGTTCTAATATTTTATCGTCAGATGTAATAAATTATTTAAATCAATTAGATAAGATTGCAGTTCTTGATAGACCAATTCAAGCAAATTTTAATAGGAGTTGTCCGGTTTTCTACCCAGAAAAATTATTATTAAATAAAAAATCATCTTATTTTGGGAATTATTTTGGAAATAAAAATAATGATAGAATTATGAATTTAAAAAGTTTATTATTTGATTCTATCAAAGATTCTTTTAATAAATTTCAACAAAAGGTGCAAGAATTAATAAAAGAGGCTAAAGAGGCGCAAAATAATGGAGATGAATTAAAATATGTTATATATAGAGATGAGATTCAATTGGAATTTCAAAAATATGAATACTTATTAAAAACCTTTTGTGGTTGTATATTTACTCAAGAACAATGTAATGCAAAAATGATTGGTGGTATAAAATCAAAGAAATCAAAGAAATCAAAGAAATCAAGGAAATCAAAGAAATCAAAGAAATCAAGGAAAAATAGAACTAGAAGTGTTTATAAATAATTTAATAAACAATTTAAAGAATATTGAATATTTTAATAGTTAATAAATATATATGAAAACAAATTTTTTTATGTATATTTTTATAGGGTTTGTCCTTTTGTTATGTTTAAAAATCTATAGAGAATCTGAATTTATGAATTTAAAATGTGTAATTTCAGGAGTTGATGGTAATCGTTATTGTGTTAGAAACAGAGTAGATACTAAGGAAGCAGCAGACTTATTAGCAAAAGTAACCCAAAACATGACAAATTTAGTGAAATATATGAAAGAGAAACATGGAGATGACCCACGTGTTCAAAGATTAGTGAAAAGTTTTAATCCACAAAAAATAAGTGAAACACTACCAACAAGCGAATTAACAGCATATAGTGAGAATAAGGGAGAGAAACTCGCCTTTTGTTTGAATAAATATAAAACAAGTCCTAATATATTGATTGATTTGAATACATTGACATTTGTATCTATTCATGAACTTGCACATATAACAACAACAAGTATTGGACACAAACAAGATTTCTGGCAGAACTTCAAATACTTACTAGAAAATGCAAAGGAAGCAGGAATTTATAAACCAGTGGATTATAAGAAAAATCCAGAAAATTATTGTGGCATGACAATAACAGACAACCCTTATTATGATTTGTAAAGTATTATTTTATTTTTATATATTGAATTTTTATAAAGATAAAAGATAAAGGAAAAATAGATAAAGGAAAATACATAATAAAATAATAAGATTATTATATATATGTCAATATCTAATGAAAAAATACCTATTTATAAAGTGAATCATTTAGTAGGTGAAAATATAGATACTATATATGTATTTTGTGGTAATAATAATTCAGAACTAGATAAGACTTTTCAAAAAATAAAAAAGAATATTTCCATAAATGAATTTAAAGACCCATTAACAGATGCACTGATTTTTAATGAGGAAGAGTTATCAAATTTAAGAGATGATACATTGAATATAAAGGTTATTTTTTCATCCCAACAAATTTTTAGCGATGATAATATTGGTACTATTAAATTAAAAATAATAAATGAATTTGATAAGAAATTTTCAGCGGAAGAGGTTTATCTTTTTTGTATGAAGAGAGAAGTGTTAAATCCAGTGAAAATATACAAGACATTAACACAAAATAATAAATTATCATTAACAAACCTAAGATTAGAGCAATTTCTTGAAAATATTCTTCAAGGGGAAGATGATAATAATATAATGAGAAGAGAGAAGAAGGCGGTATATAACTATGATGATATATTGGCATTGAATATTTCAGGTAAGACATTTTGGGTAGCAAAGGTGTTAGGTCAGAAGTTTTTTATAGTTGATAATGAGTATCCTTTTGTGTGCAATCCATTTAATGTAAAAGAATACGATGCGTTTATTGAGCGTGCAAGTAGGAAAACACTGACAACATTGAATAGTCATGTCTTATTAAGTAATGGGGAATTTATTGGAAATAATATTTATTTGTGTTTAGCAAAGGATGTTTTAGAAAATGCAGAGAGAAAGGGTTTGGATGAGTTAACAACAATAAGATTATATTATCCTTTTTTGTTGAAAAAACATGATATTCATTCTCTCAGTGAATTAAATGAAAAGGAACAAATTTTGGTAGATGAGGCGTTAAAAATGGTAAATAAACAAACAATAGAAACATTTAATAGTATAGATTTGTTTTATGATATGTATAAAGAGAGAAAGAGTGAATTAAATTATAAAAGTTTTGGAGTTCAATCTATTAGAATAACTTTGTTACCAGATTATTCAATAAAAATACCATTAGATATTATATTTAAATTAATACATGCAACAGAGGAAACACCATTAATCAAGTTTAATCCTGCAACTCGTAGAGAGAACATATATAGACTTTATGCAGATAAATTATCAAAGGATGGTCGCAAAATACCATTTCTCTCTAGGGCATTAATTTTCAAACTAATGCAGACTATTGGTAAAACAAAGAGTGTTGCAGTGTATATTCAATATTCTTCTGGAATAAAAATGATACCTATTATATGTGAATTTGAGGAAACAGGTAATATTGTTATTACTTGTGAATTTGATAATTTAATGAGTATTGAAGAAATTGATGATTTATTCATAAAAGCTGTAAATCCGCTTATTGAAGATGTGAATGATTATTTACAACAAAGTGGTTATTCATTAGGTTCATTTAATGGTATAAAAAATAATTCATGTGTCATCAATTATTTGAATTATAATAATATAATTGGAATTGACAAAGTAATAAAAATAAAACCATTAATTGGCTGTATATCTAGTGCGTTTATTGTAGAATCATATGATTACAAGAATGGTATTGAATTGCGATATAAACGCGTTTCTAATTTTAATAAAAGCACTAGCCAAGAAGCTTATGTTATTGAAAAGCAAAAGCAAAAAATGTCGGAAAAGGAAATTGTTGAAGGGCTTGTATTAAATTATGAAATGACTAGTTCAGAGGCATTGCAATTATATGCGCGTTTAGCAAGTGAGTTACAGGTAGAACGAGGTATAAGAGGGAAGGATATTGAAATAAAAATAAATCCAGGGTTTAAAATAACAATTAAAGTAATACATGGAAGTAATAATATTTTAGTTAGTGTTGAAAATATTAATGACATATTTTATTTAAATACTATTCCTATTTTTATAGATTCGTTAATAAGATTAACACAAGACCCAGAAAGTAGTAATATTCCATTGAAGACAATAAAATCATTATGTTCAAAGGGTGAGAAGAGAGAAATAGTTTTAGAAGATATAATTTCAGCATCTGAAGAATCAATGGATAAGCAGGAACTTCCTGTAATAGAAGGAGATGATTTGGATTATATAGAAATGGAAGAATATGATGAAAATTTTGCAGATGATAAGGATAAAATGAAATCTGCGTTTGATTTATTATATGAACAAGATGAAGAGGAGGAAGAAGATGAAGATGAAGAGGATGAAGAGGGATCTATGGGTTATTCTGCTGTGGAAGAGAGAAAAGGGAGAGGTTCAAAACAAAGAGTATATAATAATAGTGGTGGTGCATCAAGTTCACAAGGTTCAAGTGAGAAATCATTGTCATCTTTTGGTTCATTGAAGTCTGATGATATTGAAGGGCTTGATTTGCTTGTAACTAGTGAATCAAAAGATAGTGAATCAAAAGATAGTGAAAAAAAGAAATCTTCTTCAACATCTGAAGAATTTGGTGATTTAGAAGATTTAGGTGATATTGAAGGTTTAGATGAATTAGAAGAGGAAAATAAAACACCAACAACACCAATATTAGAAAAAGAAGATGAAGAAAAGGTAGAGATAATAAAAAATATTCCAGAAGAAGAATCAGAATTAGAAAAGATATCCGAGAAATCA
>Ga0214921_10011940_pt1 | contig 10473 bp, 13 predicted proteins | sample LL1505_MetaG_FD_177992 | JGI IMG/M metagenome (GOLD analysis project Ga0214921, IMG submission 177992) | Freshwater microbial communities from Lake Lanier, Atlanta, Georgia, United States - LL-1505 | ecosystem: Environmental > Aquatic > Freshwater > Lake | place: USA: Georgia | collected...
CATCTAGAAACATTCTGCATAATGTGCGGGAATAGAAAGTTCTATCATCCACCTACAGAAAGTCAGGAAGGGAAATGGCTACTACAAAAGGAAAGATTCAGAGCGAAGAGTACAATCGTGAACCTGTAATAAGGGGTAATCGAAAAATTTGGTTTCTTAATGGGGACCTAGTTAGACTGTACCATAGTTCAAGATCTACTGGAATGGTAACTGTTTATAACATTACTAAAGATAGGCTTGAAACCTGTCTGCGTTCTGATTTTAGACGAAATAGACAAAGAGCCTACACTGTAGCAGAAACTGCTAAACTTGTCAATAGACATAGAAAATATATTCCAGATCTGATTAAAAGAGGAATGATCCCTCCACCAGTTGGCTCAAGTCTTGACGGCAAGCGTGGATGGCAAATAAGGGCATACTACTCCGAAGACCATGTTAAAGAAATTCGAGCAATCTTAGCAAGTATCCATATTGGCCAGCCAAGAAAAGACAAACTTATTACCAATAATATGACCCCCACAAACCAAGAGTTGACTCGCAGGATGGGAGACGGTATATTGACCTATACAAAGACTGAGGATGGAAGGTTTATACCTGTTTGGAGTGAAACAGTATAGCCTTATTTTGTGATATAATTCAATAGGTACAATAAAATCTGTAGATATGTCTATGTATTTTAAGCAGCAATAGGAGCAAAGATGAGTGCAGGAATAGCAAACGTAATAATTGATCAAGGTGCAGACTGGATCATTTCATTTGTATATGAAGATGCTGCAGGAGACGTAATAACATTAACAGGCTACACTGCAAATTTGCAACTTAGAACAAGCTACAGTGCTGCCTCAGCATCACTATCTTTGTCTGTTGGAAGCGGAATCACAATTACTGCAAATACTGGCACTATTGCTGTACGTGCAACAGCAACACAAACAGGTGCACTTGCAGCAGGAGACTATGTTTATGATCTTGAACTTACTTCTCCCGCAGGGATTGTTACACGCCTAGTTGAAGGACGTGCTACTGTAACACCACAGGTAACACGATGAGCGAAAATATAATTCCTACAACCGTAGTAGTTCAAGACAATGTTACAAAAGTTAGAATAACTGGAAACACAGTTCAGGGTCCAATAGGGCCAAAAGGTGATAAAGGCGATACTGGTTTAACTGGTTCACAAGGTTTAAACATTAATCTTAAAGCAAGTGTTGCAAATCCTACACTTCTTCCAGCAACTGGCAACTCTTTAAACGATGCTCGTGTTGTTGATTCAGATGGAGATCTTTATACGTGGGGCGGAACTTCTTGGACAAGTGCAGGACAGATTGTTGGCCCACAAGGAATTCAAGGAGTAAAAGGTGACACAGGCAATACAGGCGCTAAAGGTGACAAAGGTGATACTGGTTTAACTGGTTCACAAGGAGTTAAAGGTGATACTGGTCTGACTGGACCCAAAGGAGACCAAGGAATTCAGGGTATACAAGGAATTCAAGGTATACAAGGTGTAAAAGGTGATACTGGTAGTGGAGTAGCAGCAGGAGGAACAACTGGTCAATACTTAACCAAGGTTAATTCAACAGACTATAATACACAGTGGTCAACTTTAGATCTTAGTGGAAAACAAGATGTGGTTTCTGGTGTTTCATCTACAGAAATAGGCTATCTTGATGGTGTAACATCTTCTATTCAAACACAGTTAGACGATAAGTCAACTGCATCAAAGGCTGAAACACTTACAAATAAGACTTTAACTACTCCAACAATTAACGGACCAACAATCACTGCAACTGGACAAACACCAACAATTCACGGTATTTATCTTCCAGCACCTCACACAATCATTTTTGAAGGCACATTGGCAGATGAATTTGAAACAACGTTAGCGGCTGGAAACCCTACAGCAGATCGCACACTTACCCTTCCTGATTCAACAGGAACAGTTGCAACACAAGAATATGTTGATTCTGCAGTAAGTGGCGTAACGGTAGATGAATCTACTTTGGCTGGCTCTGGTCTTAATTGGAATGCTTCAACAAGCAAATTTGATGTAAATACTACAACAATTCAGGCTCGTGTAGCAGATGTTTCAGACACAGAAATTGGCTACCTTGATGGTGTAACATCAGCAATCCAAACTCAACTCAATGCCAAGGCTCCTATTGCTTCTCCCACATTTACTGGTGCAGTTACATTGGCCCAAGCACCAACACTAGATCTTCATGCAGCAACTAAACTTTATGTTGACAATGTTGTAGCAGGACTTAATTTTCATCAGCCAGTACGTGTTGCCACAACAGCAAATATTACATTAAGTGGAACACAGACAATTGATGGAGTTGCTCTTTCAGTTGGTGATCGTGTTCTTGTTAAGGATCAAACAACACAAACTCAAAATGGTATTTATGTTGTAGCATCTTCAACATGGTCTCGTGCAGCAGATGCAGATAACATACCCGATGGTGAACTTAAAGGTGGAGATTTTGCCCTAGTACTTGAGGGCACAGTAAATTCAGGATATGGGTATGTTTGCTCTAATACATCGGCAATCACAATTGGAACAACAAATGTTACATATGTAGCATTTAATGCAGCTAAAGCAGTTTCAGCAGGAAATGGTTTAACAGAAACAACTCCAGGAACAATTTCAATTGACACATCAATTACTCAAACTCGTGTAGCTAATGTATCAGATACTGAAATAAGTTATCTTGATGGTGTTACTTCTGCAATTCAAACACAACTAGATGCGAAGCTTGCAACTGCAACAGCATTATCAACTTATGCACCACTTAACTTAACGCAAAATGCACAGACTACCTCATACACGACAGTCCTTGCAGATTCTGGCAAGTTAGTAGAAATGAATAGTTCATCAGCCAATACACTTACTGTTCCGCTAAATTCTTCAGTTGCCTATCCAATTGGAACACAAATTAATATTCTTCAAACAAATACAGGACAAACAACTGTAGCAGCTACTGCTGGTGTTACAATTAATGCTACCCCTGGTTTAAAGTTAAGAGCACAATGGTCATCTGCTACTTTAATTAAACGCAACACAGATACTTGGGTATTAATTGGAGACCTAAGTGCATGAGTCCAATACTTGGAAACTCTTCATCTGGAGGTAAAACCCCAGATTCTCCAACATCCGTAACTGCATCTGCAGGTAATGGATCAGCAACTGTAAGTTTTACATTACCCTCATATAAAGGAAAAACTGGTGCAGCAACATATGTTGCTACCTCTAGTCCTGGAGGCATAACTGGAAGCAATAGTGTTTCACCAATTACTGTAACAGGTTTATCAAATGGTACGTCATATACTTTTACTGTAGTTGCGACTACTTCATACGAAGCATCCTCAAATGCATCTTCAGCATCATCAAGTGTTACTCCAGTAGCACCACCACCTTCCTTCCCACCATCGTTTCCTCCGTCTTTCCCACCATCGTTTCCACCAGCATTTGGAACAACATGTTGTACAGGCGCAAGCTGTCCAAGCGGAGCTTCCTGCAACGGCAGATGTGTTTGCGCTGGATAATATATTTTCAATATGCTATACTTATATAAAATAATACATAGGAGAAAATAATGAATTTTAATGGCAATACTTTTGTTTTTATGAATAACAATAAAGTTTTTGCTTTTCTTCACGTTACTCCAGGGCCAGATAATGATCTTCTCACTGCTGCGTTTGCATCTGGGGTTCAAGGAATGGATATCTCTAATTATCCTAATGCTCAGCCTGGTGATATTTGGAACGGTACAGATTTTATAAAAATGTCTCCTGAAGTAGAACCAGAAGTAGAGGAAAGAATAGGACTGTTGGTAGATAATGAGATTGTATATACTTTAGATTTAGATCCAAGTTATCCATACTGCGATATCTGGAAAGATGGCTTTTCTAAAGAGCATACAGGGTTTAACGCTACAGGCCATGATAATATACGTTCGGGATCAACTTGGGATGGACAGTCTTTCGCCCTTCCTGAAGTTCCTGCATATTAATATTTTTAGTTATTATATAGTTAAGGGTGAAAGGGTAAAGCAATGAGCGATAAGGAATTAACCCCGTGGCAAAAATATAAAAAAAATCTTGGGGATACAAGACCTTGGGATTTACTTGATCCAAAATCTAAAAAAGTATCAGAAGAAAAAGCAAACATAAGATATTCAATATGCTTAGGCTGCCCAGAACTGATCAAAGCAACAATGCAATGCAAAAAATGTGGTTGTTTTATGAAAGCAAAAACAAAATTAGAGGAAGCACATTGTCCAATAGGCAAATGGTAAATCAAAAAATATTTGTTTCTATTGCAGCAATAGACGAAATTGACCTATATCAAACAATAAGTTCTTGTTTTAGTCAAGCAAAAAATCCTGAAAATATTTACGTTGGTGTTTTAGTGCAGAATCAAATTTATGACGAAGTAGACCTGTCGGCTTTTAAAAATGTATCTATAATTAAAATAGTTTCAGATGATATTATGGGTGTAGGCGCTACCAGACAGATGGCATCTTTGCTTCACAATAATCAAGATTATTTTTTGCAGATTGATGCTCATATGATATTTGTCAAAGACTGGGATGAGAATTGTATATCCTATTATGAAACTCTTAAGGATGAATATGGTAAAATAATTCTTACTGGGTATGCTCCATCTTGGTATAGAAATGAAATTGGCGAAATTGTTAAAGAATCTTTTTCAGCAAGAAATCATTCTTTATCTTTAGTTTTAGATCAAAATAGCAAGCAGCCTATTATCGGAATAGTACACTTGCCCATACAACAAGTTTTAGATAAGCAGGTTGTAGAACAAAAAGCAATCTCTTATCATTTTATATTTGCTGAGATAAACTTTGTATCTGATTTTATGCCTGATCCAAATATAATTTATAATGGAGACGAGGCAACCCTCTCACTGAGAATGTTTTCAAGAGGATATAAGTTTTTTATGCCAAATGTTCCAATACTATATCATTTAAATAAACAACAAGATTCTTTTTATTCAAATCAACCAAGATGGCAACCAATGTTTCTTGGAATGCAAAAACCCAGATCAGCAAGAGAAGAAAGAATAAACTATGATGCATACCATAGAGTAAAAGATATATTTACAGGCAAAATAATTGGCTATTATGGATCCTCCAGTGTTGAAAAAATACAGTCTTATGGGGAATTTGTTGACATAGATTTTGATAAGGTGTATAATGATTATGCATAGATTAAAAATACTTAAGGGGATAAAATGTTAGATAATATAGTTATAGAAAATCCTGCAGTTGGGGTTTATATTTATAAGAATACTCTTAATAAAGAGATGAACTTAGTAGAACGTTTAGAAAATGTCATTCAAGAAAATCAAGATGAGTGGTTTAAATGGAGTGAGGCTCAGGTAGGAGACTACCAAACCATGAAAGATTATAGAGATTGTGTAGATTTTAAAGTAAGCAGAAATAGTCTTAATATGAATACTAAAATATCTAATTCAGATATCAAGAATATTTACAATGAGATTGATGAACGCCTTCAAGAATGTTTAAAAGATTACTGCTCAAGATTTAACATTGGCATGGAGTATCAAGAAGCAGTTAACTTTGTTAAATATGGAAAAGGTCAACATTTTGCTGCACACGCAGATCATGGTTTCAGCTATGTCTGTACAGTTTCCTCTGTTATGTATTTAAATGATAACTATGTGGGTGGTGGATTGCACTTTCCATTTTTAAATTATACCTATCAGCCACAAGAAGGAGACATTGTGTTCTTTCCGTCAACATATTTATTTATGCATGCTGCTCTTCCAGTTGAAGAAGGCATCAAGTATGCAGCAGTCACCATGTTTGACTATAATGATAGATTTCATGGATTTAATTCAACACTTAAAAATAACTAGTCAAACCTTTAACTTGCACGGTAAATTAATCTATGGTACTATTAGTTAAAGCAAAAAACAATGAAATGGGTGGAATAATGGAAAACGATTCAACAAAGGTAAACGTAACTCTGGGATATACTCTTAATCTTGGCAACTTCCAATCTTTAAGACTTGATCTAGGTGTTGTAGATAATGCACGTAATGGTGAGACGGTAGACCAGGCTTTTGAACGTGTTTACAAGTTTGTAGAAGATAAACTTACGGCTAAGATCAAAGAAGCACAAGAAGAGGCATCTGAAGACTAATGGCTGACCGCAAAGACCGAATGGCTTTGCTCAGTAGATTTAACAAATTATATCTGCAAAGATATGAGCAAAAGTCTAACATGAACCTTAACGTAGAACAATGGGCTGCAGATGCTCTTGTTGAGTCCTATGGGGTATCAGAGTGTTATGATGTTCTTGAATATTATTTTTCTATAGCACAAGAACCAAGTTGGAATTATTTTGCATATAATATGGAAAAAATTATAAACGGTAAAGCAGAAGTAGAACAAGATAAAAAAGACAGAGCAGAACGTAGACGAATGGCTAAGGAGTGGTTAAGTGAATAATACAGAGGCAAAGGTAATTACCGCAGTATTAGAAGATAAACAGATTCACGTATTACTTCAGGCCAATGTTGAGAACTTATTAAAAACACATAATGATATCTGGAACTTCATTCGTCTGTATTCAGAGAATAATCAGTGCCTTCCTCCAGCAGATTTAGTAAGAGAAAAGTTTCGTGACTTTGAACCAGTTGCTGGAGTTGGATCTACCAAGCATCACCTTGCAGAACTTCAAACAGAATACCTAAGCGATAGTCTAAAAGATATTCTTCGTTCTGCTGCAGGAGATGTTCAGAGTGGCAATGGCACAGAAGCGCTTGAACACCTTATTACAAAAACATCAGAACTAAAAAAGAACACTGCTGCAATTCGTGATATTGATGCTACTGATCTTGAAGATGCTGTTGCATATTATGAAAGAGTGCAGAAGCAGAATGAACTTGGTGCACTAGGTATTAAGACTGGTTTGCCAGGGTTTGATAATTACTTACCTGCTGGAATCATGCCAGGTCAACTTGGAGTATTCCTTGCTTACCCAGGAATTGGTAAGTCTTGGATGGCGTTATACTTTGCAGTGCAGGCATGGAAGCAAGGTAAGTCACCTATGATTATTTCTCTTGAAATGAGTGAGACAGAAGTTCGCAACCGTGTATTTGCAATTATGGGTGAAGGCCTTTGGTCACATCGTAAACTAAGCAATGGTGAAGTAGAGATTGATATGCTTCGCAAGTGGCATGCTAACAAGGTTGCAGGCCGTCCAGAGTTTCACATCATCTCTAATGACTCTGGTGGAGAGGTAACCCCTTCCGTTATTCGTGGAAAGATTGATCAGTACAAGCCAGACTTTGTTGTAGTTGACTACTTACAACTTATGAGTCCTAACCAACGTGCCGATAATGAAACGGTAAAGATGAAGAACCTTTCACGAGAACTTAAACTAATGTCTATTAGCGAAGAGGTACCTATTATCGCTATCTCATCTGCTACACCAGATGATGTAAAAGATTTAAGCACACCTCCAACACTCGGACAAACCGCATGGTCAAGACAGATCTCATACGATGCTGACTGGCTTCTAGCACTAGGTCGTGGAACTAACAGTGATGTTATTGAGTGCGTCTTTAGAAAAAATCGTAATGGTTTTATGGGTGACTTCTTGGTGCAGGTAGATTTTGACAAGGGCTACTATCGCTATAAGGATTTTGAAGATGGCAAGTAATCTATATAGCGAAGAGCAAATTCGCAGAGTTATTAATGGTGCTGGTATTGACATAGAGGCAGAGTTCGGCAATGACTTTATTATTTATTGCCCATACCATAACAATAGTAGAACTCCTGCAGGCGAAGTGGCAAAGGATAGCGGATTGTTTTTTTGTTTTGGATGCCAGACAACTAAAAACCTTGAAGAGTTTATTATGTTTGTAACTGGCAGATCTTATTTTGAAACTGCTCGTTATATTAAAAGTAAAGAGACAGAAACCAACATTGAAAATGTTGTTAATAAAACTATGTATGCTCCACCAGACTTTGTTCAGTATGACGAATTGCTTATTAAGAGATTAGGCAAGCAATCTTTAGAATCTCCAAGAGCGGTCAGATACTTTGAAGGTAGAAAGATTACCAAAGAGTCTATGCAAAAGTTTGATCTAGGATACTCTGAAAAACAAGATTCGGTAACTGTCCCAATGCATTCTCCTGATGGTTTATGTATTGGCTTTGTTGCTAGAACAGTTGAAGGAAAAGAGTTTAAGAATACACAAGGATTACCAAAAAGTAAGATTTTGTTTAATTTGCATAGGGTTAAAACCTCTAGCATTGTCTATGTAGTAGAATCATCTTTTGATGCTATTCGTTTAGACCAAGTAGGATTCCCAGCAGTCGCAACGCTGGGTGCAAATGTATCTGCATCACAAACTAAGTTGCTAGAAAAGTACTTCAACAATGTTGTACTAATTGCAGATAATGATGAGGCTGGAGCAATTATGAAAGACAAGTTAATCGAAAAACTTGGATCTCTTATCAGCGTAGTCACAATAGATAAAAAATACAAAGACATAGGAGATATGGATGATGAGGCTATTAAACAATTAGAGTTTAATTTTGACAAATCTATATCGTCTATGCTAAACTAATATAACAACACAAAGGAGAAACATATGAGCGTAATAAAGGGACTCAAAAACATTAATGCCCTGCTCGACAAGCCAAAGTATGATGAAAACTCACCAAAGGTAAAGTGGTTAAAGCTTGCCGATGGTCAATCAGTAAAGATTCGCTTTATTGAAGAACTAGATGAAGATTCAGCCAACTATAATGAAAGCCGTGGTCTTGCACTAGTTGTTAAGGAACACACAAATCCAAAGGACTACAAGCGCAAGGCTGTAGATACAATGGAAACAGAAGGCCGTGACTGGGCTGAAGAAATGCATCGCAAGGATCCAAAGGCTGGCTGGAGAGCACGTCTTCGTTTCTATTGCAACGTTCTTGTTGACGATGGTATTGAAAAGCCATACGTTGCAATCTGGTCAATGGGTATCAGCAAGCAATCATCATTTAACACAATTAAGGAATACGCTATGGAGACTGGTAGTATTTCAAACGTTGTATGGAAATTAAAGCGTAATGGTCAGGGAACTGAAACTAATTACACACTTATTCCATCAGCACCAGACAAAGAACCATTTGATTGGTCTGGAACAGAACCATTCCCACTGGAGTCAGCACTAAAGAAGATTCCATATGCGGAACAAGAAGCCTTCTATCTAGGCTTTGACGGTCCAACAACAACATCTGCTACCAACACAGATTGGTAATATGAGTTACGTAGGCTTACACGTACACACACACTATTCATTATTTGATGGTGTTGCTACTCCAGAAGAATATATTGACCGAGCAGTTGAACTTGGTATGCCAGCATTGGCTATCACAGATCACGGAACTTTATCTGGGCATCGGGAACTGTACCGCATTGCAAAAGCAAAAGGTGTAAAGCCTATTCTTGGCGTAGAAGGATATTTTTGTGCTGATAGATTTGATAAGAGGGCAAAGGCAGAGCGCACTGAGCCAACTGATATGGTCTATAATCACATTATCCTTCTCGCTAAGAACCAACTTGGTTTAGAGAATCTAAACAAGATTAATGAGATTGCTTGGACTGAAGGATATTTTAACAAGCCACGCTTTGACTTTGAAGTTCTTGAAAAGTATAGCAAAGGACTTATTGTTTTATCTGGATGCTTAAGCGGTATCATTGCAAAAGCACTAGAGCATGGAGAGTATGCTCAAGCAAAGAAACATATTGAATGGTTTAAGCGTGTATTTGCAGATGATTTCTATATGGAACTTATGCCACATAATGGTGCAGAGGTTAACAAGCAACTTGCAGACCTTGCAGATGAATTTAAAATTCAAACAGTCGTAACGCCAGACTGTCATCATGTTGATGAATCACAAAAAGAAATTCAAGAGTTTAAGTTGTTAATGAACTCTCATGCCAAAGTACAAAAAGATACTACCTATGAAAAATCAAAAAAACAAGATGGCATGATGAGCCGTTTAGATTATTTGTATGGTGAAGACCGCCAAATGTCTTTTAATAAGTTTGATATTCACCTTCTTTCATATGATGAAATGAAGTTTGTCATGGAGTCCCAGGGTATTGTAAGAGAAGATATGTATATTAACTCTATATCTATTGCAGATAAGGTAGAAGACTATGACATTAGAGATGGCCTAAACCTTCTGCCAGTACAGTACAAGAACCCAGATAAAGAACTCAAGGCTTTGGCTTTAGAAGGTTTGAAGAGTCGTGGTTTGGAAGGCAATCAAGAATATCTAGACCGACTTGATGAAGAATTAGAGATTATTAAAAACAAAAACTTTGGTCCATACTTTCTTGTTGTACAGAATATGATTGGTTGGGCAAAGAAAGAGGGAATCCTTGTTGGTCCAGGACGTGGATCTGCAGCAGGATCTCTTGTAT
>Ga0214921_10011941_pt1 | contig 10471 bp, 5 predicted proteins | sample LL1505_MetaG_FD_177992 | JGI IMG/M metagenome (GOLD analysis project Ga0214921, IMG submission 177992) | Freshwater microbial communities from Lake Lanier, Atlanta, Georgia, United States - LL-1505 | ecosystem: Environmental > Aquatic > Freshwater > Lake | place: USA: Georgia | collected 2015-05-28
GACCCTGTAGGTAACATATTAAATTTACCTGTAACATTAAAATTACCAGTAATATTAACATTATTAAAACCAACAGTACCTGTTGTATCAGCATAAACACTTGCTATATTTTGCACTCCTTCATTAGATTGAACTGTTTCTGTAAAATTTTCTTGTTTATTATATAATTTATATATTACAATACATACTAATGCTATTAATATTATATAAAATATATTATTTAATTTTTGTTGATTCATCTATTATATATATAAAAATAAGAAAAAAATATATATTTTATATAATAAAATATTACTCATTTTATTTTAACTTAGATAAAATTTTATCTAAATCTTCTCTTAGTTAAATTATGACGTAAATAATTAGTATCTGAACTATATAATTCTCCATGATCTGAACTATAAAATTGTTTTGCATTAATAATATTACCTTCACTCATTGAAGATGTTAAATATATTTGTTGTGACATTTTATGTGATTCTGTTGTTGATGAAGAAGATGAACTAGAAGTATCAGATGATCTATTTGTTGTAGAAGATGAACTACCAGAAGATGAACTACCGCCAGTAGTATGAGATGAAGATGTTGATGATGCTTTTGGATTTCTATTAGTAGATGTTGTTGTTTTAGATGCACGTTCTAAATTTCCTAAACGAGAAGTTACACTTTCTTTAACAGTAGATTCACTATTTTCTTCATTTATTGTTGTAGTAGATTCAGTTGTTGTTGTAGATGATGATTCACCATCTGTTACTGTATCTTCTCCAGCACCACCAATTAAATCGTGATAATTAACTGCGTTTTCACTTGTTCGTGAAATAGTTGACATTGTAAAACTTGATACATCATCCATATTTCCTCCCATTAATACATTTGTTAATTTTTTTAATCTAGTTATATTACTATTTACAGAATTTGTTGATTTTTCTGATACAGTTTGTGCAATATTATTTAAAATATTATTTGCAGATATGTGGTTATTATCAGAAATTGAAGTTGCTGACATATTTGCAGAACCTACTTGAGATGGCATGTAAGATGATGTTGCTGAACCTAATTCATTTCTAGTTTCAGTCATAGAAGTTGCTGACATATTTGCAGAACCTACTTGAGATGGCATGTAAGATGATGTTGCTGAACCTAATTCATTTCTAGTTTCAGTCATAGAAGTTGCTGACATATTTGCAGAACCTACTTGAGATGGCATGTAAGATGATGTTGCTGAACCTAATTCATTTCTGGTTTCAGTCATAGAAGTTGCTGACATATTTGCAGAACCTACTTGAGATGGCATGTAAGATGATGTTGCTGAACCATATGTACCACCGCGTTGAGATATTTCACTCATTGTTATACTATTAATAGGATTATAACTTGATTCAGAAGAATTATGTAAAGAGCAACGATTGCCACCGTTCATATTAAGAACACTATTTTCTCCACAACCACAACCAGCACCGTTCATAACTAATTGTTTTAATCCATTTAATTCTGCTTCTGATACGGATGAAAATTCTGCAGCTAATCCACCAATTAAATTTTGATTGGTATTATGTAAACGTTGTCTTTCATATTGAGAATATCTATCACGTGTTGGTTTATTGTATAGTTCTATATTTTTACTTCCACCAATATGCATTACGTCAATAATGCTTCTATCGGATAATGTATTTAATAGATCGCGTCTAGAAAAATTGATTGTGTTGCGTTCAGTGTCATAGTCTGATTGTACTTTAATTAAATTATATAATCTAGCATTATTTTTTGTTTTTTTAGCATTTTTATCAGTTGATTCACAAGATGATGTACTACCCATAATATATAAATTCTCTAGAAAATATTTTTTTATATTGATTAATATTATGAGATTAATAATTTTACTAATTATTATATTTGTTATAATATTTATATTTTATAAATGTAATTATTCTCAAATGACATATGTAAAATCAACTATAGATGATAATTATTATAGAGTACGTGATTTACCAGATAAATTAATAGCAGCAAATATGATTGCAAAAATACGACAAAATATATTAGAATTAGTTGATTATATGTACGATAATATAGAAACTAAATATAAAGAATATAAAGAGAATATAGAAAGATTAAAAAATAGAGCACATTTAGTTGTAATGTCTGAAAATAATGGAAGAGGAAAAGAAACAAGTTATACTGTAAATAAAGGTGATGAATTAGTAATATGTTTACGTTCTAAAGTAAATTATGATAAATTTCATGATATAAATATAATTGAATATGTTGTTTTACATGAAATTTCTCATATAGCATCACCTTTATATGAAGAGAATCATAATAATCATGGTCCAATATTTAAAAAAATATTCGCTTTTATAGCAAATGTTGCAGTAGAAACTGGATATTATAAGAAAATTAATTTTAAAGAACACCCACAAGAATATTGTGGTATAACAATTAATGAATCAATAATATAATCTATAGTTAATTTATTTTTAATTTATTTATAGTTAATTAATTTATTTATAGTTAATTAATTTATTTATAGTTAATTAATTTATTTATAGTTAATTAATTTATTTATAGTTAATTAATTTATATAATTAATTTATATATATAATTATATAATGAATGATCCAATAAAAATAATATGGAAATATAAAAATGATAATAGAAGAACTCAATATATGACATATATATTCATTGGTACTGTATCAAAATCTATAAAAAAAATATTAAATAAAATAGAAAACTTAAATTTATATGATACATTGTTACAATTGACAAAAGATGAATATGAACAATTAGAAAAATTTTATGGTGAACATTGGTATAATAAATTTTTTAATCTATATCATATAAATAATACTATTTATTCAATTATTGAATCCGCATTATTAAAAAAAGAATTAATAGATAAATATACACAAACCTGGTATAATACACATATTATAAATCATCAACTTATGGAAAAAAAATTAATTTATTCATATGAATCAATTATTAAATATGAATTAGAAAGAAAAAATAAAAAAAAAGGAGCAAAAGAATTTGCTGGAGCTGATGAAGATTTTAATGATTATACAACAACAAAAAAATTAGATATTAAAAAATTATTTAATATAAAAAAAGAGGAAACACAACAAGGTGGATATGAGTTATCAAAACAAGAAAATGATAAATTTAAAAATAATAATTTAGATGAATATAATATTTCTGAATTTGGTTTTAAAAATCTATTAGATAATAAAAATATAAATTCAATTGGTGGTTATGATGATGATCATATTGATGATGTTGAAGAAGATGAAGAGATATATCATGATAAAGATCAAGATGAGGATGATGAAAATATAAAAAAGAAAGGAGATAATGAAGAAAGTGAAGATGATGACACACAATTAGAGGGAACAGAAATTACAGCAGAAGAAGAAATAGATATAGGAGAAATAGAGAAAATATATAAAGATGACGATGTCGCTCATGATGACAATATAACAAAAACGTCTAATTTAATTAAAGAAGCATTAAATAATAATAAAATTTTTGAAACACAGGCAAATCAAATGATAGAATTTGATAAATCAAAAGATAAAAATATATATGATGAAAATTTAAAAGAAGTATATAATAAAAAATATGTGGAAACACAATATATATATAAAGATGATACAATAAAAACGATAAAAGATAAAATATGTATTACGATGAAAAATAATAATAAATTTAGTAATAATTCATATTTAGTACCATCCCGTCAATATTTATGGACGGAATATTATTATAATAACAAAATAGAAAAAATTATGTTAGGACAAAAATGGTTACGTCGTAATGAAATATTAACAGTAGATATTGAACCAAATAATAATTTACGTTTATATGAAGAGGTAAGTAATAATTTAAAAAATTTACGTGATAATTTAAAAAGATATACATCTAAAATTAGACGTGAAGATGATGAAAATAATATATTATTTGATTATGATGATTACTTACAATATAATGAAATATATATGATAGATTTATATAATGAATTAGGAAAAGATTATAAAAAAGATCAAGAAGTTTTAAAAAATTTACAGGAAGTTTATTTAAAATTATATTTTTATAAAGTTAGAACAGATGAATTAAAAAATATAATTGATTATTTATATTTAGGTAATGACGATAAAGTTGAATTAAATAAAATGTTAACAGTATATGAATCATTATCAAATGATTTATTAATAGAAAATGAAATAACTAGTTTGGTTGAAGAATTAAGAATAAAAAATGATTACAAAAAAAATTTTAAACAAACATATATAATACAATCAATAATACATCTAAAATTAAGACAAAAGAATGAAATACAAACACGTATAGATTTATATAGAATATTTAATGAATTTATTGTTGATAAGGAATTTCCATTTATTTTATATCAAACACTAGATGGAAATGTTGTATATAAATTTAATGAAGATGAAGTAAATGAATTTATGAAAAAATCAGAAAATACAGATATAATAACAAAATGGTTTGAAAATACACCTTATGGAATAACTATTAAATTTAAAATTAAAGATAAATTTGGAGAAAGATTTTTAGGTATAACTATTAATGATAATGGTAGATTAGAATATAAAATTGTTTTTAAAGAAGAGGATAATGCAGTAATAGATGATATAAAAGATACATATAAATATATACGTAATTTAATTAAAAAAATTAATTTAGAAAAATCACGCCAAATATTTGAAGAACCAGAAGAATCAGAATTTAAATATGCATTTATAAATACTGTACAGAAATTTGAATTACCAGAAAAATTTATAATAAATCATAATGATTTATCAGAATTTTCACGATATTTTTTCCCATATATAGCATTAGTTATTGATCCACGTAAACGTATATCAAAAATAGGAAAAAATGATGATTCCAGTAAATTTGGTACATATTTAAAATATAAACGTGTATCGAAATATGATAATCAAACTAGAATAGAACAACGTATATTATATTTTCTTAGAAATTATGAAATTACAGATAATGTATTAGTAAATGAAATAAGTAAACAATTTAACATAACAATTGAACGTGCTAATGAAGAAATAGAAAAAATTAAACAAAGATATCCATATCTTAAAAAATCACGAAAAATTCTTAAAAAATTAGAAAATATTCCAAAATATAAATCACCAGGTATAAATATTGATATACAAGGTAAACAACGTGATAAATATAAGATACGTATATCTGGTGCAAGAGATAAAGAACAATTAATACGTATGGTGGAATTTATGAATATTTTAATATTTTTATATGCAGAAACATATCTATTAAAAAAACCAGAACGTCAAGAATTAAAAGAAAAACTTAAAAAATTAAATAAAATTGCAAAACGTCGTAATAAAGTTGTTGATATTGTAAATTATGATGAAATTTCAAAAACAATAAAACAAATGGTTAAAGCTGATAAAGAACGTATTGGTTATAAACCAGAAGAAGGTCAAAATCAATGGTCGCGATGTTGCCAAAATAGTGGTGAAGAAAAAAAACGACGTCCGCAACAATATAATGCAAGTACAATGGGAGATTTATTAAAAAAAGGATATAAATTAAATAAAAAAACAGGGGAATATGAAAAACACATATTAGTAAAAAATACAAAAACTGGTAAAAAAACAGAAGTAACATTAAAAACATTAAAATTTTTAGATTTTGATAATGAGGGTAATCCAACTGGAAATGAAATACATTATGCATGTGACCCAGATGAAAATGGTGAACATTATTATGTTGGATTTTTAACAAAATGTCGTAATCCATTTGGCCATTGTATGCCATGTTGTTTTAAGAAAGACCCGGGTGCTACTAAAAATAAAAATAAGTTAAATTTTTATAAAACATGTCAAGGAATTGAAGTTAAAGATGATAAAGAAAAAGAAGAAAAAAATATATTAGAAACATTATATATTTTACAAGATACTAATAAAATTCAAGATGGACGATTTGGATTATTACCTAATTATTTAGATTTTTATTTTAATATTATGTTAGAGAGAGATAAATTTATTAAACAACATTATTTAACTAAAACAAAAGGGGGAGGATATTTTTTTAAATATGGTTCAAATCAAGAAAAATATCAATTTTTAAATGCAGTATGCACATGTGTTGAAATGGATATTGAACAAATTAAAAAGAAAATAATAAATCTACTCGAAAAAGATTATACTGAACAATTATTTACATCATTAAATAATGGTGATATAAAAAGTCAATTTGGTAATAAACAAAATTTCATTAATTTTATAAATACAAATTCAATACTTGATTATGATTTATTACATAATATTTTATGTTTACCGGGTTCTATAAATAAAAATGGTATGAATATTATAATATTTAATAAAAAAACTATAATTATCAGTAAAACATTTGAACGTGAGAAAATACGTGAAGATTTTGAATTATTATGTGGTAATATAGAAGATTATTATTCAATTATATCACCAGAACATGATAATATATTTATACTGCGTGATGGTAAAAATTATTATCCTATAGTTGAAGTAAATAAAAAAGATGAAGATGAAAAAAATATAATTGTTAAAAAAATATTTAAATATGATAATAATAAAAATAATAAAGATAATAATATATCACAATTTTATGTAAAAAATTGTAAAGGGTCATTTTTAGATTCAATAATATATCGTGATTCATTACCTACTGCGCGAGAAGTATTATTTTATTTAGATAAGTTAACTAAAAATAAAGATTTAAAAAAATATACAGTTAAATATCAAGTAATTGATACACGTAATAAATGTAAATTTTTTGTAACTGATAATAATACACTTATTCCAACACGTCCTTCTGGTTCAATATATAATATACAAATTGTTAAATCTATAGAAAAATATATTAAAGATTTTAAAGAAACTTTTGATGAATTAAATAATATTTATAAATTAACTGAACAAATGTTAGATGTAAAACCTTTTGGTGTATATTATGACAATATAGATAATGATAAAATTGAAGTTACCGCAATAGTAACTCATTTACATGATGTCATTCCTGTAATTAATGAAAAAATAAAAATATCAGAAATAGAAAAATTAGGATTAAAATATGAAAATATGCCAATAATTGATAAAATAGATAATGATATAATTAAACGTAAAACAAATATTAAAATAGATGAAAGAGTTGAAAGTGTTAATAAAGATGCATATGATACCGAATCATACGAATTGTTTAGATTAGAATTTAGTAATTATTTAAATAGATATGAAAATCAATCATTAAAAAATAAAATTATTAAAATTATTGATAATAAAAAATATACAATAAATGATAAAACTGAAAATATACGATTAATTTTATATCGTTTAATTGATAAGAAGATGGCTGATAAATATACTAAAATAATTCAATCGAAAAATATTCAAGTTGATGTTGATACTGAAATTGAAGTAGATGAAAATGCTGCAGAAGACATAGACGAAAATATACAGAAAGGAGGTAAATATGATAAATTAATACATGTGTCAAAAGAAGAACCAGAATTAAAAACATATGTTGTTAATAACGATAGAGAAACATGTAATATACATAAGGATAAAGATACATGCAATAATAATATTCAATGTCATTGGACACGTACAGGATGTTATATGTCACTTACTAAAAAAACAATAATTAAATTTATTAATAAAATAAGTGATGAATTGGCAATAAATGATCGTAAAGCATATGAAATATTAAAAGTCGATGATTATTATGTATCAGATATCGTTGATTATAGTAAATTTACACAAAGAGATAAACAAAAAATAATACGTAGTACTGGAAGTAATATTAAAAAAGAACTTGGTAATATATTTGGTTCAGAAAATATTCCAATAATAGGTAAACGTAAAATAAAAAATCTTGTAGAATTTAATTATCAACAATTAAATCAAGAATTTCAAATAACAGATATGAAAGAATATTATTTACAACGAATTATACAGAATAATCTTACAATATTTAGAGCATATGTAAATGGATATTATTGGTTAAAAAATAAATACAGTGATATTGACACAAAAAATTTAGGTTATTATTCACCATTACAAACAGAATTAGCAAATTATTTTAGAGGAACAGTAATAGAATGGTTAAACAACAAAAAAAATGAATCAAAAATAAAAATCATATTAAAGTATATGGATTTAAAGAAATCACATATACCATCAGATTATGCCATTAAATTAGGTGAAAATCCTGCATTTAGAACAAATACTATTCCGGAACTTTATATTTTGAGTATTATAAATGATATACCAATAGTTGTGTATGATGATTTAAATAATCCAATATATATTTATGATGATGGATTAAAATACGATAAAACAAATAATGATTTAAATAAAAAAGATTTAAATAAATATATATCAAAAGAAAATAAACATAAATATATTAATATAAAAATGATATTTATATCTAATAATCAAATACCAGATTTAATAGAAACAATATATTATAAATAATTTATATAAATAACTACTCATAATAAAATATATAAAATTTATATATTTTATTATTATATAATAATTTCGATGATATCTTCAAAAAAAGATTTACTAAATGAACTTATCATTAAACAAAGAAAAAATGTTCCAAATGAAGTATTATTAAATTATAAAGATTTAAATAGATTAGTAGAAAATATTGATACATCTATATTTGGTGATAAATGTACACTATGGAAAGGTTTTATACACAGTTATAAAAATAATTTTTATATAAATTTTTATTTTAAAGGATCTAAAAAAAATTTATCACGATTATTATATTATAATTTTATAGAAAAAATAAATGATGATGATGAATATATAAAAAATACATGTATAAATGGTGGTAAATGTTGCAATATAACTCATTATAAAAAATTTAAAAAAAATTTAACTGATTCGAACAATGATGATAATGATAATGATATTGATATTGATGTTAATATTGATATTGAGAATGATATCAATAATGTTGATAAAAATACAAATTTAAAAATATCTAAAGATAATTTATTTTCTAATAAAAATCTGTCAAAAGTTGATATTAATGATAATAATGATTTTAAAATAATATTTTAAAAAAATATATATTGATATAATATATGGAAAATAAAAATAAGTCTACAGGAGGATTTCCTCCATTAATAAAATTTACACGTGCCGAACAAATTTTATCGGAAAAAAATAAGAATAGAGAATTTAAAAGTAATAAAGATGCTATATCTATAAAAGATATTATGACAAAACGTCGTGAAATAACACCTTTTATATAAAATTTAATTTATTATATATAAAATTAATTTATTATATATATAGATATAGATATGGATATGGATTATAAACAAAAATATTTAAAATATAAAAGAAAATATAAAAATCTTTATTTTGGTGGTACTAAAGATATAGAAACTTGTGATAATGATTTACAACCAAATGTACCAGTAGTTTATATAAAAGGTTCTTCATCACAAGATTATAAATTTAGTGATTGTCATGGTTATATTATAAAAAAAATAAAAGAAATTGTAACTGAATTTATTAATAATCATAAAATAAACGGATTAAAATTATACGAATCAGTCAATAAAACTCAAGAAGAATATAAAGAAGATTTATTTTTAAGAATTTTAAATATATTAGATAAATTATTAGGAAAAAAAGAAATTGGTCAACCATTAAAACCATTGTTCTACAATAATCAACACGGTATAAGTAATATATATATTGACGGCGGATGTGGTGAATTAAAAAAAATAAGTTCTGGATATATATGGGTAACTGTAGATAAATATTGCTTACAAATATTATTTTTTACTACTGTTGGATTTAAAAATTTTGTAATATATCCTGAACCAGATAAAATTAATTATAATTTAAGAGAAGAAATGTTTAACTATAATACGCAATTTAAAAGAGACAGTGACTTACCAAAACGAGAAGTACCATATGATACGAATATATTATTTAAATATTCTGAATTAATATTTGTTAATACTGAATATAATGAAAATTATATAGAATTAATTAAAAAAGAACCATATATAGATATACAACAAGTAAATAATCTTATAAAATATATGTATTCTTTATATATATCTAAAAAAACATATTTTTTAGCAATTTTAGGAAAAGTACGTTTTTCTGTAAACACATCATGTGTAATGGATTCAAGTATTGAAAAAAAAGCTTTTACGAAAAAATTACAAAAATCTGCAGTGGCTTCTTATTTAAAAAGTATTCATAAAGCAGATTTATCGCGTGCGGCTATAGATTCATATATTAGAACTAATGAAATATTTTCAAATTTATTATTTAAAAATTGTAATCTTGGATTTATAACTGGTGGATTTTTTGGAAATTATGATAATGTTTGCGGTGTTACAAGAACTGGATATGAAATGGCAAAAAAATATGAAAAACCTATTATATCAATA
>Ga0214921_10011942_pt1 | contig 10471 bp, 8 predicted proteins | sample LL1505_MetaG_FD_177992 | JGI IMG/M metagenome (GOLD analysis project Ga0214921, IMG submission 177992) | Freshwater microbial communities from Lake Lanier, Atlanta, Georgia, United States - LL-1505 | ecosystem: Environmental > Aquatic > Freshwater > Lake | place: USA: Georgia | collected 2015-05-28
GAATGCTCCAAGACAACCGCAGGATTCATGAGAGAAGTTTAGTCCAGATTCAGGTATCTGTTGAAGTGTAAGATTGGCGATGCGTCGGAATGGAGGACGGGGTATGAAAGTGGGATGAACGAAAAGGAGCTGGCTAAGGAGTGTGACCGGATCTTGGAGACGAGGAAGTTTAGGGATTATCCGGGCGCGAAGAATGGATTGCAGGTGAGCCACGGGAGGACGGTGAAAAAGGTTGGGTGGGCGGTGGATGCGGATATGGAGTCGATTCGTAAAGCAGGGAAAGAGAAGGTGGATTTTTTGGTGGTGCATCATGGTTTGTTCTGGGGGAGTTCGGCTTTGGACCGAAAGATACGGGCGAAAAGGATTCGGGAGGCGAAGAGATTGGGAGTGGCGATCTATTCCTCCCATCTTCCATTAGATGCCCATCCTGAGTTGGGGAATTCGATCGGACTCCTGCGGGCGTTGGGATTGGGGAAGTGGAAAAGAAAGAGATTCGGAAGAGCGATGGGGAGAGAGATTGGGTACAAGGTAGAAGGCGGGAGTATGAGGTTAGGGGAGTTGGTGAAGAGGTTGGCCCTGCTTCGCTCCGGCCACGCGGGACGCGTGGGGAGCTTCGCAGGGTTAGAGAGCAGCTTCGCAGGGTTAGCGAGCCGGGTGAAGGTAGTTGCGGCGGGGTCGGTGGTGTGCCGGAAGATAGGAATTGTGACGGGGGGATTTGGGGATCTAGATCAGGTGGTGAAGGCGGGGTTGGACACGCTGATCACGGGCGAGGCGGACTATCCGACGGAGGTGAAGGCTAAAGAGGTAGGCATCAACCTGATTTTAGGGGGGCATCGAGAGACGGAGGTGTTCGGGGTGCGAAATCTGGCGGCACGAATTCGAGCGCAGATGTAGAGATTTCGCGGAGGTTTAACGAAAAACGGAGTCTTAGTTAAAGGGTGACACGTTTAACAAATTAAAACTGAGGTGTTTAGAGTGCGGCTTGGATGGGAAGGATGCAAGGTGGGTTTTAGAGTGGGTTGTCGAAGGTGACGTAGCATTCCACCGCGCCGTCGGTCCTAGTGTAGAAAACTAAGAGATAGTTGCCTCCATCGGTTGGGTCGAGGGTTTGGATTTCACCGCTTGGAATTGAGTAGGTTAAAGTTTTAGATTTGCTTAAACGAACTCGTTGATTTCGGGGAAGGGTGACATCTTTTTTGTCTGCTTGGATGGTGAGATTTTCCTGCGAAGTCAGGTTGATGGCGTCGTAAAAGGAGGGAGCTCTTTCTTTGCTGTTCGGAAGGATAGTGAATTGAAGAATCTTGCCTGGAACTTCTTGGAGCACGATGAGAGGGGTTTCTGTGATTTTAAGGAAGGGTTTGAGTTCGGCGGTTTGATAGCCAGGGGCCTCAGCAGTAAGAATGGCTTTGGGAGGATTCCAAGGCATGAGACCCGAGTAAAAACCTGGAGCGAGGCCTTCTTTCCCTGAGGCGATCTGGTTGGTTTCAAGACAGATTTTAATGGGCAGATCTTTGGGGACAATATTGAGAAGGGCAAAGGCACTTTTGGGGATTTCTTGTGCAAACCCTGATGGATGCGTTGCCACAAGTATAGTAAAGAGAAGACAAGCGGTTGCCCGTAACGAAGCAAGCAAGGTATGAAATCGAGATATCATAGAGTTCAAGAAATAGTGCGGGGATGGGCCGTTGTCGATGCCGTTAATGTTTGGGGAGTGGGCTAGTACTCTGATTCGCGTTCAGGCACCATACTATAGCCAGCATCATTATAACCATGATCAGGATCATCGGCGGTCTGCTCTGCGTAGAGATGGTAGTATTTTCTCATAACTCGGCCGTAGGGGACATTGTTGCTGTTCACCATTTGTGCGTATACATAAATCCTGAAATTGCGACTTTGGACTGTGCTCAGACCATAAATCTTGGAGAACCACTCCTCCATACCTTGATCATTAATCTCGGTGATGCCCTTGAGACCGCAGCCTGTGTTGGTTGAGAAAACGGTGCTCGCATTCCAAGTATTCGTCCAGTTTGCGCTTCCATAATTCGCTGAAATGAATGGAAGTTGGCTGGTACTGTAAAAGGGATACGCTTGGCGGAATTTCATGACGCCGTTAGTGAAGGCGGTGACCATGGTGGCGTTGACCTCGGTCCCAGCCTTCGCGGAGTCGGCTTTTAATGTGATTCCACCCGCAAGGGCGGCAAGGACGGCGCCAGGAGCGGTGTTAAGATTAATTCTTCCTCCATCGTCTATGCCATTTGTCGTCGCGCAAAAAATATCCAGTAGGGCAGCGGCAGACTGTCCCATGTTTGGGACTGGGAGGTCGGTCGTACCGCCTAGGTTGGTGAAGGCGAATCGTTGGTGTTCAGGTCGGCCGATCCGGAGCGTGGTGCCACCGCCATACAGCTCTGCGCCGTTAGTCGTCCAAGTTGCATCAATACTACAACCGGCGTACGAGGAGTTTTTAGTAAATGTGGCTGGTGGTTTCCACTGGATGGGGTCGAATATATTACCGAGCTCGAATATCGTTAAAAACTTTCCGTTCGTTGTCAGAATCGCTGGAGCGGTTCCAGGCAAAGTGATTGGGGTCCCGACTGCAACTGGTATTGAGCCGCCAGCACCGGTTGTTTGACCTGAGCCAGTCAGGGATGCGGGTGCTCCCTTTCTGCCGTCTGGCCAATTATCTGGATGGCCATTCCATGGATCTGTTGCAGTTGGATGATCCTTGAAATTTGCATAACCACCCCATTTAAGATTTCCGCTTGAGCTGCTTCTGTATTCGAGTGGAGTTGCTGTGGAATTTGATATAAACCTTAACATTCGCGGGTCTCCGATTGGTGCAGGAGTTGTTTTGTCTCGACTCATCGTCAAGACGGTTCCTTCAAAATCCCATGATCCATTTGTAATCTTTTGGCCGATTCTTGTGTAAGGACCTTTGTGTTGAGAGATGATTGTGCTCCCTAATTTAAGTTCAAAAAGGTTCGTGTAAGTGGCGTATCCAGTCGATGAGTTATTATTGATGCCAAGGACATTACTGATCATGAGACCACCAGGGAATGAAGCATTAGCACCAACATTTGTTGTGTTTGTTGTGGTGAGAATTATGATTTGGTTTGGGCCCAGCGCGGGTACGCTAAGTGAATTGATTAGGTTGGAAGAAAAAAGTCTTATGCTGGAAGTGGTGCCATTAGACCTCAAATATGTGTCTTGGAAGTTGTTTTGGAGCGTGTAAGTGACGGCTGGTGATGCGAGAGTGGAGCAGTTCCAAAACTGAACAAAGGTGGTCACTTGGATGGTTGAATTGGAAGGATTGGCAGCATTCAGGTTCCATGCGATTTTGTCGGAAAAAACGACTGGCAGTGGATAGTTATCATATCCCACATTGGAACCGATGTCAGTGGGGCTTGAATCCGTATCCACATAATCCACAATATTGGCGGCGATGTTGTTGATATAAGCGGTTGAGCTCATCGCGCCTCCGCGTGCGCCAAAATCCGGGAGGTTGGTGGTGAGTGCAGCGGCTATTTTGGCTACGTCGCTTGCGGTGGGATTGTTCGGAATGAGAAATTTGTAGCCATTGGTTTTTATGGGATCACCTTTTGCGCGTCCGTAGCATGTTCCGGGGGCTATAGCGATGGCTCGGGGGACTCGCTCGATGGCGTTGGTCCATGATCGAAGTCCTGTGGCGAAGTAGCGCAGGTTAGTGGTGGCGATCCCTCCGTTCGTTGCCAACAGGAAGGGGGAGAGGTAAGTCGCGCGAGTGATGCTGGAAGTGCCAAAAGTTACGCCTGGGGTAGGCCCAATGTTGGTCATCGAAATCTCTGTAGGGTTGGTCCCTGTATCGCGGGTGGTGCTTCCACACATTCTTTCGGCATCGATCAGGCCAGAAAGATCCTCGGTAAAGAACGCAATGCGCATGACGGGTGTGGGCGTTGTATTGGTTTTGCCTGGGGTTGTGCGGACGGGTTGCTTGATGGTCATCCAGCCTACGGGCGGAGAGAGACGGGGATTGGCTGAGGTGTGTCCGATGAGTTCGATGTTGGTTGAGGGATTGGTACCGAAGTTTGTCATACCAGCCATAAAATTGCTTATGGTATTTGAAAACATCGACTGATTGTTAACAGTAGCCCGAGTTGTTATCACAGCCGTAGGAGGTGCGTTCGTCGCAAGTTCGGTCATATTCGCCGTACTAAATGCAGCAAACCAGTACATCTGCGGAGTAGGGGGGGCCCCGGCTAAGTTTCTTGGATAACCACAGAGCAGATAGCCGATATCATCGGCGTAATTGGTGCGCCAATAGGTCGTAACAGTATCGTAACTGGAGCCCACGCTGTCGTTGATGATTTCCTTAACACAGTTGAAGCCGATATTAAGAGCCATTTCCAATCTCACTTTCTCGCCAATGGGACGTGTGGCCGTCCTTTCCAATCGAGCGGAGGCAAGAAAGGCGGTGGCGGTGAGGGCGGCGAGCGAGACGAGGGCGAGGACGCTGATTAGGGCGAAGCTGGGAGACCCGAGGGGAGAACGAAAAGAGAGAGATGAGGTGGAAGGTTTCAATGGGTTATGGTTCTGGGGACATCGATGCGAAATTCGAAGGAGCGAGCGTATTTTTGGATGTTGGCTGAGTTGGTCCAGGCGGTGAGGGGAATTTTCTGGGCAGAGTCTTCCGGATATGCGGAGAGCTCGATATGAATTTTGCTGCCACTATAGTTGTTGTCGGTACACGCTGAGAAGACCCTGTAATTGGGCCCATTGGTCACAGGCATGCCAGCGTTCTGGCTATTATAAAAGCGGATTCGCAGGTTGCAGGTGTTACGGGCGAGGATTTCGCTATTGGAGGCGATGAGGGGGAAGAGAGTGGTGAGGTTGCCGCTGGCCACCCCATTCAATGCCTTTACTGTATCCGCGGTTGGCACAACGTAGCGGTAGAGATTGTAGCTGGTATTGGTAAATCCATTGATATTGGTAGTGTTCGTTTGGCCGATGTAGTAGCCGAAGATTGCAAGATCAGGATCGTTCGTGCTACGAGGTTTCTTGGCGCAGACCCCAAATAAAAAAGAGGAGTCAGATTGTATGCCGGTGGGAAGGGCTAGACCACTCGAGTTGACCCCATTGGAGGAGTAGACGAAGGGAAGCCCCACGTTGGTGATCGCAATCGACCCGACGTTACCATTCATATTTGTCTTTTGGCGAGTTAGGAGGCTCGAGAGATCGCTGGAGATCATCTGAACCGCGGCACGGGCTTCGCGAGTGGCGTCGGTACGACGGTTGGAATTAGACCAAGCTTTGGACATCTGATCCTGCATTCCGACCATCATAAGAAGGATGATGGAGAGGACGGTAGTGGCAGCCATGAGTTCGATCAGGGTGAACGCCGCTACGCAGTAGCGGGGGGTTAAGCCCCGACGCCGGTCGGGGCGCAGACGCGGGGCGGAATTAAGTGCGGAAGGGGTTAAGCTCCCGCGGTTGCGGGACGCGCCCCGCAGTTGCGGGACACGCTTACGCGTGCTTTCGCGCGGAATTTGGAATTTGAGAAAACAGAAGGCTGAAAAGCGGTCGTGCTTTGCGGACGTGGCGTGACCCTGCTTCGCTCTTAAGTTCGGCGACTCAGGAAGAGGTAGGCAGGGCTGGAAAAAAAAATTCATGGTACGATTGCACCGGTGTACAGACGAACCGTACGATTCTCTGGTTTCGCACTGCCAGGGGTCTCGATTGAGACATCCACTCGGAGCACTCCAGTGGTGGCGGCGAGAGTCGTAATGGAGAAAGTAGGGACAAAGGTAACTTTGGCCACAGCGGCTAAGCCGTTGCTGATTGTTGTTCCGCTGTACCAAGGGGGAATGGTATTGAGAAGGCCTGCGCTGGGTCGAAGCATTATGGGTTGGCTGGTGGGATCGGTATCTTTCCGTGGTTGGGCGTCATAAGCCAAATAGACATTTTGTTCGGTGAGGAGTCTTGTATCGACTCCCAGATAGTTCGTCGTAACCATCTGAGGATCTACATTTCCTGCGATTTGGATTAGTTTATAAGAATAAGGGCTGCCAGCAGCCGCAGTGTATCTTTTATTTTTACTTCCAGTTTGCTGGTCTTTGAGGTCGGCGAGGATGGTTTGGGCAATGAGGGCGGCTTGGGTTTCATCATAGGAGTCCTTGCTCATGTTGAGGCCGAGGGGGAAGAGGGCGATGATCGAGGTAAAGGCGACGGCGGCCACGCCCATGGCGATGACGACTTCGGTGAGACTAAAGGCATATGACTCACGCAAAGGACGCCAAGGACGGGAAGGAAGGTTGGTTATTGGAGATTGGGGAACAGATGGCTCACGCAAAGGTTGGGAAGGGTTGTTTTTTTGGTCGAAAAAATCCTTCGCGAACGTAGCGGACTTAGCGTGAGAAATGGATTTCATGGGGCGGGGGCGAGTGCGGGGAGGGCTCGGCCTGTATAGCGGGTGAGGCGGACGGTTTCGAAATTGGTCATTTTGGATGTGGGATTCGTTGTGGTGCCTGTAACGGTTCCCTCAAAGAAGGCGATCCCGTTTGTGGGTTTTGGAGAAAAATCCTCGGATAAACCACCATCGGGCTGAAAAACGACTCCATGGAAACTTGCAGTGAGAGGGGTGGTTAGGATGCGCACGGATATATTTGTGGTGGTGGGCAAAGCTGAGATTGAGTTAGGGAAGAGGGCGACTCCTTGAGGGAGGACGATCCAGGAGCCGACCATAGTTGTGGGTAAGTTGGTGTTGGTGGGATTCCAGGCAACCACAGCCATCGATCGGTATTTGTAGGCATCACCTGAAGCGAAGGTGCTATCGGGGAAAATGACGGCGGCGTTGGTGCCGGTGGAGATGGCGGTGTTGCGGGCGATTTCGATGGCTCCCATCAATTGGCTGAGGGCTTGTTTGCGGCCTCCGCTTCCAGTGAGGCCTTTGAGGGCGGGCACACCGACGGCGGCCAAGAGGCCCATGATTCCGATGACGGCGAGAAGTTCGACGAGGGTGAACGCCGCCCTGCTTCGCTCAGTCTCGGTAAACCTTGCTGAGCTTCGCAGGGTTTTAATGTGCGAAGGTTTGAATGCACGAAACCCCGACTGGGTCGGGGCAGGGTGAGAATGTAGTTTTGATGGAAAAGTGGCGGGCTTAGCGGGGGAGGGAGTAAGGGAGGTCACGATCAAGATAAGTACGCCTGTGATTTACATTGTCAACACTAGCTTACAAAGTAAATATTAGAAAATGTTAGTAAATCTATAAAATACTAAAAGACAGGTATTTACATTTTTGGCCAGCTGGTGATCCACTTATTTGTTTCGCCTTTTGTGGTTCCGGCTGTTGACCAGATGAGTGGGGCGTTGGTGCCGTCGGAGTTATACCCGTAGGCGTAGCCCCAAGGGTCGATGAAGTGGTTGGGGGATCCATTGGTATAAACCATGGCGGGTTTGGGTTCGAAGTAGCATTTTGAAATGACGTTTTTATTCGTATAAGCGAGACGGCCGAACAGATTGGTGAAGAGAGCTTGGCCAGCGGCGGTGTAGTTGGTTGGGTTAACAGCAGAGGGGGCTGCAGAGGTATTCGAGGGATAAAGGTTGTAGTCGGCGTAGTAGCGGTCGCAAGCAGCCTGGAGGGCGGCGACTTCGGCTTTGGCGGTGGAGGTAGCACCGTGGCGGCGTACAGCTCCTGCGGCGCCGAGGGTGAGGCCTGCGAGGATGCCGATGATGGTGATAACGGCGAGGAGTTCGATGAGGGTGAAGGCAGATTGCTCACGCCAAGGTCGCAAAGGACGGAAAGGATTGTATTTTGTGAGGTAAATATCCGTGGCGACCTTAGCGGACTTAGCGTGAGTAAGTATTTTCTGGTGGAAAGGGGGGAGAGTGGGTGTAGTCATAGTTATGAACATAACTTCATCTCGCAGATTTCCAAAGGCAAAAAGCAGTTCGTTCACCTTGGTGGAGTTGTTGGTGGTGATTTCGATCATTGGACTGCTGGCGGGGTTGGGTTTGCCCGCGATTAACGGGGCGATTAAGGCGGGGAAGAAGGCGGAGGTGTCGGCGATGGCAGAATCGATCAAGACGGCGGTGAACGCATTTTATGCGGAGTATTCGTCGTACCCTTCAAACACGACTGGGAAAACGGACACCAACTTTCTAAGTGCGATTACGGGGAATACAAATGGGGGGAACTATCGGGGGATTGCGTTTTTGGAAGTGCCGCCAAAGTTTACCAATGGTGTCGCGGCGAATGGAGATTTGGGGTTAGTGCCGCCTAAGGGTTATGGCAAGAAAATGACAAATTTTTATATTCAGATCGATTCGAGTGGGCTTGGATACGTCAACCCAACCAAATCTTCCGGAACCAGCGTAACAAATTCCAACGTTCCTAGTACGGTGGCGGTTTGGGCGGATGATCCGATAACCAATAAGCCTGTGGGAACGTTTAAGTAGGAAGACCTATGGCTAAGGGATTAAGGGGTTGAGGGGGTGACGCGCGAATTTCGGATTTCTGATGAGGGAGGATAGAAGACAGAGGGCGGGACGCGCGAATGTAGTTTAGGAGCAAACGTAGCGGCCTTAGCGGACTTGGCGTGACCCTGCTTCGCTCAGTCTCGGTAAACCTTGCTGAGCTACGCAGGGCGCAGACGCACTTTCGCGCGGGTGCAGGTAAAATATTTGCTAAAGAGGCGATAAAAATAACCCTTAAAATCTTATTCTAAAATGTTGATGGATAGAATTTAAATTGTATTTTTACGCCAGAATAAGTGTCATGATATTGTCACAAAAAAGTAGTAGCTTTTGGGCTTAGGAGGAGCAGGTTGTGAGTGTGGGAATCAATCCAAGACAAATTGAGTGTGCTTCTTCCGTTTTGATGGCGGTGGTCGGAGTCGTCTGAATTCGGTGATAAAAATTAGGAAACTAAAAATATGAAAAATATCCTCCGCAACTCATCTAAAAAAATCATTCTACCGCTTGCTCTGGCGATGAGCATCTTCACTGCGTATTCAGATGCTGAAGCTGCTAGAATTGCAGCGTGGGACTTCACGGGGGAAGGGACTGTTTCTACGGTTACTACATCCTCGGCAGATGTATTTGATTCTTCTATAGCTAGTGCACCCGTGCTTACACGAGGTTCTGGTGCAGCTTGGAGCACTGGCACAAGTTCATTTCGAACGCAGGGTTTTCAAAATAATGGCATATCAATTTCTAATACAGATTATTTTCAGTTTACCATTGCTGTCCCGAGCGGAAAAACGTTATCGCTTTCTACAATTGATGCGAAATTCGCTGGAACGTCGACTTTTTATGCCAACGCAGGGGTCAGTAATCAATTTGCATACAGCATAGATGGAACAAACTTTGTTTTAATAGGATCGCCACAGATTCAGACTTCTACATCTTTGACATTAACGCAAATCAGCCTCTCTGGAATTACTGCTCTCCAGAATATTCCAGCAAGTACTACCGTAACTATTCGTTATTATGCGAGTGGGCAAACGACTACTGGTGGATGGGGTTTTGTCTCAAGCGCCTCGGGTGCTTATGGGCTGGATATTGGCGGTACGATCAGCGCGGCTTCTTCCTCGCCCTCAATAACCCTCAATCCGGCGACTCCGACCCTGACTGCTTTCACAACAACAGCAGGAACAGCTTCGGCCGCACAGACGTTTGCGGTCACTGGCTCAAATTTGACAGCGGATGTCACGGTGACGGCTCCCGCAGGGTTTGAGGTTTCCCAGAATGGGACAGATTACGCATCGGGCCAGACCCTTACCCAAAGCGGGGGAACTTTAGCTAGCAAAACCATCTCCGTTCGGATTGCAGCCGCGACGGCTCAAGGGTCTCCTTCGGGGAACGTAACCTTAGCCAGCACGGGTGCGACGACCGCCAACGTGGCAGTGAGTGGGACGGTAACCGCGGCAGGTACACCTTCGGTTACGGTTTCTCCGACCAGCGCAACTGGATTAACAAACTATGTGGGGCAGGCTTCGGCTCCGACCAACTATACGGTGACGGGAACCAATCTCGTTTCGAATCTGGTGGTGACAGCCTCGACGAATGCGATTGAGGTTAGCACCAACTCCTCCACGGGATTCACCAACTCCTTCTCTTTGGCTCCCTCCGGTAGTGGCACTTTGAGCAATACAGTGTACGTGCGGATATCGGCCTTGGCTCCCGCCGGCGCGGTCAGTGCCACGGTGGGTAACGTGAGCGGCGTAGCCAGCAACAACTTTACGGTAAGCGGAACGGTCACCCAGCCTGCTCTTACTTTAGTTCTCGCGACCAACAGCGTGGCCGAAAACGCTGGAGCGAACGCCACAACCGGCACGGTGGGAATTCCAGCAAGCTTGGGCACTGATTTAGTTGTCACCTTAGTGAGCACAAATACGGCGGCGGCTACGGTGCCTCCGACCGTTACAATCACCAATGGTCAGACCAATGCGACCTTTGCCATCGCGGCAGTGGCTAGTCCGAGCAGTTTTCAGCCTCAAAC
>Ga0214921_10011943_pt1 | contig 10470 bp, 11 predicted proteins | sample LL1505_MetaG_FD_177992 | JGI IMG/M metagenome (GOLD analysis project Ga0214921, IMG submission 177992) | Freshwater microbial communities from Lake Lanier, Atlanta, Georgia, United States - LL-1505 | ecosystem: Environmental > Aquatic > Freshwater > Lake | place: USA: Georgia | collected...
ACACCGTCATCTTATAAGCATCTTTAATCGGGTTATAGCCGCCCGCCATATCGCCATAAATGGTCGCATAGCCGACGGACATTTCGCTCTTATTGCCCGTCGTCATCAGCATGTGGCCAAATTTGTTAGACAAGGCCATGAGCGTGACGCCGCGCAGGCGCGATTGGAGATTTTCCTCGGTAATGTCCGCAGGCTTATCGGCAAAAACGGGCGCAAGCATCGTTTCAAATGCCTGAAAAGCGGGAGTGATCGGAATGGTATCGATCCGACAGCCCAATAGCCGTGCGGCCTCGGCCGCATCTTCAAGGCTCTCTGCACTGGTATATTGGCTGGGCAGCATGACGCACCAGACCCGGTCTGCGCCCAGAGCATCAACGGCAATGGCCGCACAAATGGCACTATCAATCCCACCCGACATGCCCAACACGACGCCGGGAAAACGGTTTGTATTCACATACTCCCGCAGACCCATCATCATCGCATGCCAAGCATCAGACGGGCTTGGCTCCAAGGCGGTCAATTCACCTGCCTGACATATCCAGCCCGTCTCTGTCTGCGCCCAATGGGTGATGCGTACATGTTCTTCCCAATCGGGCAATTGATGCACCGTGCTGCCATCCCCATTGATCACGAAGGACGCGCCGTCGAAGACCAGTTCATCCTGACCGCCGACGCGGTTTAGATAAGCAATGGGCAAAGATGTTTCGGCAATGCGGGCGCCAATGACCTGGGTCGCCCGATACTCATCCTTATCAATTTCATAGGGGCTGCCATTGGGCACAATCAGAAAATCGGCGCCCTTGGCCTTCAAATGCGCAGCGACCTCGGCAAACCAAATATCTTCACATATGGGCACGCCGATCTGCGCCCCGCGAAACGCGATTGGGTCTGGCAGAGGGCCGGGGCGGAAATACCGCTTTTCATCAAAAGTGCCATAATTGGGCAGCTCATGCTTAAACCTTAGGGCGGCCACACGGCCGCCGTCCAAAAGCGCCACGGCATTAAAGAGCGCGCCGGCTGCATCCTTGTGCAGCGTGCCGACCAGCATGGCCGGGCCGCCATCCTGCGTGGCGGCGGCCATGCGCTCAAGCTGTTCTGCCGCGCGCGCCGCTAGGGACGGCTTTTGGATCAGATCTTCTGCCGGATAGCCAATCAGCTGCATCTCTGGAAAGACGATGAGGTCAGCACCCTGCGCTGCCGCCTCTGCCCGACGCGCCAGCATGGCATCGGCATTTCCAGCCAAATCGCCGACCCGCTGGTTCATCTGGGCCAAAGCAATGTTAAGACGTGCGCTCATTGCGCCTCTCTATTGAGCGCGCGCCGCTTCCGCAATCTCCCCGCCCCAAAGCAGGTGCAATTCACGACAATGCGCCAATCTGGCCAACTCAGATGTTTTTCCTGCCGATTGGGCCGAAATAAGGCTCTTTCCGCCAATGGCCTTGACCTTTAAGGGACGGGCGACTCTTGTGGAGCGGGGCCCGATTCATGAAGCTTATTACCGGCAATTCAAACATTCCCTTGGCGCAGGCTATTGCCGATTATTGCGACCTGCCCCTGACCAAGGCGAGTGTGCGTCGCTTTGCCGATGAAGAAGTTTTCGTCGAAATTCATGAGAATGTCCGGGGTGAGGATGTGTTTGTCATTCAATCGACAAGCTATCCGACCAACGACAATTTGATGGAATTGTTGATCATCTGTGACGCGCTGCGCCGGGCATCGGCAAAGCGGATTACGGCTGTTCTCCCCTATTTCGGCTATGCCCGGCAAGATCGAAAGCCGGGGCCACGCACGCCAATTTCGGCCAAGCTGGTCGCCAATATCATCACGACAGCCGGGGCCAATCGCGTTCTTTCCGTTGATCTGCACGCGGGGCAGATTCAGGGCTTTTTCGATATTCCAACCGACAATCTCTTTGGCGCACCTGTCATGTCCGCCGATATTCTGGCGCGCTTTGGGGACCGCAATATCATGGTCGTTTCCCCCGATGTGGGCGGCGTTGTGCGCGCGCGGGCTCTTGCCAAGCGGCTCGACAATGCGCCGCTTGCCATTGTCGACAAGCGTCGGGAACGGGCCGGCGAATCCGAGGTGATGAACATCATCGGCGATGTGCAGGGCCGTTTCTGCATTCTGATTGACGATATTGTCGATTCGGCAGGCACGCTGTGCAATGCAGCAGCCGCGCTTAAGGCGGCTGGAGCCGAAGATGTTGTCGCTTATTGCACCCATGGCGTGATGTCGGGTGCGGCGGCCGAGCGGGTGGAAGGGTCCGCGCTTCTGGAACTGGTCGTGACCGATTCAATCGGCGCACAGGCTTCAGCTGCGGAGGCCAAGAAAATCCGTCGGCTGAACATTGCGCCCCTGATTGGAGAGGCAATCAAGCGGATTGCCGACGAAAGCTCTGTTTCTAGCCTGTTTGACTAAAGACGCAGCACGGCCTTAGCCGTGCGCTGAGCCTTCAAGACGATCAGCATAGATCATGCGGCCCGGCCCCATGCGGGCAATAACCTCGACCAAGCGATCCTGCGGGAAGGCAAAGCAACCTTCGCTGCGCCCCAACTTGCCCATGGTGCGGATCATATCCGGATTTGCATAATCAGCACCATGCACCACGATGGCGCGATTTTCGGCATTGTCATTATCGCGATCAAGTCCGGACAGGCGCATAGAAAGGCCATGTTTGCCTTCATAATAATTGCGCGTGAGATAGGCCCCGCGCGACGTTGCGTTTGACCCCGGCTGATTTGAAAATGCTTTCAGCCAGCCATCATGCTCCGGATCAGACCCGCGTCCATGCGTCACGTAAAAGCGGCGGACATTGCCAGACGCCATATCCACGATGAAGAACCGATGCTCCGAAGACGGCAACGAGAAATCTGCAAGGCCCACAACGTCGCGCACCCAAATGCGATTGCCCATCCGATCGAGTTGATGTCGGGCAATATCCCTGAGACGCGTGTCCGTTGGCGCGGCAAAGGCTGCGCCGGGGAAAAGGCTTAAGGCGGCGGTTGCGACCGATCCCGCCAATATGTCTCTGCGGCCGAGCTTTGCGGCCAAGATTTTTTCCATGCCCTGCGTATAGGCAATGCTTGTGGATAAAGTCGAGACAATCGCGGTGAACTGCGTGTTTTCCGGGGTGATCAGAACTTGGCAATCAATGTAAAGCGGGCGTTGAGGGGCGCGCCCGTTGAGATGTTATTGTCATTATGTGCGGTTGGAAAATAGCGCGTATTGGTCAGGTTTTCGACATTGATCTGCGCCTCCAAGCCGGGGCGTAGTTCAAAAAAAGCGGCTGCATCCATGCGCGTATAGGCCGGAAGGGATACCGCATTGCTGATGGTCGTGAAAGATCGGGATTGGTGATAAAGTCCAAGGCCAAGGCCAAAGCGCTTGGTCAGATCATAACGGTTCCACAGGCTCAACTGATGACGCGGCACTTGCGCCACCGCGCGCCCTTTTGGCGCGGCGCTGGTGGTGGAGGTGATCTGCGCCTTGGTATAGCCATAGCCAAAGGACGCCTGCCATGCGTCCGTCACATGGCCGACAAGGCTGATCTCGGCCCCCTTTGACCGCTGAGCGCCTGTGAGGACAATAAGCCCCGGCGTCGCGCCTGCGGCACGGGTGTTGGTTCGATCAAGCTGATACAGGGCCGCTGTAAAACTGAGCGTGGGGCGAATGTCCCACTTTGCCCCGATTTCGTAATTGTCGAATGCTTCGGGGTCGAGTGCTGCGGTGGTGGCATCCAGCGAGGTGAATTGATCCCCTGATTGAGGCAGGAATGACTTTGTGTAGCTGACATAGAGGGACGAAGTCTCGGCTGGCTTCACAACCAAGCCAGCGCGGGGCGACCAGAGATCATCCACGCGCGACAATCGGCGCCCATCGAACAAATTGGTCAGCGTCAGATCAAAGCGATCATAGCGCAGGCCGACCACCAGATCGACCATCGGGCCAAAGCTCAATTGATCCTGAAGATAGACGGATGTCTGTTGAACCGCGCTTGTCACCTTGCGGTTGGCGACACCCGCCGCACCTGCGATGAAGTGCGGGGTTGGGATGGTCAGCGGTAAGGAGAAGGCGATGCTAGCCCTGCGGTTTGCGGCGGTCGCGGGCGCATTGGCAAAAGCTCCTGTGATCCGCTCATTTCGGCTGTCCTGATCGGTAAATTCGGCCCCCGCGAGCACCAGATGTTCGACCGCGCCCGTGTCAAAGGTCCACTCCACATTCCCCTGTGCGATCAAGTTTTCACGCAAGGTGGGGTCCCGATAGGCCTCTATCCCGACTTTGCCGTTGCTGATCGGCGTGGCGGCATAGGCATTGGTATAGATTTTGTCATAATGGGCATAAAGCGCGCTGGCATTGGCCTTTAAATTGGCGGTCAATTCCGCTTCTGCGCGAAAGCGGACCATATGCGCTTCGATGTCGGAGTCATTGACGCCCGGAAGCCCGAAAAACAAATCTCGATATCCAGTCAGCGGCTGACCATTTACCGATGGAATACCGCGATCCACACCCCGCGCGTCACGGACATACTCATAGCCCAGCTGAAAGCGCGCCTGCCCCAATTCCGTGCCCAGAACGGGGTTGATGGCATAGCGTTCACCCCCAAAAGCATCGCGATGGTTGTTGAGCTTTTCGTAAAAAGCATTGAGGCGCAGGCCGGATACGTCGCCGAGCGCGACATTGGCATCTAAGCTGCCATACCAGCTGCCAAAACTGTTCAGCGACGCCATGGCGTTGCCGCGCGTTTCCCCGGCAGTTGCGCCTTTGGTGCTGCGGTTGATGATCCCGCCGCCGCCGCCACGGCCAAAGATCATGGCATTGGGGCCTTTATGCACCTCCACCCGTTCAATATTGTAGAAGCTGCGGAAATATTGGGCATCATCGCGCAGGCCATCAACAAAGAAATCGGCAGTCGAATTATTGCCGCGTAAGGTGATCTGATCCCTGTGACCCTCGCCCTGCCCGGCCGATGCACCAGGGATGTGGCGCACAAGGTCGGTGATGGTCAAAATGGCCTCATCACGCATCTGCTTTTCGGTCACGACCGAAATGGCCTGGGGGACATCCAATATGGGCGTCGAAGTCTTGGTTCCGCTGGTCGTTGCAACGGCGCGATAGCCATCAAGCTGGCCTGTGACGATAATCGCCTGCTCTGCCTCATAGACCAGCTCTGAGGCAGACGCAGAGCCTGTGCTCCAGAGGGTCGCGAGTGCTGTGGCCAGAAAGAGCCGCATGCCAAAATCGTCCTTTGATCCATTGTTATTGCGATTAAGTCGCATTCCTTGTTAGTTGCGGCGTTATTGATAACAACTCGCAATTGCAAGCGTAAGTTGAGCAATTTTGCTCTTGCGTGATTTGCGCTAAGAGGGGCGCGAGGAGACGCACATGAAAGCGACCATCTGGCACAATCCAAATTGCGGCACATCCCGCAAGACGCTCGACATTCTGCGCGACACGCCCGGCGTAGATGTTGACGTTATTGAGTACCTGAAAACACCGCCGAGCCGTGAAACGCTGGCTGCGCTCTACGCCGATGCCGGCATCACGCCGCGTCAGGGCCTACGGACACGTGGATCGCCCGCCGAAGAGCTGGGCCTTCTGGAAGCCGAGAATGCCCGCATTCTCGACGCCATGGCGCAAGAGCCGATTTTAATCGAACGCCCCTTGGTGCGCACGGATAAGGGCGTTCGCCTGTGTCGGCCGCAAGATGTCGTTCGCGAGATTCTGTAAGACTATTTGAACCGGGAGGACGGACGCATGCGCATATTAAAATGGCTCTTCATCTCCATCGCAGCTTTGTTCGCCATTGGATTTGCGATTGGATATACGCCCGACACCGACCCTGTTGAGATGCGGGCCAAATATGGCAGCGCGCCCTCGCAATTCCTCACCCTATCCCCCGGTTTAACCGTCCATGTGCGCGACCAAGGCCCGCGCGACGGGCAAGCGGTCATCCTTATTCACGGGTCCAATGCGTCACTCCATACATGGGAGCCTTGGGTGGCCCGCCTCCAAGATCAATATCGCGTCATATCGCTTGACTTGCCGGGCCATGGCCTAACAGGCATCAATCCGAGCGGCGTTTATGATTATTCTAGCTATGCAGCTGTCGTCGATCAGGTGATGCAAAAACTGGGGATCTCACGCGCCATTATTGCCGGAAATTCCATGGGCGGCGGTGTTGCCTGGACCTATGCGCTGGCCCATCCCGATAAGGTTGCAGGGCTTGTATTGGTCGATGCAGCTGGCGCGCCAAATGCCGCCTCTCGCAATGCCCCTATTGGCTTTCGCATTGCGCGCATGCCCATCATCAAAGAATTTGCCCGCGTGATCATGCCGCGTGCGATGTTTGAATCGAGCCTGAAAACCTCGATCAGCAATGCCGCAATCATCACGCCCCAGATGGTAGATCGATATTGGGAGCTCAACCGTTATCCCGGCAATCGCCAGGCAACGATGCTGCGCTTTGCCGCTGCCCAAAAGTCCCGCCCAGTAACGCCTGCGCAATTAGCAAAAATTAAGGCCCCCGTGCTGATCCTTTGGGGGGCAGAGGATAATCTGATCCCTGTCAGCTCTGCCCAGTGGTTTCATAAGAATTTGCCGGGGTCAAAGCTGATCATCTATCCCAAGGTCGGTCATATCCCGATGGAGGAAGTGCCAGACCGGAGCGCCGCCGACCTCACGGCATGGGTGAAGGGCCTTGCGTCCTGAACTGGCGGGCGTGCCTCCAAAAATGACGGATCGGATCGATCTTAATCTGCTCCTCAATGCCTATGCCATGGGCATTTTCCCCATGGCTGATGATCGCGATGCGCCAGACGTTTATTGGGTCGAGCCAAAGAAAAGGGCCATCTTGCCGCTGGAGGGTTTTCATCTCTCCCGATCGCTGCGCAAGACGCTGAAGTCTGGCAGATATGAAACAAGTTTGAATGCCGCTTTTGGACAGGTTCTAAAGCTTTGCGCAGCACCAGCGCAAAACCGACCGGACACGTGGATTAATCGTCAGATTGAGGAGGCGATGCTCGGCCTGCACGCGATCGGCCATGCCCATTCGATTGAAACATGGGCGGATGGAGACTTGGTCGGCGGGCTTTATGGCGTGTCGCTGGGTCGGGCCTTTTTTGGCGAAAGCATGTTCAGCAGGCGCACCGATGCCTCAAAAGTCGCGCTCGCCCATCTGGTTGCGCGACTGCGTGTTGGCGGTTTTACACTGTTAGATTGCCAATTCCAAACTGCGCACCTCCACTCTCTTGGCGCAGTCGAAATTGATAAAAAAGCCTATTCGGCAGTGCTCGGCTCAGCAGTTTCAACTGGCGGCGCGGCGGGAACCGCCTCAGCCTCGGCGGATTTGGGGGCGCTCGATGCATTGCCAGACCCGGATGCGCCGCCACGTGCGATGATCGTTGACGGGCCAACATCGGCATGGCGCATTTTGCAGGCCTTAACCCAAACATCGTAAATTGGATGCTCAACAATATTGAGCGAGGGGCTTTCTTTATAAAGCCAACCGGAAAAAATCTTGCGCCAAACGACCCGGTTTTCCCGCGTGATGACCTGCACAAAAGCGCCCGTCCATTTCTCAGGCTCCCAAGGCGCTGTTTCTTCACAGGCGCGCAGACGCACAACCAAATCCCCTAGGCGCACCGCCTGACCCGGCTTCATCACCAGATCGCGCGACAGGCCGTTGCGCTTATTGAGCACGCCCAGTGTTGCACTGCGCTCCGCCATTGGAGTCGCCGCCCGATTCTCCGACAGGGGAGGGGATTTGGGGCCAGATTGCGCGGCAGGCGGCTTTGCCAAGATCGGCGCATCCGGCGGGGCGGTACTGTTCGCCGCCGCGCCGTCTTGCAATGCCTCAGCCGCCTGCCAGGCGACAAGCCCGCCCAAGAGGATCAGGCCTGTCCAGGCAATGACGGGCTTCACGCGGCGTCCGGGCTCCAGGGTTCATAATCGCCCGTTGCGGCCGCGCGCTTGCCACCGGCCTCGAGCGCGCCTTTCGGGCGATAGGCCAATGGCGTGCCCGTTAAATTGGGCAAGGCCGGCGCTTCCCAAGCATGGGCCGGAGGCGCATCCTCAGTGGGCGCTGCGTCATGCGTATTATGGAGCCATCCGAACCATTCGGGCGGAATGCGGCTGGCATCATTGCTGCCCTGATAGGTCACCCACCGGCGATAGCGGCCATCCGGCTCTGGCTTGCGCGCCTGAAAATAGACATTCCCGACAGCATCCTCGCCAATGCGATTGCCGTTCATCCGGGTGTTAAGCCAAGTGCCGAAGGTCTGCCCTTCCCACCATGTGAAGATGTTTTTGAATACGCCCATGAGCGCGCCGATACGACTTTCATGCGCGCGATGCAACGCCGCGCGCGCGGCTATCGGCGTTTCCAGACGACCTTATCACCTTCTGCAAGCCCAAGCTGCGCGGCTCGGCCGCCTGCAAGTTCCAGCACCGCGGCCACAGGCTCGCCTGAGTCAACGGGGAGAAGCGAAAAGGGCGTCGTTTCCGCCGCAATACGGGCGATGCGGCCATCGGCCCGGATGAAGATCATATCGAGCGGAATCACCGTATTCTTCATCCAAAAGCTGGCATAGCGCGGCGGCGACATGGGGAAGATCATGCCGGCATCCGGGACCAAGGTCGCGCGGAACATCAGCCCGCGTGCCTGCTGCGCTTCGGTTGCAGCAACTTCGACCGTGAAGCGATGGCTTTTGCCCTCAGCGGTCGTGATGGTCAGCGGAATAAGGGCCAGCCCATTTTCAGACAGAGCCGGACGCTCTGCCGCCTGACAGGCGGCGGGCAGGAGCAACATCAAGGCAAGCAGTGCACGCAACATCATCATGGGCTTTTTACCTCAATGGCCAAGAGGCCGCGATCACTGTCCACCAGCCGCACCTCAACCGGTTCGTCGGGAAGGACATCGATGATGCCCGCGCGCCGCATGGTTTCCATATGCACAAAAATGTCGCTGCCATCCGACCCGCGGACCAGAAATCCATAGCCTTTGGGGCGATTGAACCATTTGACCGTCGCTGGCTCAAAAGGGCTGGCCGATGCCAATTGGTCGGGTGCCAATTCACGGGCGCGGCGCGGCAGTGCGCGCTCGGCCGCCTCTGGCACGATTGCCGTTGTCAGATCAAACGAGATTAACCGTGTGGCCTGCAACCCGCGCGGGCCAAGCTCTGCCTGAAAAACGACCTGCGCGCCTTCGGGCAAAGTCCGGCGACCATGATCGCGCAGCACCGAAAAATGCAGCAGGACATCGCCAATGTCGCCATCGTCCGGGATGATGAACCCAAAGCCACGGGTCGAATCGAACCACTTCACATAGCCGCTAAAAGAGCGCGTCGGGTCCAGTGGTTCCGGCGTGGCTCCATTGTGCGGATCCGCCGTCACTCTTGACCCTTTTTCAGTGCGATTGTGAACCATCCCCGCATGTGCGCGCCCCATAAATCCAAATGGTCAAAAAAAGACGGCGCCAGAATGCGTTACGACGCCCACCCCTCTTCATCCAACCCAGTGTCGATAGTGTGAACAAGTTCAGGGGGTAAATCAAGAATACGTCGCGCAACGGCATAGTCATGCCCGGCCCGCAACATTGCGGCAAAGGCCTTTTCACGCTGCTTTTGATCAGCAGCTTCGCGCGAAAACGGCCCGATGCGCCGTCGCTTTGCAAAGGCAAGAGCCGCGGCCTCCTGATCCTGCCGCGCCCCTTCAAGCGCGTCATCCATGTCTTCGGCTTCAATTCCGGCGGCAGAAAGGGCAAGTTGCACCCGGCGCGGGCCATAGCCGCGCCGCGACATGCCTTGCGCTTTCATATCGGCATAGGCCCGATCATCCACAAAATGATTGGCGACCATGGCCGCAACAATCGCCTCAACCGCAAGTGCCTCGCTGGTTTCGGTGTCCGCCCAGCCCCGCTCCCGAAGCTTGCGGCCAAGATAGGATGCCAGCTTGGCCCGGGTTGTCGCATAGCGCCCGACATAGGCCAAAGCCATGTCCCGAAGCTGCGGGCGATCAAGCGGTTTTCGTGCGATTGGATGTGCCATAGGTTTCTTCCGGCCCAATTTGTGCCATAGTCAGCGGCAATTGGAAATGTTCGCAGGGATGAAGCCGCAGGCTTTATGCCTATTTGGTATCATGAGCGCATGGCCTGGCCTGTGCCAATTCGTTTTTAGGGGATGCACCGTGCAGGACATTCTTGACCGGCCCGCCCCGGCGCTGAGCGCCACTGCAACGCGGGATGATTTGCCCCGGCGTTTTTCAGACTTTGCCACGCTTGGCGAAGCTTTGGATTATGCCGCGCGCGGCAATCGGGGGCTTAATTTTCATGATCCTCGCGGCACGCTTGCCCGGCCCTATCCCTATTCGGAATTGCGCACGGACGCGCTGGCGATGGCCTATCGGCTGATCGCGCACGGCGTAAAGCCGGAAGATCGGATTGCCCTGATCGCCGAAACATCACCCGAATTT
>Ga0214921_10011944_pt1 | contig 10469 bp, 10 predicted proteins | sample LL1505_MetaG_FD_177992 | JGI IMG/M metagenome (GOLD analysis project Ga0214921, IMG submission 177992) | Freshwater microbial communities from Lake Lanier, Atlanta, Georgia, United States - LL-1505 | ecosystem: Environmental > Aquatic > Freshwater > Lake | place: USA: Georgia | collected...
CGAATCCGCCACCTTGAGCGCCGCGGAGCGGCGCGAGTCGGCGGCCCTCATGCGCGTGAATCACAGCGGCGAGGTCGCCGCCCAGGCGCTCTACCACGGCCAGGCGAGTTTCGCCCGCGACGGTGCAACCCGCGACTTGCTGTTGCAGGCGGCGCGCGAAGAAGCCGATCACCTCGCCTGGTGCGAAGCGCGCCTCGGCGAACTCGAGGCGCGACCGAGTCTGCTCGCGCCGCTCTGGTACGCCGGTTCGTTCGCCATCGGCGCCGCAGCGGCGCTCGCCGGCGATCGCACGAGTCTCGGCTTCGTGAGCGAGACGGAGCGGCAGGTCGAAGGTCACATCGACTCGCATCTGCAACGCCTGCCGACCGGCGATGCACGCAGTCGCGCCGTGCTCGAACAAATGCGGCGCGACGAAATCGCGCACGGTGCCGCGGCGCGTGCCGCAGGCGGCGCCGAATTGCCCGCACCCGTGCGCACCGCGATGCACCTGACCGGCCGGGTGATGACCGGCACCAGTTACTGGCTCTGACGCCGCGCCGCAGCATGGGCACGGCGGCGACCACGAGGTTCACGACGGAGCGCGCGGTGCGCGACTTTCTCGCCGCGGCACGGCGACGCCACGTCGCCGCGCACACGCTGTTGATCTCGGCGTCGACGCCGCGCCGCCTCGGTTACGTCATCTCCGGCTCGCTCGAAGTGATGCTCGAAGATGCCGACGGACGCGAGATCGTGCTCGCCTATCTCGGTCGCGGTGAATTCTTTGGAGAGCTCGGCTTCTTCGACCCCGAAGGACCGCGCAGCGCCTGGGTGCGAGCGCGCGGACGCGCCGAGATCGCGGAAATGAGTTACGAGCGTTTCGCGAATCTCGCCGCGCGCGACCCGGGCATCACGCACACGGTGGCGGCGCAACTCGCCCAGCGCCTCGCGCGCACCAACGGCAAAGTGCGCGCACTCGCCTTCGAGAACGTCGCCCACCGCATCGCGCGCACCTTGCACGAACTGTGCGACTCGCCCGATGCGCTCACGCATCCCGAGGGCATGCAGATCAGGATTTCGCGCAGCGATCTCGGCAAACTCGTCGGTTGTTCGCGCGAGATGGCCGGGCGGGTCGTCAAAGATTTCGCGGCGCGCGGCCTGCTGCGGGCCCGCGGCAAGACGCTGGTGGTGTTCGATGCGGGACGGGTCGAGCGCGAACGATCGCCGCGCGCGGGCGTCAGGTGCGCGCCGAATTGATCGCGGCGCGCATCGAGGCGATGGTGGCGCGGTAATCCGGCGCACCGAAAATCGCCGAGCCGGCGACGAACGTATCGGCACCGGCGGCGGCGATCTCGCCGATGTTCGAGACTTTGACGCCGCCGTCGATCTCGAGGCGCAGGTCGCGCCCGCTCGCCGCGATGCGCTCGCGCACGGCGCGCAATTTGGCGAGCGTCGCCGGTATGAATTGCTGGCCGCCGAAGCCCGGGTTCACCGACATCAGCAACACGAAATCGAGTTGTCCGAGGGTGTGATCCAGCCAGTTGAGCGGCGTCGCCGGATTGAGCACGAGGCCGGCTTTGCAGCCCTGCTCGTGGATCAACGCGATGGTGCGATCGACGTGTTCGCTCGCCTCGGGATGAAAACTGATCCAGCTCGCGCCGGCCTTGGCGAAGTCGACGACCAGACGATCGACGGGGCTCACCATCAAATGTACGTCGATGGGCGCCGTGACGCCGTGCTTGCGCAGCGCCTCGCACACCAAAGGGCCGATGGTGAGATTGGGGACGTAGTGGTTGTCCATCACGTCGAAGTGCACGATGTCGGCCCCCGCGGCGAGCACCGCATCGACTTCGGCGCCCAACTTGGCGAAATCTGCGGACAGGATCGAAGGCGCGATCCAGGCGGGCTGCAATTGGCGGTCGGTCACGATTTGATCCCCCGTGCCGCGCGGATGATATCCCAGGCTTCGATGATCTGCTGCGTGCGCGCTTTGGCGTGTTCGAGCATCGACTCGGGCAGGCCGTTGGCTTTCAGTTTGTCGGGATGATGACGCGACAATTGGCGCCGGTACGCTTTGGTGATTTGCTCGTCGCTATCGGTGGCCACGACGCCGAGCACCTGATAAGCCGCCGCGAGACTCATGGATCCCCCGGCTGCGGCACGATCCGCACCGGCGCCGCCGTCGCCGCGCCGCTGGCGCAGGATCGCCTCGAGACGCGCGAACTCGAGACCGCCAACGCCGAGCATCGCCGCGATGCGCGTCAGCAGTGCGCGCGCCGGGCCGCGCAGATCGCAGCCGTCGATCGCCGTGCGCATCTGGATTTCGAGAAACACGCGCAGCAGGTCGGGTCGACCGGCGCAGGCACGTCGCAAGGACAACACCGCGCGTCCGAAGTCGTAGCGCGCATCCTTGCCGTCACCGAAGAAATCGATCGCCGCATCGATCTGCGCGGGCGACAGACGAAAATCGGCCATCACGCGTCGCGCCGCACGGATCTCGGCCTCGGACACCCGACCGTCGGCTTTGGCCACGTGCCCCATCACCTCGAAGGTGGTGCGGAAGAATTCGGCGGCGACGTTGTCCGGATCGGTGACGCGCGCATAGCGCTCGGGGTCGTCGTCGGCATCAGCATCTTCCACCGTGCGCAGACGCCGCTGCCGCGCCAAGCGCGCTGCCGCACCCTCTTCGACCTTCTCGTCGAGCAGATGCCCGCCGACGAAACCCAGCAGCGCGCCGGCCGGACCACCGACGAGCATGCCGAGTGCGCCACCGGCGAGTTTTCCGCTCCATTTCATGATGCAATAGTAGCAATCCCGACCGCGGGACCCTACATGCCGGAGTGGCTTCGACCTTGAACACCGTGCCGACCGTACACACCACCGCCTTGCGCCATCTGCGGCGCATCCATACGGGCAAGGTGCGCGACATCTACGAAGTGGACGCGCAGCACATGCTGATCGTGACCACCGACCGTCTGTCCGCCTTCGACGTGGTGCTGCCGGACCCGATCCCGCACAAAGGTCGCGTGCTCACCGAGATTTCCAATTTTTGGTTCGCGCGCACCGGGCACATCGTGCCGAACCAGTTGTCCGCCGTGACGCTCGACGCGCTGCCGCTCGAACCCGAAGAGCGCGCGCAACTCGCAGGCCGCGCGATCGTCGTGCGCCGCTTGCAGGCGCTGCCGCTCGAAGCGGTGGTGCGCGGCTATCTGATCGGTTCGGGCTGGAAGGACTATCAGCACGACGGCACGGTCTGCGGCATCCGCTTGCCCGCGGGCCTGCGCCAGGCCGAACAATTGCCGCAACCGATCTTCACGCCCGCATCCAAAGCGCCGGTCGGCGAGCACGACGAGAACATCAGCTTCGAAGTCGCCGCGCAAACCGTGGGCGCGGAACTCGCCGCCCGCGTGCGCGACACCGCCATCGCGCTCTACGAGTTCGCCGCCCGGCATGCCGCAGCGCGCGGCATCATCATCGCCGATACCAAATTCGAATTCGGACTCGACGCGCAGGGTCGCCTCACGCTGATCGACGAAGTGCTGACGCCCGACTCGTCGCGCTTTTGGCCGGTCGACACCTATCGCGTCGGCACGAGTCCGCCGTCGTTCGACAAACAATTCGTGCGCGACTATCTCGAAACGCTGGATTGGAACAAGCAGTCGCCGGGGCCGACCTTGCCCGCCGAGATCATCGCGCGCACCAGCGAAAAATATCTCGAAGCGCTGCGTCGCCTGACGGCGCCGGATTCAACCACCTAGCCATGCTCGACGCAGCGTGGCTCTGGCTCGACGAACACCTCTGGGGTCGTCGCGCGCACGGCCACGGTGTGTTCGCCGGCGCACTGCACGCGGCGCGCTATCCCTACGCGATGTTGCGCGATCTGGCGCGTGGCAGCATCAACCTGCACGCGATGAGTCTCGTGTTCAACACGCTGCTCGCGCTCATACCGCTGCTCGCCTTCAGCTTCGCCATCCTGAAGATGTTCGGCGCGCACCGCGATCTCGAGCCGCTGGTCTACGAATTCTTCAGACCCGTCGGCGCGTCGGCGCAGGAACTCACGCGCAAAGTGATGGAGTTCACCAACAAAGTCTCGGGCAGCATCGTCGGCTCGGTCGGACTCGTGTTGCTGCTGTGGACCCTGCTCGGCACCCTCGAAAAAGTCGAATCGAGCTTCAATTATTTGTGGCATGTCGAAGAGCCGCGCAGCCTCGCGCGGCGCATCAGCGAATATCTGGCGATCGCCGTCCTCGGCCCGATGTTGCTGGTGCTCGCGCTGGCGATGGGTCGCACCTTCGGACTCACGCTCGCGCCCTACGTGCTCGTCACCGCGATATTCACGGCGCTCTACGCCGTCGTCCCGAACACCCGCGTGCGCCTCGTGCCCGCCATGATCGGCGGCTTGTTCGCCGGGGCGCTGTGGGCGTGGATCGGCTCCTGGTTCGCCGACTGGTTCGTCTACAGCGCGGGACTCACCGTCGTCTATGCCGGCTTCGCCTTTTTCGTGGCCGGATTGTTGTGGGTGTACGTCGGCTGGCTCATTCTGCTGCTCGGTGCGCGCTTGACGTTCTACGTGCAGAACCCCTCGTACCTGCGGCTCGGTCTGGTCGAACTGCAGCTGTCGGCGGCACAAACCGAAGATCTCGCGCTGCGCATCATGTATCTCGTGACGCTCGCCTACACGAGTGGCGCGACGCGCTGGCGCACCGATGCGCTCGCGACCGAGTTGCGCGTGCCAGGCATCGCGATCTCGCACACCACAGCCCTGCTCGAAGCCGCAGGTCTGCTCACGACGGACGAACGGGAATGCTGGCTGCCCGGTCGCGACCCCGGCCACATTTCTTTGGTGGCGGTGATGAAGGCGGCCAGGAGTCCGCTGCGCGAAGTGGGCGATGCACAGGCGGCGCTGCGCATTCCGGCGGTGGATCGGCTGCGCGAAGAGCTGCAACTGGCCAGCGACAACGTGTGCGGTTCACGCACGCTGCGCGGCTGGGTCGATGCCGGTGCGCCGCGACAGATCGCGACGCCCGAATCACTCGCCGGCGATGGTCATCCCGTCGATCAGCAATGAACCCATGCGGATGCCGCCGCGCAAATCGACGTCACCGCCGATGGCGACGATGTCGCGATACATCTGTTTGAGGTTGCCGGCGATGGTGATCTCGTGCACCGGATGCACGATGGCGCCTTTCTCGACCCAAAAGCCCGTCGCACCGCGTGAATAATCGCCGGTCACGCCGTTGACGCCCTGCCCCATGAGCTCGGTCACGAGCAGGCCGCGATCCATGCGCCGCAACATCGCGGCCAGATCAGGCATATCGGCGCTCGAATCGACGCTCAAATTGTGCAACCCACCGGCGTTGCCGGTGGTGACGAGCCCGAGCTTGCGCGCCGAGTAGCTGCCGAGCAGATAACCGTCGAGCACGCCGTCGCGTATCAACTCGCGATCGCGCGTGCGTACGCCCTCGCTGTCGAAATTGCTGCTCGCCGGCGCTTTGGGGATGCGGGGCCGCTCGTGCATCTGCACCCACGACGGAAAAATCTGCTGACCCGCGGCATCGAGCAGAAACGTCGCTTTGCGATATTGCGCGCCGCCGCGCACCGCGGCGACGAAGTGACCGATGACGCCGCGCGCGATCTCGGGCGCGAACACGACCGGCGATTTGCCGGTCGGCAGACGACGCGCACCGAGCCGTGCCACCGCACGTTCGCCGGCGATGCGACCGATGGCGCGATGATCCTGCAAGTCGCGCGGGTCGCGCGCGCTGCTGTACCAGTAATCGCGTTGCATGTCCTCGCCCGCCTGCGCGAGCAGCACGCAACTGACCGAGTGACTCGAGCTCGACTCGCCGCGCAAAAATCCGTGGCTGTTGCCGTACACGCGCACGCCGCGATGCGTGGAGACGCTCGCACCCTCCGAATTGGTGAGCCGCGCATCGACCGCGCGACCGGTCGCCTCGCATTCGCGTGCGATCTCGACCGCGGCATCGGGCGCGAGCTCCCACGGGAAGTCGAGCTGCAGATCGGGAAACTCCGTCGCCAAATGTTCGCGATCGGCGAGCCCCGCGCAATCGTCGGGCGCCGTGTGACGCGCGATCGCGCAGGCTTTGGCGACCATGTCGCGCACCGACTCGGACGCGAGATCGGCGGTGCTCGCCGACCCCTTGCGCTGGCCGAAGTAGACGGTGATGCCGAGACCGCGATCGCGCTGGTACTCGACGGTCTCGACTTCGCCGAGACGAACGGTGACGTTCAAACCCTTTTGCAGGCTGGCGTCGACCTCGGCCTGCGAGGCGCCCGCGCTGCGCGCGGCCTCGAGGGCGAGTGACACGACGTGCTCGAGTTCGGGAATGCGCGAGGCATCGACTTGCTGCGACATGGCAGAATTGTAGCAGTGCCGGCGCCCCCGGCGGATCGCGGAAGCCCACATGTCACCCCGTCACGAAGCCGAAACCGAAGCCGATGAGGCCGCCGACGAATTCGACCGCCCGAGCAAAAGCGCGCGCAAACGCGCCGCGCACGCCGCGCAAGCGCTGGGCGAGCGATTGATCGCGCTCAAGGAATCGGAACTCGCGAAGCTGCCGCTGCCCGAAGCCCTCGCGAGCGCAGTACGCGAAGCGCAGCGCATCAAGGCCCGCGGCGGGCTCGCACGCCAACGGCAGTACATCGGCAAGCTCATGCGCGACATCGATCCCGAGCCCATCGAGGCCGCCCTCGCCGCGCGCGATCGGCCCCTGCGACCGGGGCGGCCGCCGCGCCTGTAGGGCGTTGCGGAATATGCGCTAGAATTTCGCGATGAACGCACTGGTCGGGATCATCATGGGTTCGCGCTCGGACTGGGAAACGATGCGCGCGGCCACCGAAACGCTCGAGAAACTCGGCGTCCCGCACGAAGTGCGCGTGGTGTCGGCGCACCGCACGCCCGATCTGCTGTTCGATTACGCCGGCAGCGCCGAAGCGCGCGGCCTGCGGGTGATCATCGCCGGCGCGGGCGGCGCGGCCCATCTGCCCGGTATGGTCGCTTCCAAAACCACGCTCCCGGTGCTCGGCGTGCCCGTGCAATCGAAAACCTTGAACGGTCTCGATTCGCTGCTGTCGATCGTGCAGATGCCCGCCGGCGTACCGGTGGCGACGTTCGCGATCGGTACCGCAGGGGCCACCAACGCCGCGCTCACGGCGGCCGCGATCCTCGCCGCGCAGCATCCGGCGATCGATACCGCGCTCAAGGCGTTCCGTGCCGCGCAGACGGCGGCCGTGCTCGCGCATCCCGACCCGCGCAGCCCGTGACGCCGGCGACGACACCATGACCATCGGCATCGTCGGCGGCGGTCAACTCGGCCGCATGCTGGCTCTGGCGGGCTACCCGCTCGGCCAGGATTTTTTGTTCCTCGACCGCTCGGCCGATACGCCGGCGGGTCAGGTGGCGCCGTCGCTGGTCGGCGAATTCACCGATCGCAAATTGTTGCGTGCGCTCGCGGCGCGCAGCGAAGTGATCACCTTCGATTGGGAAAACGTCTCGCTCGAAGGACTGCGGGCGCTCGGCCGCGCCGCGCGCATCGCGCCGCCACTCGCCGCACTCGCCGCTTCGCAAGATCGGATCGCCGAGAAAAAACTCTTCGCGCGGCTCGACATTCCGACTACGCGATATGCGGCGGTGAGTTCGGTCGCGACGTTGGTGCGCGCCTTGCGCGATGTCGGACTGCCGGGCGTACTCAAAACGCGACGCCTCGGTTATGACGGCAAAGGCCAGGCCGTGGTGCGCAACGTCGAGGAGGCCTGGCACGCCTACGAGCGCCTGCGCGGCGCGCCGCTCATCTACGAAGAATTCGTGCCGTTCGATTGCGAAGTGTCGATCATCGGCGCGCGCAACCGGCACGGCGAAATCGCTGTCTACCCGCTCAATCTCAATCGCCATCGAGAGGGCATCCTGCGCTTGACGCGTGCGCCGTACGGCACGGCCGCCTTGCAGGCACGCGCGACGCGACATCTGCGCCGCGTGCTCGAGCATTTCCGCTACGAAGGCATACTCAACATCGAGTTCTTCGTGCGCGGCGGTCGGTTGATCGCCAACGAAACCGCGCCGCGCGTCCACAACTCGGGGCATTGGACCATCGAGGGTGCGGCGACGAGCCAGTTCGAAAATCATCTGCGCGCGATTTTGGGGTTGCCGCTCGGCGCGACCGGCATGCGCGGTCATGCCGCGATGATCAATCTGATCGGCGAGTTGCCGGCACGCGAACTCGTGCTCGCCACGCCCGAAGCGCATTGGCACGATTACGGCAAAAAACCGCGCCCGGGCCGCAAAGTGGGGCACGTCACGGTACTCGCCGCAAATGCCGCACGGCGCGATGCCACCGCACGCAAACTGTTGCGCGCGATCGATCCGGCGAGTCTCTAGCCCGTACCGCCGACGGTGAGGTTGTCGATGCGCAGCGTCGGCTGACCGACGCCGACGGGCACGCTCTGCCCTTCTTTGCCGCAGGTACCGATGCCGTCGTCGAGTTTGAGGTCGTTGCCGACCATCGACACCCGCGTCAGCACGTCGGGGCCGTTGCCGATCAGCGTCGCGCCTTTGATCGGCGCGCCGACCCGGCCGTTCTCGATCAGATACGCCTCGGCCGCCGAAAACACGAACTTGCCCGAGGTGATGTCGACCTGACCGCCGCCGAAGTTCACCGCGTAGATGCCTTTGTCGACCGACGCGATGATTTCTTTGGGGTCGTGTGGGCCCGGACGCATGTAGGTGTTGGTCATGCGCGGCAAGGTCATGTGGGCAAACGATTCGCGACGGCCATTGCCCGTCGACCGCGTCCCCATCAGACGCGCGTTCAGTTTGTCCTGCAGATAACCTTTGAGGATGCCGTTCTCGATCAGCGTGGTGCAGGTGGTCGGCGTGCCTTCGTCGTCGACGTTCAAAGATCCGCGCCGCGCGGAAATCGTGCCGTCGTCGACGACGGTGCAATGCTCGGAGGCGACGCGTTCGCCGATCCGGTTGCTGAACGCCGAAGTACCCTTGCGATTGAAGTCGCCCTCGAGACCGTGACCGATCGCCTCGTGCAACAACACGCCGGGCCAACCCGGGCCGAGCACGACGGTCATCGCGCCGGCGGGTGCCGGCACGGCATCGAGGTTGACCATCGCTTGTCGAGCCGCCTCGCGCCCGAGCGCGAGCGGCCGATCGTTGGCGACCAGTTCGGCGAGCGAATAACGACCGCCCATGCCGGAGAACCCGACTTCGCGACGCCCGTCGCGCTCGGCGATCACCGACACGTTGAATCTCACCAGCGGACGCACGTCCGCGGCCCAGGTGCCGTCGCTGGCCGCGAGCAACACCACGTTGTACGACGCGGACACCGAGGCCATCACCTGCACGATGCAGGGATCGATGCGCCGCGTCTCGCGATCGACCTTCTCGAGCCAACGCACTTTGTCGTCGTCGGACAAGGTCGCGCCCGGATCTTTGGGCAGATAGAGGTGATGGCCGCTCGCACGCGTCATCACCGGCACGCGCCCCTGGCCACCCGCGGCGGCGATGGCGCGCGCCGCATGCGCCGCTTCGTCGAGCGCACCGGCGAGGATTTCGTCGGAGTACGCGAAACCCGTTTTCTCGCCCGCAAGCGCGCGCACGCCCACGCCCTGTTCGATGTTGGCGCTGCCTTCTTTGACGATGCCGTCTTCGAGTGACCACGACTCGTCGCGCGCCAATTGGAAATAGATGTCGGCGGCGTCGACCTGCGACTGCATCACCGTGGCCAGTGCGCGCTCGACGTGCGCCTCGTCGAGACCGGCGGGCGCGAGGATCAGCTCGCGAGCGAGTTGGAAGGGATCGGCGGTGGTAGCGTTGCTCATGTCTGCATTATCGCAGACCGGGATCAAAGACGGCGGTGCGCCAGCGCAGGAAATCCGCCACGGACCTCGGCCTGGGAGCCGCCATCGAGGGCGGCGATCACCACGCCCTCGCCCTCGGGTCGGCGCGCGAGCACCCGCCCCCAATGGTCGATGATCAGGCTGTCGCCGTACGTCTCGCGGCCGTTGCTGTGCCGCCCCCATTGACCGGCCGCGACGACGCCGGCGAGATTTTCGATGGCGCGCGCACGCAGCAGCACTTCCCAGTGCGCCCGACCGGTCGGCACGGTGAACGCCGACGGCACGGTGAACCACGTCGCGCCCTCGGCCGCCATGCGACGAAAGAGCTCGGGAAATCGCAAGTCGTAACAGACCGCAAGACCCAAGCGGCCGTGGGGCGTATCGACCACGCGTATGACATCACCGGGCGCGATGTAGCGCGACTCGCGGTGACTCTCGCTGTTGCCCGGTACGTCGACGTCGAACAAATGCATCTTGTCGTAGCGCGCGACCTGACGCCCCTCGGCATCGAACACCAGCGACGCGGCCGCAACCCGCTCCTCGCCAGCGATCGCCATCGGCATCGTGCCGGCGACGATCCACAGGCGCAGCTCGCGCGCGAGCCGCACGAGCGTCGACTGGATGGGTCC
>Ga0214921_10011945_pt1 | contig 10469 bp, 9 predicted proteins | sample LL1505_MetaG_FD_177992 | JGI IMG/M metagenome (GOLD analysis project Ga0214921, IMG submission 177992) | Freshwater microbial communities from Lake Lanier, Atlanta, Georgia, United States - LL-1505 | ecosystem: Environmental > Aquatic > Freshwater > Lake | place: USA: Georgia | collected 2015-05-28
AAGAGGCCTGGGACGCCTTTTATCAGTTCTATGAGGATACTGGCGCGCGCAAGTGGGGCCGTCCCTATCTGAACCGTCCGTTCTTCTCGATGATGGGCGAGCGCATGGCCGACCAGGTGCTGCTGATCATGGCCAAGCGCGATGGCCGCTATATTGCCGGGGCCTTGAACCTGCTGGGCGACGACTGCATCTATGGCCGCAACTGGGGGGCGGTCGAGGACGTGCCGTTCCTGCATTTCGAGCTCTGCTACTATCAAGCTATCGAACACGCCATCCGCCTTGGCCTACCCCGCGTCGAGGCTGGCGCCCAAGGTCAGCACAAGATCGCGCGCGGCTATTTGCCAGCGCCGGTCTATTCGGCCCACTTCATCGCCGATCCGGCCCTGCGCGAGCCTGTCCGTCACTATCTGGATCAGGAACGAGCCGCCGTTCAAAATGAGATGGACTGGCTGTCCGAAGAATATTCCCCCTTCAAGGCGGGCGGCTAACGCCCCCAACCCTACCCTCTGGAGACCAACCCCATGAGCCTCTCGGGCCAATATGACGACAACAATATCTTCGCCAAGATCATTCGCGGGGAGATTCCAGCGGTCAAAGTCTATGAGGATGAGGCCGTACTCGCCTTCATGGATGTGTTCCCGCAATCCAAAGGCCACTGCCTGGTCATTTCCAAGACTGCCAAGGCGCGCAACCTTTTAGAGATCGATCCGCAGGCTCTGGGTGCGGTGATGGTCACAGTTCAGAAGCTGGCCAAGGCCGTCACCGCCGCGCTCAATCCTGACGGCGTGGTCATAACCCAGTTCAACGGGGCCCCTGCCGGACAGACCGTCTTCCACCTGCACGTCCACATCATCCCCCGCTATGAGGGCGTGGCTCTGGCCGGTCATGGTCACGGCAATATGGCCGATATGGCAGAGTTGAAGGGTCTGGCAGCGCAGATTTCGGCGGCTTTATAACCCCCTACCCCGGCTTCGCCGGTACTTCCCCCAGAGGGGGAAGATTTAAGCGCTGATGATCTTCCCCCTCTGGGGGAAGTGGCGCGAAGAGTCGAAGGGGGCCTTGTTTTGTTACCCCGTCCGCGTTCCCCGCGAAGGCGGGGATCCAGAACCTTACACACCGAAGGATCATTCTTGGAACACCCCCTCACCCAACCCTCTCCCCCATGGGGCGAGGGCTTTATCGTTGTTTCTTAGCCCTCTCCCTGTGGGAGAGGGTTGGGTGAGGGCCTTGTTTTGACTACTCCACCAACTCAGGTTCAGCGTCCTCGGCCTGCTTTGAGGCAGACCCTGCCCCCTTACCAGACTCGATATCAAACCCAATCTTGCCTTCGACAAGCTTGATCTTGACGTGACCGCCACGGACCAGCTTGCCAAACAGGATCTCATCCGCGAGCGGCATCTTGATATGCTCTTGGATAACCCGCGCCAGAGGCCGGGCCCCGTAAAGCTCATCAAAGCCGTTCTTCGCCAGCCAGTCAGCAGCATCGTCGGCCAGTTCCAAGGTCACGCCGCGATCGGCCAACTGGACCTCAAGCTGCATGACGAACTTGTGGACCACCTGACGGATAACCTCGGCATTCAGGGACTTGAAGGCCACGACGGCGTCGAGACGGTTGCGGAATTCTGGCGTGAAGATGCGCTTGATCGCAGCCTCATCCTCGCCTTCCGACTTGCCCCGGCCAAAGCCGATGACGTTGCGCTGGCTGTCGGCGGCCCCGGCATTGGTGGTCATGATCAGAACCACATTGCGGAAGTCGACCTTCTTACCATTGGCATCGGTCAGCACCCCATGATCCATGACCTGGAGCAGGATGTTGTAGACGTCTTGGTGTGCCTTCTCGATCTCGTCGAGCAGGACCACCGCGTGGGGGTGCTGATCTACGGCATCGGTTAGCAAACCGCCCTGATCGTGACCGACATAGCCCGGAGGCGCGCCGATCAAACGGCTGACCGTATGGCGTTCCATATATTCGGACATGTCAAAGCGCAGCAGCTCGATGCCTAAGGTCATGGCCAACTGCTTGGCCGCCTCGGTCTTGCCGACGCCGGTCGGGCCGGAGAACAGATAGCAACCGATTGGCTTTTGCGGATCGCGCAGACCAGCCCGAGCCATTTTCATGGCGCTGGACAGTTGCTTGATCGCCGCATCTTGACCGAACACCGCCCGCTCCAGATCGGCTTCCAGCGTCTTGAGCGACTCTGCATCGGTCTTGGACACCGACTTGGGCGGGATACGGGCGATCTTGGCCACGATGGCTTCGATCTCCTTGACGCCCAAGGTCTTCTTCCGCTTGGCCTCAGGGACCAGCATCTGCGAGGCACCGGCCTCGTCTATGATATCGATCGCCTTATCGGGAAGTTTGCGGTCGGTGATGTAGCGCGCCGACAGCTCTACTGCCGCCTTGATGGCGTCATTGGTGTATTTAAGCTTATGGAAGTCCTCATAATAGGGCTTCAAGCCTTTAAGAATTTTGATGGAATCCTCAACAGAGGGCTCATTCACATCGATCTTCTGGAACCGGCGAACGAGGGCACGGTCCTTTTCGAAGTGCTGACGGAACTCCTTATAGGTCGTCGAGCCCATGCACCGCAGAGTGCCGGACGCGAGGGCAGGCTTGAGCAGGTTCGAGGCATCCATGGCCCCGCCCGACGTCGCGCCCGCACCGATCACCGTATGGATCTCGTCGATGAACAGGATGGCGTTGGGGTGAGCCTCCAACTCCTTCATCACCTGCTTGATCCGCTCTTCAAAATCACCGCGATAGCGGGTTCCGGCCAGCAGCGAGCCCATATCGAGGCTGAAGATGGTGGCCCCGTCCAGAACCTCTGGAACCTCATGGTTGACGATCTTGCGCGCCAAGCCCTCAGCGATGGCCGTCTTGCCGACGCCCGGATCACCAACCAGCAGCGGATTGTTCTTGGTCCGGCGGCAGAGGATTTGGATGGCCCGATCAACCTCAGCCGTGCGGCCAATCAAGGGGTCAACCTTGCCCTGACGCGACTTCTCATTGAGATTGACGCAATAGGCCTCTAGGGCCTCGCCTGCGGGCTTGCCCGAAGACTTCTCGCCCCCTTCGCCGTCGCCTGATCCCTTGACGGGCTTGGCTTCGGACGCACCCGGCTTCTTGGCAATGCCGTGGGCGATATAGTTGACCGCGTCATAGCGGGTCATGTCCTGCTCTTGCAGGAAATAGGCCGCGTGGCTTTCGCGTTCGGAGAAGATGGCCACCAGGACATTGGCCCCGGTCACCTCATCACGTCCCGAAGACTGGACATGGATCACGGCACGCTGGATCACGCGCTGGAAGCCCGCTGTGGGCTTGGCCTCTTCGCCATCATCGACGATCAGAGATTTCAGTTCCACGTCGAGATAGTTGATCAGGCTCTTACGCAGAGCGACAACATCAACGTCACAGGCATTCATCACCCCTGCCGCGTCTTCATCGTCGGCGAGCGAGAGCAACAGATGTTCGAGCGTGGCATATTCATGCTTACGCTGGTTTGCGAAGTCTACGGCCCTATGCAGGGTCTCTTCGAGGTTGCGCGAAAACGAAGGCAAAGGCGACCTCTCAATCCTTTTCCATGGTGCACTGGAGCGGGTGCTGATTACGGCGCGCGGTATCGATCACCTGGGCAACCTTTGTTTCGGCCACCTCATAGGTAAAGACACCACAGACACCGATCCCGTGTTGATGAATCTGCAGCATGATCAGCGTGGCATCTTCGCGCGATTTATTGAAATATCGCTCTAGGACATAGACCACGAACTCCATCGGCGTGTAGTCGTCATTGAGGATCAGCACGCGATAAAGCGAAGGCTTTTGCGTCTTCGGCTTTACCTGTGTGACAACCCCGACGCCAACGCCGTTGTTCTGACCACCTTGCTTACGCTCGGCCATCAACAAAGCTCTCCAAAGCGCCGGGCAACTGTCCCCGGCACCTCTGATTAGATATGGAAACAGCGGCAGTTTGAAAGGGCTAACCGTCACTTGAGCGGTGGATTAATTGCTCAAAGCCCATCTTTCGTCATTTACCCACAAAAAAAGGACCCCAGACGCAGAGGTCTGAGGCCCTATTTCTTCAGGCACCAACCGGCGCCATCCGTATTTCGCGATTAGCGAGCGGCTTGCATCTTCTCGACCATGGCCGTCATGCGCGCGTTCAGAGGCGTCATGGACTCTTTCACCGAGGCGGCGGCGGTTTCAGACATCTTCGTCATCTGCGCCATCATGGTTTCCATAGCCGACTTGGCATAGGCGGTCTGAAGCTCAACAGCCTCTTGAACGCTCTTGGCAGAGGTCAAGGACTTTGCAGCAGCGACCTGATTTTCCATCGACTCTTTCGAGAAGGCGATAACCTGAGCACCGAGGGCTTCAGCGCCCTTGGTCGCGGCGGTCACCGAAGCGACAACCGCCTCGAGATTGTGCTTGGATTGGGCATTGACGTCGTTCAGGGCGGACAGGGACTTTTCGACCTGTTCCTTGAAAGCCGTGCTGCCAGCCGAGGTGAATTGCTCGACGGTCTTCTTCATGGTTTCAGCGCCGTTCGCCATATCAAGTCTCCTAGATGTGCGCGTGATCCGCGCTTTGAATGCCACCGCGATGCCGCAGCGCACCCTGTGAAAGTGCCGAAACCGGACCTAGACCCGCCTTCGTGACCCATCTGATGCCATAAGGGCGGAATCGGGTCAAGGATTTTTTGTGCAGTGCACAATATCGGGCATGGAGATGGTGCGTCGCAACAATTGTGAAAAATATCAGGCAGATCGCGTTAGAAGCCTTTTGTTAACCTAGACGAAACACCCGCAAGCACATCATAGTGGCTGTTCTTGCGGCAAGCTGGTCGCCCTTCATCGATGGACACATGTGCATGCTCAAGCAAGCCCGCCGCGCCCTCGCCCCGCTCTGTGCCGTGCTGGCCATGACCGCGGGTCTGATGATCAGTACGGCGCAGTCAGCGAATGCCGCTTCGATGGCCTCCGAAGCGCGATATGCCTCCATCGTTGTTGACGCCAATTCGGGCGAAGTCCTCTACGCAAAGAAGGCTGACAGCCCGCGTTATCCCGCCTCCATCACCAAAGTCATGACGCTCTACCTCGCCTTCGAAGCCCTATCGCAAGGCAAGCTTCATCTGAATGATACGATCGTCGTGTCCCGCCGCGCGGCAGGCCAGGCCCCGACCAAGCTGGGCCTTCGGGCCGGAAGCACAATCACCGTCGATCAGGCCATGCGCGCCGTTGCGGTCAAGTCCGCGAACGATATGGCCACGGCTCTGGCGGAAAAGATCGGCGGCTCTGAAACTCGGTTTGCAACCATGATGACCCTGCGTGCCCACGAACTGGGCATGGTCAACACCCACTTCGCCAATGCGTCGGGTCTGCCCGATAAGCGCCAGCTTTCCAGCGCCCGGGACATCGCCATCCTGTCGCGTGCCGTTATGCGCGACTATCCGCAGTACTATTCCTATTTCGGCCAGCGCCAATTCACGTTCCAAGGCCAGACGGTCAAGAACCACAACGGTCTGCTCGGCAAGATGCCGGGGGTTGATGGACTGAAGACCGGCTTCACGGCCGCTTCAGGTTTCAATCTGGCCGCCTCGGCCGTGCGTGATAACCGCCGACTGATTGCTGTTGTCCTCGGGGGCAACTCCACCGCTGCCCGTGACAACCATGTCGAAGATCTGCTGGAAACGGGCTTTGACGTGATCAAGCGCCGTAAGAACGGCGAGCACATCACCATCGCCCAGAACCTTTTTGAAGATGAACCAACGGGCGCCATGGCCCGCCTACCGTCTGAGCAGGGATCCGGCGATCAAGATGGGCTGAAGATCGTTATCGGGGGTGAAAAGGACCACGCCACCCCATCACGCATCGCCCTAGCAAAGGCCGAACCCGAGAAAAAGGGTGATTGGCTGGTTCAGGTCGGAGCCTTTCGTAGCCGCGGCCAAGCTGAGGATCATCTTCAAACCGTGAGCAAACGCTTTGGCCGTGAATTTGCGGCCTATAGGGGTTCGGTTGAGGATGCGGTGAATGGCTATTTCCGCGCTCGCTTCTCCGGCTTCACCGCAGCTGGCGCGCAACAGGCCTGCCAGGTCCTCACAGCGCGCAAGCTGACCTGCATGGCAATCGACAGCGGTCGATAGACCTACGAGCCTTTCAACAGTCGATCACGCGCGGCGTTGAGCTGCGCGGCCAATCCTGCCGTGCCGCCATGGTCGGGATGGGCCAACCGCATCAGGCGGTTATAGGCGGCGCGGATCTCCGCCTTGCTGGCAGTTTCCGACACCCCCAAGAGGTCTCGCGCCTCTTTCAGGCCCAAGACGTCCGTGTTCGTGGCAGCCTTTGAAGAGGGGCGTGGACCACTCCGTGTACCCAGCGCCAGCCCGATGCCGAGCGTCAACAGCACCAAGACCTTGCCCCAAGCACCACGTGCGCCCCAGAAGGCTGCCGCAGCGAACAGGGCCATCGACAGTCCCCCGGACAGGACCTTAGCCCCTTCGGTTCGCAGCCATCGGCTTCGCCGCGCCGTCCATAGGACGAGGGCAAAGATCACCGCCCCGACGAGGAAATATTTGATCAAAGGTCAGAAGCGGGGATCGCTGGCGCACCCCCGGCCAAGGTCGTTTCACCACAATAGTCAGACAGGCCGACAAACTGCATCAAGGCCCGCAACTCCTGCCGCGCCGCGACATGTTGAAGCGAAACAGGCACAGGCCTGACGGTGGGGGACAGGTCGGCAATGGTTAGACCGAAGGGAAAGAGTTCGCGATAGATCACCCGGTCTCGAAGCCCCGGCCCCATGCGAAAGCCGACGCGGCGGCTGAGGGCCGTCATGCGATCCTCGACCCGCTTGCGGTTACGCGCCTCTGTGGTGGCCAGACGATTGCGCAGCACCACCCAGTCTAGCGACTTGCCCCGGCTCGCCGCCTTGACCTTACGCGCCTCCCAGACCGTCTCGGAATAGATGCTGGGCTTGAGCAGCTCCAAGGTGACAGGATCGACATGACCCAGAAGGTCAAAGTCGACGAAGCTATCATTCATCGGCGTGATGATCAGGTCCGCTCGGCCATGGGCCGCGCGAGACAGCTCGGTATCCCCGCCCGGCGTATCAATGACCATAAAGTCAGCGCTATCGAGCGCCTGAGCAAAGACATTTTCAAACAGTCCGAGTTTGGTTTCGGAATCCTGCTTGGCTAAGGCGGCCCCGTCGTCTGCGAGTAACAGATTGCTGGGCTCAGGCAGAGCGACCTTGGCCGCCTCGATCCAGATCTTGCGATTCATGAAGAAACGCGCCGTCGATTGCTGGCGAAGATCCAAGTCAATCACCGCAACCTTGGCTCCACCATGAAGAAGTGCGGCGATCAGATGGATGGCGATGGTAGACTTACCTGCCCCGCCCTTCTCGTTGCCGATGACAATTACGCGAGCTTGCGACACACGAACACTCCTACCGCCAAGGCTCGCAATTCGGCGGCCAAAGGCGAGGCTGGTTCTACGCTGAGCACTGCCTTCGCGAAAGACAGATTCCCGTGACGAAGCGTCCAATTGCGCAATTGGGAAAATCGGACTTGAAACTATCGCTTAAATTTGGCCTACGGACCCCCCAATCACGAAAGCCAGCCTTGCAATGCAAACGGTGACCATGGACCAAGTCCCGACGCCTCTGCTGATTGTCCGTTCTGTGGCAGACCTGCGCGCGACCGTGGCTGGTTGGCGCAAGGCGGGCCTGAGCGTGGCTGTGGTCCCGACCATGGGCGCGCTGCATGACGGTCACCTGAGCCTCGTGCGCTTGGCCAAGGTCAAGGCCGACCGTGTCATTGTCACCCTGTTCGTCAATCCCACCCAATTTGCCCCACACGAAGATTTCGAGACCTATCCACGGTCTGAGGAGGCGGACGTCTCGCTCCTGCAAGAGGCCAAGTGTGACCTGCTCTATGCACCCAACGCAGCGGTCATGTACGGCCCCGGCTTTGCAACGGGCATCTCCGTTTCAGGCGTTTCGGAGCCGTTAGACGGACTGGCCCGGCCACACTTTTTCGGCGGCGTTGCGACGGTTGTCGCCAAGCTCCTAATCCAAACGGGTCCAGACGTCGCCATCTTTGGCGAGAAGGACTATCAGCAGCTTCAAGTCATCAAGCGGATGGTGGCCGACCTTGACCTGCCCGTAACAATTATCGGGGCACCGACCGCACGCGCCAAGGACGGCTTAGCACTGTCATCACGCAACGCCTATCTCACCGCAGCCCAGCGCAAGGTCGCCGGTCAGTTGAATGTCATTATGGCCAAGGCGGCTGAGGCTCTAGCCAGGGGCGGTGCCATCAGCGACGCGGAAAGCCAGGGCTATGCGGCGCTGCTGGCCGAGGGCTTCGACAAGATCGACTATTTTGAGTTCCGCGATGCTTCAGACCTGCGCCGCCTTGGCCCCGGCCTAGCCGATGGCGAACCCCGCCTCTTCGCCGCCGCCTGGCTCGGCCAGACCCGCCTGATTGATAATCGCTAAAACACCAACTCGTCTCTCGGGGTATTATCCTGCGTCATTGCGAGGCGTGAGACGCCGAAGCAACCTAGGGGAGCGTCACTTCAGGTTCGCGTCAGCCTACTGGGTTGCTTCGCTGCGCTCGCAATGACGCGTAGGAACCCCCTACCCCGGCCTCGCCGGTACTTCCCCCAGAGGGGGAAGATTTACCGTCCTGAGATCTTCCCGCCGGTGCGCTAGGGTCTGGGTCCCCGCAGATTGGCAGTGGCCCGCTGAATTCAAGCCTTCGCTGGGAACAGGCCGAATGGTGGGGTTAAATGAGAGGAAAGTGGATGAAATCCCCCTCACCCAACCCTCTCCCCCAAGGGGGCGAGGGCTTTATCTTTCTTAGCCCTCTCCCTGAGGGAGAGGGTTGGGTGAGGGCCTTGATTAAAACCCCCTACCAGGCCCCAAGTTCTCGCAGTTGAACCGCTAAATCGGCGGGCATGGCGGTTTCGCCATCGCCGCTTGAAAGATCCGCTGGCGCATCCTTCGGCTCAAGATAGCGCCAACCTTGAAAGGCCCGGCGCGGCTGCGGCAAGGTCAGGTGTAAGGTGCGGTCGAGCCGGATATGGCAGAAGGACTGCCCGCCCTCGTTCAGGCTATCAACCCCAAGGATGGTTTGGCGCACCAAGACGGTGCCCTTGATCACCCAATAGAGCGAACCGCCTTCGATCAGCTCTTCAGCCCGCTTGGGCGTTTGGCGGGTATGGACGATCGGAAGGCGCTTGCGGCCATGCTCCTCGTCCCACCAATCGCGCAGGTCATCAATGCTGGCTGCGCCAACGCAGAGTTTGATCAGATGTAACGCCATGAGCGCTAGCTATCCTGACTCGCGATCAGTTGCACCAGAACCACGCCCTCAGAGACCTGATCGCCCAAGGCCACCGACAGGTGCTCGACCGTCCCGTCAAAGGGCGCGGTAAGGACATGCTCCATCTTCATGGCTTCCAGTGTGACGAGGGCCTGACCGCGCGTGACCGCCTGTCCGGCCTCGACCATCACAGCCACCATTCGGCCCGGCATGGGCGAAAGCATGGCGCCGTTGCTGGCTTGGGCGCTGTCACCGCGATGGGACCGCCAAGGTGTAAAGGCGTGAACCGCGCCGGCTTCGAAGACCAGAACCTGATCCTCAATCAACCGCGTTGATAGGGCCGATGGGGCAAGACCATCCAGCGCAAGGTCGTATCGTTTGCCCCCGCCGTCCAGCGAGGCCTCAAAGCGCGGGCGGCTATTGATCCGAAAACCCTCAAGCTGCGACCAAGGCGAAGGCGTGGACGGTCTGGCTGCTTGGGCTAGCGCGGTCGCCGCAGCAGTCAGAACTGCGCACGACGGCTCGCCCAGATCAACCAGATCGGGCTGCCGCGCCTCGATGAAGCCGGTATCAATATCGCCTTGCACAAAGTCGCCATGATCGAGACAGCGGGCAAGAAAGGCCGCATTGGTCTTGACCGGCCAAACCTCGACAGCGCGGCAAGCCTTGGCAAGAGCGGAGGCAGCAGCCTGTCGGCTTGGGCGATGGACGATCAGCTTCGCAATCATCGGGTCGTAGAAGGGCGTCACCTCGCCGCCCTCGTCGACCGCAGAGTCGATCCGCAGGCCCGCTTGCGGCAGGCGAAAGTGGGTCAAGGGTCCCGTCGACGGCAAGAACCCCGTCGCTGGATTTTCCGCATAGAGTCGCGCCTCGATGGCATGGCCCTTGATCTGGATCTGGTCTTGGCTCAGGGGCAAGGGCTCGCCGAACGCCACGCGAAGTTGCCATTCGACGAGATCGAGCCCGGTGATCATTTCAGTGACGGGATGCTCGACTTGAAGACGGGTATTCATCTCCATGAACCAGATCCGGTCAGGCCGCAGTCCCTCAGAGCCATCAGCGATGAACTCGACCGTCCCGGCCCCAACATAGCCGACGGCCAAGGCCGCCCGCACCGCCGCCGAACAGACCGCTTCACGGGTG
>Ga0214921_10011946_pt1 | contig 10468 bp, 6 predicted proteins | sample LL1505_MetaG_FD_177992 | JGI IMG/M metagenome (GOLD analysis project Ga0214921, IMG submission 177992) | Freshwater microbial communities from Lake Lanier, Atlanta, Georgia, United States - LL-1505 | ecosystem: Environmental > Aquatic > Freshwater > Lake | place: USA: Georgia | collected 2015-05-28
GAAGATATTATTACATCTAGCCGTACATTTGATATGCAGATATTGTATAATCCGACTAATAAGAAAATTACCTATTATCGACGCCATTATACTAAATTTCTTAATCCCTATAAATTTAATTTGGAGGAGCTGTATAATCAGGGCAAAGCCACTCGCATACATTCAAGCAATCTTATTGAGCCACTGCCACAGCCAACAATCTACCAACAATTAAATATTGATTTGAAGGGTAAGAACTTTAAAAAGGGAATGCATGATATCTATCTAGACAATACATCAATTACTACTCACAATTTACTAGAATCAAATGATTGGTATGGTGATTCGAAGATTCTAAATGTGATAGATATGTTAGAATTTATTAAGGAATATGCACATTCTCAGATAGAAAGTATTCTTTCTAGTAGTATAACATTAAAAGATTTAAGAGACCGAATAATTAAATTCCAAATGCAAATTACGGATTTCAGATGTCCTGATTTAATGTCAATTCTAGATAATATTACTAGCGGTTTATATTCTACAGATGAACAGACTTTGATTGAGGTTAAGAGCCATATTCATACTATATTAAAACAATATAGAACCATTCTAACGAAGAAGATAGTCCGCTTGACATTCATTCGTAATAGTGATGTGGCAATATGTAATATGCTAGAAGAATATCTTAATAAGAATGCAAACCCATCCCCTATTCCCGATAAAAACGGAAAAATAAGTATAAATATTCATAATTTAGATTCTAGCCCGGCAAATGAACATCCTAAAGAGCATCCTAAAGAGCATCCGTATGGATATTACGTATCGGGTACAGAAACTGTAATGATAAATAGTGATTTATTAGTCAATTATAATATAAATCTTAAGAAAATAGCAAAAATATTAAAAAAGAAGGGGTTATTTAATACATATGACCCAGATGAACATTCCGGTGTAAATCTCAAATACTATTGGAATAAAGCCTATGATGAAAATGAATTAGGTATCTGTAAATGCACACCTCATTGTTCTACAAAAGAAAAGAAATCCATTTGTAATAAGATTACAATTCTCATATTCCGTCCTGGTTCAATTGTAATTACAGGTTCACGTACTTTAGAACAATTATATGCGGCACATAAATTCACTATTAAATTACTTATGGAAACAATGGATGCCGTACGTATTGATGAAAAGACAGATGATACCAAACAATTGGCATTATTAAATAATGAAGCCCGTAAAATATCCCGCAAACCACGATTATTTTATATTAAAAGGGCAAATATCCAACATATCCATGTAGAGTAATCTCACGTAGAGTAATCTCACGTAGAGTAAATTAAGTGAATGGAATATTATATTTCTTACACCATTCTATTGCATTAGTATATTGTTTTTTAAAATTTTCTTTTTTCCATTCTGCATCTAGATTCAATTTATTATGATATATATGCATGATATTATTAATTACGTTAATTTGATTAGAAACTATAATCTTGTTAATTCTTTTCAATTCATCTATAAAATTAGTAGGTATCTCTGTAAATAGACGATTAAATGTTTTGTTGTTTAGATTGGCTTTATTCCATTCTGCTAATATGAATAATAACTTATCTAGCAGCACATTATCTATACCTTTAAACCCAGTACAAATTAAATATTTCTCGCTATTTGCAATACGGCTAGTAAATGGTTTATATATAACAACTTCTTTGTATAGTAAATTCAATAAATAAATCATTTCCACAGTTATAAAAAGATTCATATCAAATATCTTACAAATGAATATGCCTTCCAGAGCTTGGCATTTGAGTGCAGTTATAATTTGACTGAATATTAATTTAGAACTAGCTTGCTCTTGATAATTATAATCAATACTGTAATCAAATCCACCATCTGCTGTTATAAATGCCGTATAACCCTTTTGCATTTTCTGCTCTCTACATTTATTATCCGAATTAACACTAGCACTATCATTACTAGCATTACCAGCATTACAGGCATTACCAGCATTGCTAGCATCATCTAATACATTCGCATCAATATCCGATTGTGGTGCAATATCAGTTTCTAGCACGGTTTCTGTCTCGGGTTCTGTTTCTAATCTTGCAAACATATTATTGGTATATTCCGTTGTATTTATAATTCTACATTTCAATGAATTATTTATATTTACACAGGTGGGTAAATTAATATTTTTTTGAGAACATTGAGACTGTATTTCCGCATATAGATGATTTATATTATCAGGATTGTATATATTACCCGTTCCGTCAACACCATAGGATATGATAACTTCGGGATGATTTCGAAGAAAATAATTGCTTTGTTTCCAAGCAGGTATATGCTTCACGTTTTCTCCATTATCATTTTTATTAATTAATGTTATTCCAAATGCGATATCATCAGTACATCTTTTTAATTTGCGAATATGCCTAGTAGCTTCTATAAATCCTCCCGGACCTTCCGCAATATGAAGACTAACCAACATATCAGAATCTATTATCCCACTTACAAATTCATTAATCATTTCTATCATTTTAAAAAAGCTGCGACTAAGAGGTTTTAAACTAGCAACTGTTATATGTGGTGCTGCATAAATTAATTCATAAGGATTCGTAGCTTTTTTTATTTCTTCCCAAACTGGTTCCTTAATATGTTCTATTTTATCTTTAGCCCATCTTATATCATTAGTAGTTTCTAGACAACAACTTAGTAAATCTGCAAAACCCCGCGAATTTAAATTTATATATTCTGGTTTTAATAGAGCAACTATATCTATCTCTTTATTTCCATTGCCATTTCCATTTCCAACTTGTGTAGAAATCCTATGTTGATACATGATTCTAGATTTATAGTTTCTAGCATAGCTGGTTATAATGCTTATTTCTTTTTATATGTATCAATTTATATGTAGCAATTTATCTATCACAAGATAAAAAAGATAAAAAAGATAAAAAAGATAAGCAGATTAAAAAATTGATTATAAAATATATTACATTTATAATTATATTACCAATCTCAAACCTCTTGCTGTATTTACTGATTTGCTAGAATGTCTGCCATTCAAAATATATTCTCTACATTAGCTCATGCAGCTCGTAATAGTGAGCTATTGCAACAGCACGCTGCTGTTTTAACTCGTTCGGGATATCGTCCCGTAGGGCAAGCGACCGGCTACAATCACTATGTAGCATGTCATTATTCTGTGGACAAGCCATCTGCACACGCAGAGAAGGTTGCACTAACCAAGTTTCGTCGTTATCATCAAATGCGAGCGGCTAATGATGCTAAGATTAGGCGAAAGCTAAAGAAGACTAGTATTCTAGTTGCTCGGCTTAACCCTGCCGCTGCTATTACTACTGATAATATATGTACTCATCCACCGCAATTCAAGAATTCTGCACCCTGCCATCATTGCACCGCGCTTTTGAAGTCGTATGGCGTCAGCAAGGTCATCTTCACCACGGATTATGGGGAACCACAGTGTCAAAAAGGTAAATCAATTGGATGATGGAATTCGATCTAGTGGTAATCGCTCTAGTCAACGTCAAAAGCAATATCATAATAAGAATAAGTAGTAGTTTAGTTAGGTAAATTTTTATTTTTTTTTAGTTTTTAGTTTTTTATTGTCTGGATACATTTAATTCTTAATTGCTAGAGAGTTCATGGCATCTATAGTATCGGTGATATCAGTGCTAGGTGTAGTGGTTTCACTAACAGCTTTCTCTACTTTCTCTGCTTTCTTTTTGTCACGGTATTTACGCATGTATTTTCTATAATATTCACGTGTTTTCTCTATGTTTTTCTTTTTATGTTCATTGCTACCTTCTATTTTATTTTTTCTAAATTCAGGATCTTCTTGATAACGTTTTCTTTCATATTTTCGCTTAGCACGTAGTATATAATCCTTTGTTTTTAAAGTCTTACAATCTTGTTTTTCAGAAGCATCAATATTTTCCAATTTGTTATTAACTATATCTGTTGTCATATTCAAATAATACTATTGTATTAGAGTATTTTTTATTTATATTCACGTATATAGTATTTAAATAAATTTGTTTTTATACCATGCGTTTATTTTTAACTCAAAAAATATATCAAACATTGTAATATAACATCTGTATATAACGAAATTTAACAAGCAATGTTTAAGCTCTACGTTGTCCCCAGCTATTCACTACCTGCTAGTAAGTTTGAAAGTCATAGTGATATTTTTAATCTAGAAGATGCCAAGGAACAACTATCTGCAGATGCTTGTTTCCATTTCAGGGTTCATCCTGCTACCCATTATATATTCTTTGGTGATTTAGATAATTATACCAAAGATATAGAACCATTTATTGAGCTTTTATATGATTTCATGGTGGCTAGATATGGTTTGGAATTTGATAAGGAACGGGATTTCAAATATACTAAGAACACTGCTAAAGCCGGTTCATACCATTATTCTATTCCTAAGTGGAACTTACTTACTGAGAAACTGAAAGAGATTCATAATGAATTAATCAAGTTCTACCCCGATGAGTTTGTTGTTAGGAGTGGAGAGCGCGAAACATATTGTGTAGATACTACTATTTATTCAGAACATTGGTTTCGATGCCCTAACCAATCCAAGGGTGATAATAAATCAAAAGGTGTTCATTCCATTATTTATGGCGAATTAGAAGATTTCATTATTGATTATATACCTAGCGATAGCATTAATATAGACAATATCCAACTACTAAATATTAACACTAATACTGCTAGTGCATTAGCGCCAACTCTAACTACTACTAATGAAATTATTACTACCACACCTGCAACAACAACACATGATGCAGTTCAATTACCACCAAATCCAGTACCAGCTCCTGTTCCAATTCCACAATTACCAATACAAAATGCACAAAATGATGTTAACTTGCTTAGTTATTCTATTTCCAAGATAGATATTTACAAGAAATTATTTGATGAATGCTTCCTACCTACCAGATTTTCAGCCTATGATAATTGGATTAAGGTAGGTATGGCTATTAAAAATACAATTTCCAATCAAGAAGATGCTATAGCCATATTTCAATACTTCAGTTCTAAAGCAACAAATTATGATGGTGATGAAGCAACTACACGGAAATATAATTCTTTCAAAATAAGTACAACTGGATATGGTGTAGGAACTATTTATAAAATGGCACTAGAAGATAATAAACAAAATGCAGTGCGAATACTAGGTGCTGCAAAATTACAATTACTAACTCAAGACTATTGCCGCTTTATAAAAGCCCTAGCAGGTAATAAATACTTTTACAAAGTAGATAATAATACAATTTACAAGTTATATTGCTATAATGGCAGGTATTGGGAAAATAACATTGTTAAGCTTCGTGAGTTTATAGGTCAAGAACTTTATGAATTTCTTAAAAACTTACTTACCGAAGTATATTGGCATTCACTAGGACGCGATTTTCAATCTTATAAAGACAAGCTAGATAGATTGAATAATTTCAAATTCAAAAATGAAATTATAGATACCTATAAAGAATTCAATTCCCGTGAAGACATAGAATTTGATAATAAATGGTGGTTATTTGGCTTTAATGATGTGGTTTATGATATGAACACCTGCACTTTTAGAGATTATGAATATGATGATTATATTACTATTACAGCTAATTATAAATGGCGGGAACCTACTGAAGCAGAAATGACTAGAATGTGGGATTTTATAAAGTGTATTATGCCAGTGGATGATGAACGAGAAGCTTTTCTAACGATTCTAGCTACTGGCATTGATGGGCGATGTACTGAAAAATTTATTATTTTCAATGGTAGTGGAGGCAATGGTAAAGGTGTAATTAATGACATTATGCTTGCAATGTTAGGTAGTTATGGGATGATAGGCAATAATGGTATGCTTTTTGAACCTAGCAAGATGGGTAGTAATCCTGAAAAAGCCAATTTACATAGGAAGCGATATGTAGTGTTCAGAGAGCCACCTGCCAAGAAGAAATTTGAAAATTCTATAATCAAGGAACTAACAGGTGGTGGTAAGATATCTGCTAGAGGTCATTATGAAAGTGAAACACAAAAATATCTTTGTAATACTATGATTTGCGAATGTAATGATAAACCGAAATTTAGTGAAGAGATAACCAAGGCCGATAGCCGGCGTATTATAGATATATATTTCAAATGCTCATTTACAGATGATGAACGGTATGTAGATCACGAACACTTTATTTATAAGGCTAATCCATATTTCAAAACACAAGAATTCATAGACCAACATAAATTTGCATTGTTCAAGATTCTTACAACTTATCACAAGAAGTTTATGATAGAACAATGTAGTACATTGAAAATGCCGGCATCAATAGTTAAGAGGACTGAAGCCTATTTAGAAAATAATTGTGATATTGTGTCATGGTTTCAATTTAATTATAAGAAGGATGAAAGTGGTAGTTCGGTATCATATACTAGATTATGTGATATTTATGATAATTTTGTAATAAGTAGTGATTATCAATGTCTTACTAGAGCTGAACAAAAAACTTATTGCAAAACCAAATTTTTTCAATTTATCAAGACTAACATTTTCTTTAGGAAATATTATATAGAAAATCACGACTCTTTAAGATATTGGATAAAAGGATGGAGTCTTGATAATGAAATATCTCTCTAAAAATATTTTAAAAAAAAATAATAAATAATTATACATCTTAATTCCAAATATATCAAAAACGCAAAGACGCATTTTAGGGGGGGTAAAAAATAGATGTTTACAATTCTATAGGGTCATATTAGAAAAAGACTTCTAGTAAGGTATCATATTTGCGTCTCCTAATCAAAAAACATACATTTTTTATAAAACATCACTGTATCAATAATATATGTTTTTGCGTCTCCATGTTTTTAATTATATGCCTAATATGTAATCTGCACGAAAATTTACATCTTTTTTCTTTTATCTCCTTATGTAATGATAGTATATATAACACTATTTACATCCTAAGAAATCTATATTTATGTTTACACCTTTGCACATTCAAAATGCCTGTGTTAAATTTCTAACTAGAAGATTTGATAAACTAAAAATCTTATCATATAATGTCAATAATGATTATCGTGATATAGTTTTTTTGATAATATAGATTTATCAGACCATTTTCCAATTTTACTTTTACTTTTCACATAATTTAGATATTCAATTACTTCTGTTCGTCATTTTTAATTTTTATTAAGGATAAACTTTACCTTCTAGATTACGTTTAAGTTCGTCTTCACTTAGTTTGCATCCATTTAGAAATCTCCGAACCTTTGCGATATCCATTTTATAAATAATTGGTGTGCATTCATGATAGAATCTATGAAATGCTACATTGAGTCCGTATTTCTTAGGAAAGTATATCCGCATCGGACAATCTTCTTGCTCCAGTTTCTTAGACACACTAGAAGCCATAAACCGTCGGCTAGCCCAAGGTAATACCATAAATAGCAATGTTTGTGAATCGATGGGTTTAGATGGTGCAAATCGGAATAATTTATTACTACCACTAGCATTGATATTCTTATGTTTCACGAGTTCATTATAGATATCACACCAAGTAGGTGAATATGGGAATGTATAAGCCCAATCCCAGGAAATACATTTATCGAAATAATAATGGAAGTTCCAGACTAATGTTTTCAAATAGGCTTGGGTAATCATTTCTAGATTCTCTGAGCGATTGGAATCCATATTAAAGCAAATCTTATAATATCTTTCTCGCCATCCTACTTTCCACGGGTCAATAGCCTGTTCCACTTTTAGATGTTGTAATGGATAGAAATCCATAATCAAAACCTGCCGTTCCTGCTCAGTACAATCATCTCGAACCCGTACTTTAGCCCTCCTACGTTTAGCAAATAGGCTTTCAACAGCTTCTTGTTCTTGTTCTTTAATTAAATAAAGCATATCACATAACATTTCGGTATTTATCACCATCGCATTACGGTCTATCATAAATGCTTCAGTATGATTATGAATTTGCCAATAGGCACTTAGAAGCCGTTCATAACCGCCTTCGGCAATGCTAAACCAATGGGTCTTTGGCATAAAATCATTACCTAGCAGCATACCTAGAAATACATAGTCATCTATGTATCTTCGCTTTTCCTCATTAGTTTCTATCTTAGAACAGCCGTATGATTCCCGAAAATTCTGAATAAGGGCTTCTTCTAGTTCGGCAATATCCATATAGAGATATCTCCGACCTTCGTGTATCATTGCAAATTGCCCGTATTCAGTAGATTCGCGAAATAGATATAGATTATCGATACCTAGAGTAAGAGCCAGCATAATAAGGTCATTATCAAGGGCATAAATCACAGTATTATGCTTCGCGCTATATAACTCTCTTTCTTCCTGAGTACCATCCACCGCTAGCCTTTTGCCTTCACGGATATGATGAATAAGTTTATGTTCCCCTTCACCAGGTATGCTAGAATCAGAAAATATATATTTGACCTTGTTTAAAATATTATTATTATTATTATTAGTATTATTAGTATTATTAGTATTAGCTGCACGTTCTAATAAATACTTTTTAATAGCAAGACCAAGGGAATGCATAAAAGCAGTACCTGGCGTAATCATATTAGTATCTATGTATTCATTTCTAGCGTCACTCCTAGCTCCATTCCTGGTAGTTTTATTAGTATCACTACCGTGTGTTTCATTGATTTTCCGGATGCGATTATTGCGACAGATACTGTGGAAACGGCGAATACGTTGTTGATGAATCTTACCCATAGGCGGGACTCCATCTAGGGCAATATAAATTAATTCGCATCGGTCTAGACCAACTGCATTACAGAGAGAATCTAGATATGCTACTACATGCGTTATCAATACGTCTTCGGTTTTAATTTCCGGTTTTATTACTTGATAGACAGCGGAATTGAAATCGAAATATAGATGTATAGGTAGCTCCTGGTCTATATCCCGACGGACTATATAGTATCCTGTGGGATTACTTACATCATTATGATGATATCGTTGTATCAGGGAATGAAACAATTTGGGGACACCCATTCTTTTATTTCTAGAGCTAGTGAATTTATATGTTCTGTTAGTTGTTTTTTAAATCAATTTTCTATTTCTAAAAATCAAATTAAAAATGTAAATAAAAAATGTAATAGCAAAGTATTTTGCGATATCCATTCATATCCATTCAATTACATACATAGTGCATCTGCTAGTATCTCTCCATTTTTGTTTATTGATTTTATTAGCAATATCATTTACCGGACATTTTTTTAGATACCATTTTGCATTTTTACCTGCCTTAATAATTATATTTGGTTTTTCATCCATATTGTATGCTATTTTAGTTATTTGTTCTAGAGATAAAGTTTTATCGTGACCGTACTTATGAATTTCATCGTGAAATCCAATATCAACACCATCTTGGCGTTCTAGTTTTTTTATGTATTCCATTTACTATTATAATTTCATAATTATGCTTTGTAAATCAATTTTTCTGAAATGTAGGTGACTGTGGGGGGGTTGCGTTAAATTCAATATATATATATCCAATTAATGAATAAGTAAATAAAATTTAAATGGCTATACAAGCAAAAGAAGGTGTTTTAGAAATATATTTAATTTGTTATAATAATAATTTTTGTGTTGAGTATCAAATTAATACGATTAGACATTTCTGCAAAGATCCATTTAATATTATTATTATCGATTCAAATTGCGGGGCTTATGCAGATAATTCGCTAGAGAAGGAAGAAATATGTAAAAAATATAGTGTAGAATACATTAAGATGCCAGAATCTCTAGCAGGCAATGGTATGAATCCATCAAATATTTTAGGGCATAAATTAAATTGGACTTATTATAATTTAATATTATCACGTAATCCAACATATTTTGCGTTTCTAGATCAAGATTTCTTTATGATTAGAGAATTTTCTATTATTCAACAATTAGATAAGTGGGGTATGTGGGGTGATATTATGGAAATAAGTAATCAATCTAGTGGTAGTTTTAAAAAGAGTGATGTTAAACCGGGACCATGGGTATTGCATCCGTGGTTATCATTTTATAAATTAGATTTTATAAGAAATTATAAGATGGATTGGATGCCAACATCTGACTTTGATACTGGTGGTAAAAATTGGTATAATTTTATATCGAAAGTCAATTTGAATAAAGCAGATTATTGGTTGCGAGATAACATAATTATGTATTATCCATTTGCAAAGCAGAGTAATGCAGGACCTCCATCATATCAAAAACATTATTGCAGTTTTCAAGGTGATAAATTTTATGGTCAGATTCAAATTAATAATGGGTTTATGCATTTTCTGAATAGCCATATATTAACAAATCCGCTACATCCGAAAACTGCGATATGTAGAGGAATGCTAGATGGTATATTATTAGCAAATGGTTTTAAATTTAACGAGGAACACGGATATGAGGTATTTGATAGTCCGTCTAATAGCATAA
>Ga0214921_10011947_pt1 | contig 10467 bp, 2 predicted proteins | sample LL1505_MetaG_FD_177992 | JGI IMG/M metagenome (GOLD analysis project Ga0214921, IMG submission 177992) | Freshwater microbial communities from Lake Lanier, Atlanta, Georgia, United States - LL-1505 | ecosystem: Environmental > Aquatic > Freshwater > Lake | place: USA: Georgia | collected 2015-05-28
TATGATTTGCCGTATAAGACGGTAAAGTTGTATAAGACATATTGATAAAACCACTTACACTTATTGGCCCACTAACATCTAACAAAGTAGCCGGCGCTGTTTTACCAATGGCTACGTTACCACTAACTAACGCATTACCACTAACATCCAACGCAGTAGTTCCAATCGTTTTACCAATAACTACATTACCACCCAATGGATTTAACAAAAGGTCTTTTGCCAGTGGTGCTCCAGGAGTATCCCACATATTTTGAATATATCCAGTTCCATTATTACCAGATGCCGCCGGATCACCCCATATGCCAATACAAAGAGCATCGTTCTCATCACCATCACCGGCGATTCTAATACTAGATTTGGTATTTGTACTTATGAATGACATAGTAGCATCACGATATTGAGGTTGTTTGATTTGTAATCCACCAGCAGTGCCAATTTGTAATCTCCATTGATTTGCTGTCTGATCATAAAATTGTAATAATCCAGCACCTCCAACATTAGCCGAACCGGTACTACCAATTAACCATTCTTTTCCACTGGTACCATTATGTTTCAAAGACAAATAAGGACCAGCTGTGGTACTATAACTATTTAAAAGTAATCCATAACCGCCATTTGTCAATCCAATATTAGTAGTACCACTAATATCCAATACATATGCTGGATTATTATTTTTGATTCCCATATTACCAGAGATTACCATATTACCACCGGAATTAACTGTCATAGGGTACGTGGTATTAGGATGTGTAGAAATAACATATTGAGTACCACTAGTAACAGCAGCGGATAATTCACTATCAATAGCACTACTAATATTACCAGCATAACTCAAAGCAAAAACAGCATCTTGATAAAATCTTAGTTTGGAATATGTACCATTCGCATTTTTGGTAGTTACATAAATAGTAACAGCACAATACACATTGTTAGAATTACATTTAATATAATAACTAGATGTCTGATTAGTACTATCATAAACAACCACAAAATCAATATTAGCATCCGTGAATACATTTGAACCAATAATATTATTCAATGTAATAGAACTAATAGGAGCAGTGGCTAAACTATTATAGGTAGTAGTAACATCTACATTATAAGTATTATTTTGGTATGTGACTAGACCTACTACACGGAAAGTCACTTTCTGTTGAGGGTCTCCACACTGGGCTAATTTATACCAATTACCGGCGGTCATGGTTCTTACAAAAGTACCCACGCCAGCATTTCCGGTGGTAGGTTCTTTTGACGCAACCCCTCCAGCGACCTCGAGTTGTGTTCCAGAAGCATCTGGTACATTATTGACACCAACTTTACCACCGGCAGGATTTAATGCCAAACGCTGTCCACCACCTATGTTGGTTTGATTTACTTGAATCTTACCAATAGGAAAGTTGGCGGTGGTAGTATCTAACATGAGACCCATTCTAGAATTGGTATTAGTGCTACCAGTGAGAACAATTTGACCGGAAACATCGGCATTGGTACCAGTCGAATCGCCAGTAACTAACACACGGGTATTATTGGATGAATTAGTCATACTAGCGTAGGTAGCATTATTGATAGATAATTTCGATGAAACGAGCGCAACGCCACTAAGGTCCAATGCGGAGCCGGCGGTTACCGAGGTTTTACCAACCGCTAAATTTCCTCTAAGAAACAGATTATTCAAGGAGGAATCGCCGGCAACACTTAATGTGGCGGTTTTGGTATTTTGATTGACGGTTACATTATTACTAAATGTAGGATTTCCCACGGTAGCGAATGTACCGGAAACATCGTTCCATGAAATATAAGTATATTGTACGTTAGTAGCAGCTGTATCGGTATTTTGAGAAATAAGACCGTTTATATTGAAATTATTATTACGTACTACTAAATCACCACTAATGTCTAAAAATCCATTAACGTATGTTTGTTTAATACGATTCGAAGTAGTAGCATATTGATACCAATAAGATGATGACATAGTATTTATATATAAAACAGGATATATATAAATAGAAATAAATTTTTGGGTATTTTTTGTACTAGTTGATTTTATAAAAATACAGCATTGAGTTAACCACAATGATAAATACAACCAACGAAAGCAGCGATATAAACTTTTGTTCCATTAGAAATCATTTCATTATATTTATTTTCTGTAATAATTGTACCATTTGAATCAAGATACCTTATTTTATAGGCTGGTTTAGTGATAACATTTCCATTAGAGTCACTAGAATTAATATATTGTGTAGTTCCATCAGGATTAGTAATGATTTTTATTACAGGTAAATTTTTTGGTTTAAAATCACAATCCATTGTAATTTTACCAACTGTATAATTCATCATTTGACCAGTTTCTTGAACCATTCCATAACCAGGAATATTCGATGATGTAATATAATCACCATTTTCAAATATGCCATTTTCATTACAAACCCAAATTCCACCTTCACCCAACGCATTTACAAAAACTCTTTGTTTTTCACCCAACGGATTAGGCCAGAAAGATACAAATCTACCAGCTCCATCGAATTTTCGGGTATTATTTGTATCTTCAGTATAAGATATTACTCCGAATACAGATTTACATGAAGCTGTTTTTGTTAAAGTTATTTTTGGTACAGATTCATCAATTGTAATATGGTCTATTTGAGATGTATTATCAAAATTATTAATCAAAGACCAATATTCACCAGTTGATTTTACAATCAAACCCTCAAAATTTATTGAATCGATTGTTTCATCATACACACAACGATGTTGTCCAGTGAAATTCATTTTAGCAGTAGTTGGGGTAACAGTATCATTTTCAATCATAGCAACCATCCCATACTGGTTAAAAGCTGTAGAGATTAAACTAAAGAAAGTAAGATTGGCATTAGTTGATTGGTCCATTCCTATTGCCCATTTTCCTCCATTTTTTCCAAGTAATTCTATCATAAATTCTACTGTATAACTAGTACCGACTTGACTAGTAAATAAGTTTTTGTTTTTAATGGCAAGTGCCGCATTAGATTCAGTTGCTGTACTTGTACCAATGGCAACATTACTAGTAATAAAAGCCGTCCCACTAACATCTAACGCTGTAGTAGCAGTCGTCTTACCAATGGCTACATTACCACTAACTAATGCGGTCCCACTAATATCCAATGTAGCATTAGCAGTCGTCTTACCAATGGCTACATTACCGTTCCTCTTAATCGTAATTCCACCACTATTATCGACGAGACCAGTAGTGGACGCTGTATATATACCAATGCCACCAGGGTCACTTGAATTACCAGGAGGATTAAATTCAATATAAGCCTTATTATCAATGTCAATTACATTTTGTATTCTTGTACTCGCTTGAGTCCAATCACTGCCTGTACTATATCTATAATTATAAATATTCAAATATGCTGTATTGTTAACTGAACCAAATAAACTCGCTAAATTACTAGTACTACCGAGAACACTTGATAAAGTATCACTACGTATGTTTAATTTATGACTATTAAAACTGGTACCAATTGAAACATTACCACTAACCAACGCTGAACCACTAACATCCAATGCGGCACCAGTAGTCGTTTTACCAATACCAACATTACCATCTCCTCCGATTCTCATTAATTCTTTTTCTCCCGCATAAAAAATATGATTTGACGCAGTAGTAGGAACTTGATATCTTAGTATGAAATCATTAATACCAAACCCGTTAAAATTAGTAGCTGTAGTAACATTATCACTAGCATTTCCATCCCATAAAACTAATAATTTATTATTTGATGCGTTCGATGTATTTAATTTAACTGTTCCTGAAATATCAATACCTGTTCGTTTTATATTCATGTATTCTGAACCACCTAGACGTATTGAAATTGGTGTTGGATTCACTGAAATACCACCTGTAAATGAATTTATTACAGCACGTTTATTAAATAAATTGCCATCAACACCTATATTAAATCCTTGAGGAGAACCTCCATATGAAGAAATATTAAAATAGACACTTTCATTTCCTTCTGTAACGTTTGATGAATATAATGTAAAATTATTAGTATAACAATAAACGTTATTTTTTAATTTTAAATTACCATTCATGGATAAATCTCCATTTAAAAACAAATTGCTATTCATCGAGGCGTCGCCTCCTAAAAACAATCTTGAATTCATAGACGCGTCGCCTCTTAGGAACAATCTTGAATTCATAGAAACATCCCCAGCAACCGATAATCTTGAATTCATCGATGCGTCGCCTCTTAGGAACAATCTTGAATTCATAGATGCGTCGCCTCCCAAAAACAACTTACCATTCATAGAAACATCGCCACCTACTGAAAGTTTCGAATTCATAGATGCGTCGCCGTTCAAAAACAACTTACCATTCATAGAAACATCTCCGGCTACTGAAAGTTTCGAGTTCAATGACGCATCACCTCCTAAAAACAATCTCGAGTTCAATGACGCATCACTAGCAACTGAAAGTTTCGAATTCAACGACGCATCACCAAATAACGTGAACTTACCACTCAAGGAAGCATCATTTATTACAAACAAATTTTTTTTAACAATAGTATTACCATTCGTAGTAATATCTTGAGCAAATGTAGTCATTGGTTGGGTAATAGAAGCAAACATATAAGATAAATCAGTGACTGAGAACATACTATAACTAGGGGCGGTAATATTAGCAGAATCTGTATTTTGTGTAATAAGTCCTCCAGTGAAAAAATTACCACTTCGAACATTCATGTCTCCACCACTTATGTCTAAAAATCCATTAATATATGTTTTTCTTAAAAGATTCGCTGAAGATAATTCATTCAACCAAACAGTAGACATTTATATATAAATTTTGATATATATAAATAGAAATAAATTTTTTGGTGTTTTTGTTCGCACGTGTTTATAGAATATTTATATAAATTATCATAAAACTTGTTTTTTATGTCATTCAGTTATTAAGTAGCAAACATTAAGAAAATAAAACAATTACTAATATTATTAACATCGGACACTTGAGCACCTTTACTATTAGTGAATATACTAATTGTATTACCTATACTTAAATTATGATAGGCAGTCGCTGTATTTGATAAACCACCAGTAGCCGTAAAAGTACCTGCCAATTCAGTGCCATTAGATGCGGTATTAGCATTTAATCTAATTGAAAAACCTTGATTGGTAGTATTACTACTTGCATATAAATTACAGTGAATAAAATAATATCCAGCAACAGGAGCAGTGAATATTCCGTTAGCTACATGACCACTATCAAAAACAACAACATCGAAATCAGTACCAAGAGTTATTTTCGTATTTGCTCCTACGTTAACAGCTCCACCATTAGGTGTTCGTCGGTAAGAACACCCAATAATTTTAGGTTTTAAATATCCACTTAACGTAGCATTTCCGCATATATCTATATTTCCAGTTGAATCTATTCTTAGACCACTTCCACCACTAGCCCATGGAGCAATAACGAATCCACCGGTTCCTGAACCTTGACTACTACCCCAGAAAAAACCAACATCGTTTGCTTTTGTAATATTATTAAAACCAGCAGCACCTAAATAGGATGAAAACATAGTAGTATTAATAGTATTATTTGGATTAGTCATTCTTAAACATAAATTATTTGGAGCAGCACTAGTTTGATTAATATTAACAGCATAAGTATTCGAACTATTAACATCTAATTGGTAAGCAGGTGTAATATTATTAATACCAACAAATCCACTTGAACCAGATTTCGATGTTATTGCGTTAATATTTGAATCCCCAGCAGTAACAGATACACTACCAGCAGAAACAGCACCTGTACTACTTACACTAGCAGCAGAAACAGCACCTGTACTACTTACACTACCAGCAGAAACAGCACCTGTACTAATTACACTAGCGGTAGTTAAAGAACCCAAACTAGTTATACTACCAGCAGTTAAACCACCAGTAACTGTAGAACTAGCAGAACTTGCTGGTAAAGTACCAGGAAAACTTAAAGTCATATTATAAATAGTACCAGTAAGTGATGTAGCATTGGCAAATTGACCCGTCGATGACAATGAAATCGATGACCATGGTTGAATGTCCGAACTACTTTGATTCCAGGTTTGACCGTAGTTAATAGAATAATAGATTCTCGAATTAAAAACACTAGCTAACATATATTGTCCATTGGACGTAACTGCTAATCCATTCCAAGCTAGAGATGGCGTGACTTGGTTAACTAACCCAGTTACTTGTGACCAAGAAGAACCAAAATTATTTGATAACCATATATTACCACCACTAGCACATACTACTTGGTATTGACCGGTAGTAGAAACAGCAGATGCGGACCAGTTGGCACTACCAACACTACTTATAGCTGACCAGGATGAACCATATGTTCTTGTATTATAAACACTCCCGTTTGCTATAGTTGCTATTTGATATTGTCCAGTAGCATTCATCGCCACAGACGACCAATTAGAGTTGGCAGTGGCGCCGGTATTTGTTGGTGACCATGTCCTACCATAATCAGAGGATAGATATACATTACCATTTGGTTGGCCTCTAGCAATAGCAGTTTGGTATTGTCCGGTACTAGAAACGGAAACAGCTTGCCAACTAGTAGCAGTAGTTACACCAGAAACCTGAACTGGCTTATAGGTCACTCCGTAATCCATGGATACATAAATACAACTACTATCCGCATTGTTCAAGTAAAAATTACCATTGACATTGGCACTACCATCAATAAGAGCGGTTTGATATTGTGCTGAAGAAGAAATAGCAATATTATCCCAATATTCATAGACACTATTAGGACTGAAACTACTAGATATAGAAGCACCATAAGTACTAGATGTTATTATTTGACCGGTACCAGGTGACGCGGTAACAATATATTGTCCGTTTGCGGAAGTAGCTACAGATACTGGATAAAGACCAGTATAAAGAGGACCGGAATTTGAGCCCACAATACCGGTTAATTGACTCCATGATTGTCCGAATGAAGCATAATTCAGTGCTGGTTGAGCAGTTAATAAAACAGAATTATCAATTAATGTAATAGGATTAATAGTACCTTGAACATTCAATAATTTAGGTTGATTTGTGAAAGAAGACCAAGTGCCACCGTTGGTTGACGTTGAAATAGTAGCTTGAGATACATATAATCGATTTGTAACCCCGGTAGACGTGGTTCGATTAATACCTGCCGCCCAATAATTACCATCGGCAGAAACACGTATTTGAGACCAAAATGGATTTGTACTACTATGAGTACTAATTGCGGTTGAATAAAAAGTAGTACCATAATCATAAGAATAATAAATATTTGGTGAATTCGTATTGGTAATACCACTGATATCAAGAAGTATATATCTACCATCCGCAGACATAGTAACATCGCTCCATGAAGCGTCAAAGTTCAATCCAGATGTAATTGCGACGAAACTAGTACCATAATCTTTTGAAATATAAGCACGTGAAAATCCCACAGTATTTGAACCATTGGCTATAGCGACCATATATTTAGCATCATTCGACATGGCTATTCTTTGCCAATTACATGTTACGTTAGCTGTTGTAATAACTTGTCTGTTCGCAAAGGTACTTCCATAATTTGATGAAATATAAATATTACCACTTAAATTACCACCATTGACTGTAGCTGCCATAATTTGACCGTTTGACGATACCGCAATACTAGACATATTTGATGTAACGCCAGTACATGTTTTACCAGTAAATGTTACTCCATAATTATCAGATACATAGACAAATCCAGAAATCGTGGCTGTATTACTAATAACACCTGCCATATATCTTCCATCAGATGACATTGCTACTGAACTCCATGCGGTAGGATTTGAAGTAGCTGGATTACTTGGTGTAATCGAATTAAAAGCACTTCCGAAATTACTAGAAACATAAAGATTTTGTGACGATACGGTAGAATTCGCTGCTGCTAATATATATTGTCCAGTAGATGAAATGGCGGTAGTTTGAAAAGGAACATTATTAGCAGCAGTAATACCGGCTGGTAGAACTTGTGAAAAACTAGTACCTCTATTTTGTGATACATAAAGATAACTGGAGTTAGCACTGGTAGAACTGGTTGTTATACTACCAACAATGACTTGTCCATTACTAGACATTAGTAAATTAGACCAAGCATTTGTGGTGCCAGATAACCCCTGTGGTAAAACCGCATTGAAATTCTTACCATAATCAGTAGAAATATATATATTTTGGGAATTGGAATTAGTAGCATTCGCAACGGCAGCGATAACTTGCCCAGTAGAAGAAATTGCAATATCATTCCATGAGGCATCTATACTACCAGTTACTAGACTACTAGAAAGATAATTTGTTGTTTGATAACCAGGCGTTCTTGTAATAGTATCAAAATTGGAACTTGTAATAGCACCATCTGGTAAAGTTCCAGTTGTTACATTACCATTCAAGGAAACATTTCCACCTGCTAATAAATTACCATTGAATGAACCGTCTCCTTGAACGAATAATTTACCAGAGGCGGATACATCGGAACCGAAAAACCATTTACCATTTAAAGATAAATCGCCACCTATAAACAACTTACCATTAATAGAAACATCCGTGGCAACCTTTAAGCCTTTATCAAAAGTAACATCATTTTTAACATAAAGACTATCATTAATCGAAACGTCATTTCCGATAAAGAGATTATTATTAAAAGATGCGTCACCATTCACCATTAATTTACCTCCGAGCGAAACATCGGACCCAACGAAAAGACGTGAATTCATAGAGGCATCACCACGAACAAATAATTTACCTCCCATAGAAACATCAGAACCGACGAAAAGACGTGAATTCATAGAGGTATCGTTTTTAACAAAAAGATTATCATTAATCGAAACGTCATTCCCAATAAATAGATTTCCACCAAATGAAACATCACCAATCGACGTGAAATTTTGTAAAGTAGTATTTTGTAAAACTATTAAATTACCACGCATTTCAGTATTACCTATAATACCAACATTATTGTTAAATGAATTATCATTTGTGAAAGCATTGGCGACAGCTAATCTAGGTACAGTAGATACAAAGGTACCATAATCGACACTAATATAACTGGCATTTTGAATATTACTAGTATTTTGTTGAATAACACCTCCAGTAGTAATATTTTGTTTGAAAAAAGTATTACCATTAAGAGATGAATCGAAATTTACAGTTAAACGTCCATTCAAAGAGATATCACCACTATTAACAATAATATTATTGTTTCTTAATAAGAGGTTTCCACCACTCATATCAACAAATCCTTTTACATAGGTAGAAATATAACGATTCGATGTACTTGATAAATCTAACCAATTTCCACTCATTATTATATATTGATAGATATAAAAGTTTTTTATGTTTTATACTTAGAAAAATATAATTTCGTATATCAACAACTTTATATATCAAAAGTTCTCATATTATTTATTTTGTATAGATAAATAATATCTTCAATTGTATTTACTAAATAATAGTAATAATATTATTATATGTTTTATGAAACTACCATTGATTTATATAACCAGCAGTTTCCATACTTAAATTACCAGCAGAAATAGTTAAATTACCATTTGTAATAGTAGCATTACCTCCAATAGTAGCATCAGTAGTAACAGTTAAATTATTGGCAGTAACTCTACCGTTAGTTAAAGTTACATTACCATTTGTAAGGAGAACATTACCATTAGTAGAGGATAAATTACCAACAATATTCAATGTTTTGGAAATTTTAACATCACCAGAAACATCTAATTGAACAGTAGGAGTTAGCATACCAATACCAATCAAACCATCATCGGCAATTTGTAAAGCAACGTTCTCGTCATCATAGAAAGTAGCAATATGATTCGCCCCGTATTGTGTTACTTTCAAAGCAGGACCCGTACCATTATTGGAGATATCGAATTGTGTAGTAACCTCTACCTTGGTATCAGTTCTAATAAAATCACCAGTGAAATTGATAGAACCATCCACAACTAATCCACCAGTAATATGTACTTTTTTACCAGCAGCAGGGTCAATATTAATATTCCCGTTTCCCCCTACAGTAGAAATTGTATTACCACTGATACGTAAGTAAGCAATATCAGCAGAAGTAGTGGTTTTAATTGTATCAGAAATTAACTTATTTTGAACTTGTAAATTATCATTGAAAGAGGCATCCTTTACAACACTTAAGTATCCATTCAATACAGTATCATTCTCCACTGATAAATTATGTTTAACATTTAAATCATTAGCTACAGTCAAATTATGATTAAAAGAAGAATCGCCAGTAACAATTAAACGATTTGAAATATTGGCATTGCCGCCGGTAACAGACAACCCACCAGTTAATGTAGCCAAACCATTAAGTGTAGTAGTACCATCATTAACAATTGATTTTCCACTAGGGACGGTTATACCACCATTGGCTCTAATAATATCCTCAACGACTAATCCAGA
>Ga0214921_10011949_pt1 | contig 10466 bp, 9 predicted proteins | sample LL1505_MetaG_FD_177992 | JGI IMG/M metagenome (GOLD analysis project Ga0214921, IMG submission 177992) | Freshwater microbial communities from Lake Lanier, Atlanta, Georgia, United States - LL-1505 | ecosystem: Environmental > Aquatic > Freshwater > Lake | place: USA: Georgia | collected 2015-05-28
TCTTGAGGAGGGGCTCGAAGCCTACCGGGCGGACTACAAAAAATATTATGAAAAGTGCAAGCGTAAGGATTCCCCGGCTATGCGGGATCCGAATCCGACGGTTGTGCTGATCCCCGGGTTGGGAATGGTGGCGTGGGGGAAGTCGAAGAGTGAGTCGCGGGTCACGGCTGAGTTTTACAACTGTGCCGTCGAAGTGATGCGTGGAGCGGAAGCTCTCGGCGGGTATATCAATCTTCCCCAGCAAGAGGCGTTTGATATCGAATACTGGCAGTTGGAGGAGGCAAAGTTGCGTCGGATGCCTCCGGAGCAGGAGCTCGCCCGGCAGGTGATTGCTGTGGTGGGTGCGGGTAGTGGAATTGGCAAGGAGACGGCTCATCGTCTGGCCAAGGAGGGGGCCTCCATTGTCTGTGTGGATCTGAATGAAAAAGCGGCTCAGGAGACTTCTGCTGAGCTGGTGAAGAAGCTGGGGGAGGGAATCGGTGTCGCGGGAACGGGGATCTCCGGTTGCGGACCGGCGATTGGTCTGGGGGCCAACATCGTCGATCGGAAAAGCGTCGCCGAGATGTTGGGAGAAGCTGTCTATGCCTACGGGGGAATCGACGGAGTCGTCGTGACGGCAGGTATTTTTGTCCCGCCCGACCTCGAGGGAAGGATTCCCGATGAGAAGTGGGCGCAGACCTTTGCCATCAACGTGACTGGTTCCTATGTGGTGGCGGACGAGGCGAACAAGATATTCAAGGCCCAGGGCCTGGCGGCGAGTCTTGTGCTAACAACCAGCGTGAACGCGGTGGTGGCCAAGAAGGGAAGTTTGGCGTACGACACGAGTAAGGCGGCGGCCAATCATCTGGTTCGGGAGTTGGCGATTGAGCTATCCCCGCTGGTCCGGGTCAATGCAGTAGCCCCGGCGACGGTGGTGCAGGGAAGCGCGATGTTTCCGAGGGATCGGGTGATGGCCTCACTGGCCAAGTATAAGATCCCGTTTTCCGAAAAAGAAGGGGACGAGGAGCTTCGGACGCGGTTGGCGGAATTTTATGCCAAGCGGACGCTGACCCAGTCTCCGATCACGCCGGCGGATCAGGCGGAAGCGGCCTTCTTGCTCGTCAGCGGCAAACGTTTCCCGAGGACAACGGGACAGGTGATCCACGTGGACGGCGGATTGGCCGACGGATTCCTGCGTTAAGGGGTTAACTCCTCAGCAACGGGGTTGGTCAGCGAACCGATCTTTTCAATTTCGATGGTGACCAGATCCCCTGGCTGGAGCCAGCGGGGAGGGGTGCCGGCCATGCCGACTCCGTGAGGGGTGCCGGTCAGGATAACGGTTCCAGCTGGCAGGGTGGTGCTGCCGCTTAGGAATTCGATGATTTGGGCGATGGTGAAGATCATGTCGTTCGTGCTCCAGTCTTGGACGGCTTCACCGTTGAGAAGAGTGCGAATCATGAGATTCTGGGGATTGGGAATTTCGTCGGGAGTGACAAGGCAGGGGCCGAGTGGGCAGAAAGTATCGAAGGTTTTTCCGCGACACCATTGACCGCCGCCGGCGTTTTTTTGCCAGTCGCGTGCGCTGACATCGTTCGCACATGTGTAGCCCGCCACATATTCGAACGCTTTGGAGGCGGAGACGTTTTTACAATCACGTCTGATGATGACGGCGAGTTCGCATTCGTAGTCGACCCGGTCGCTTCGGAGATGGCGGGGAAGAAAAATGGGGTCTTCCGGATTCTGGATCGAGGAAGTGCTTTTGAAGAAGAGAACGGGGTATTCGGGAAACTTTGAGCCCATTTCCGTGGCATGTCGTCGGTAGTTGAGTCCGATGGCGAGAATTTGAGTGGGGGTCAGGGGCGCCAAGAGTTTGGTGACCTCGACTTTTTTTCCGGTGGATTGAAAGCCGTGGAAGAGATCGCCTTTCAACTGGAGGGCTGTGCCATCTGCTTGGAGTTCAGAGTGGGCGATCTGGCCTTGGGGGTCGAGATGACGAATGATTTTCACAGATCAGGAGTCCGATGAGGGAGGTTAAAAACGTGCACCGTAGAGGACTTGAACCTCTGACCTCCACCGTGTCAAGGTGGCGCTCTACCACTAAGCTAACGGTGCGGTAGTCTTGAAACCCTATCACGGGTCGGGGATTTGGGGGAGACAGAAAATGCAGCCTAGCGGCGGCGACTTTTCGATTTGGGGCGATGAAACCGGGCCTGAAAGGAGATGTGGCGAGTGTCGGGAAGAATGAACTTCTTCAGTTCCAGATCAATCCAGGGAAGGGGGAAGGCGGCGAGGGTAGCTTGCGAGAGGTCGGCGGCGAGGGTTTCAATCAGTTTGCGCTCTTTTTGCTTTGCAGTTTTTTTTAGGAGTTGGCTGAGGTCGTAGTAGTTGACGGTATGTTCGAGGTTATCGGTTTCGGCGGCTTTTTTGAGATTGGGGACGGGAAAAACAGCGGTGCAGAGGATCTTTTGGGGTTGGGCACGTTCCTCCGGAGGTACTCCCAAATGGCAGGTGATTTCTAGATCGACCAGCGAGAGTACAGAAGTCATGACGATTTGGGACGACGGGCGAGTGCGAAGGTGAGAACGAAGAGCTCCAGCAGGGCAAAAGCGCCTACATAGAATTGGCCACCGTTGCCGAAGCCGTAGCTGTGGAGGCCCTTGCCGAGTACGAAGTTCACTCCGTACCAGGCCATGAGGATGGTGAGAAAACAGGCGATCGAACCGACAGCGAGACCATACCCTCCACACCAACCGCCTAGGCGGCCGTGGAGCAGAATAACATAGGATAGGAGTGCGATGAGGGCCCACGTTTCCTTGGGATCCCAGTCCCAGAAGCGACCCCACGAGTAGTTGGCCCAAACCCCACCTAGGATCACTCCCGTCGCTAGGAGAAGAACTCCGATTTGCAGGCAGCGATAAAGGTGAAGGACCCAAGAATCGTCCGCCGAAGGTAGGGAATGGGAACGTAGAGAGCGGATGATGAGAAAGTGGGCGAGTCCGGTTGCGAGGGCGAAGGCACCGTAGCTGAGGGTGATGGTGAGAACGTGGATGGTGAGCCAGAAATTACTGCGCAGGACGGGGACAAGAGGATTCAGGGAGGGATCAAGGACGGCAGGTTGGAGGTCGGATGCGACAAGGGCGAGAATGACCACTGGAGAGGCGGCTAGAAGATAAATGGTGGAGCGGTGTCGTTTGGAAAAGATGACGGCAAAGAGGGCGGCACCGAATGCGACCCAAAGGATGCTTTCATACATGTTGGTGACTGGAGGACGACCGGCGATCCAGATGCGGGCGGCAAAACCGGCGAGAAGGAAAAGCAAACCGAGATAGGCAAGATTACGACCCCAAGGAACGAGACGATGTTTGGAATCCTGACCCGCAATCAAAAGAAAAATAGCGGCAAGAAGCCAGGAGACCCAGGCCCAGCGGAAGGGGTGAAATTTCAGATAGGCCACTTCGAGTTGGATTTTCGGACGGGAAAAAATTCCACTTTTTTGCTGTTCCAGAAGCTGGTCGAGCGAGAAAGGAACGCGAGGCGAAGACCAGGGGGCATCGATAGAGGATCCGCTAGGGGGTGGAATCACCCGAAAGGCATCGCCTGAAACGAGAGAGGCAAAAAGGCGGATGCGGAGTGAAACAGTTTGGGCTGCGGCGGCAAGGGGAGGGGTTTCGGTTTGGGTGCCACTGGCACGAGAGAGTTCGGCTTGGCGGGTGAGTTCAGCCAATTTTGGGAGATTGGACAATTGACGAGGGGAGAAGAGGCGGGTGTTTTCCTTAAGGGCCAGTTCGCGTCGAAGTGCGGGATCATCCACGAGGAGAATGGGTTGATTTTCCCAGCCTTTCGGATTCAGCCAGATGGAAAGGGTGAGTTGGCGGCAACCGATCTTACCCATCTTAGGAATCGATACGTTAGAGCGACCGCAGATCGAGGTGGTGATTTCCTGTGCGAAAGAGAGAAAGGGTTTGATCCGGCCTCGGTGCTGAATGGCCAGGATATCAAACTTGGAGTCATTTTCTGCCAACTGAGCGGGTTCCTGGGAAAAGGCAGACAACCCGGTCAAGGCGAGGGTGAAGAATAGAAAAAGAGGGCGGATCATGAAGAGGGTTGAGAATGGGGATCCCGACGAAGATAGAACATGGAAAAGATGCCGGCGACCATGAGAAGAGAGCCGGTCCATTTGAAAAACCAACCAGGGTCATGGAGGACTTGGAGAGTGGTCCGGTTGAGATTCTGTGGGTCCCACCCGGCTTGGGAAAATTTGTAGGAAAGGCCGGTGACTTGGGGGAGGAGTCCGGGGGGAAAGGTGGCAGGTTGATTCATTTCTAGTTGGGCGGGAACTTCGAGATTCTTTTTGGGATCGGCGAACGTGACGGAGGCACGGAAGTTGGCGGGCTCGTCGGTGCCGGGATCGCGGGGGACGTTAAAGGAGTCAAGACGGATGGAGAAGGGAAGAGGCTGAAGTTCCAGGCCGAAGCCGATACGGGAGACTGCATTGGAGGAGGTCAGAACGGCGGAGGTGCCGGAAGCGATCCAGCGGGCGGGGCCGGAGGTTCCATCGGGGGAGCGCAATCGGGCATGGAGGGCAGGTCGACCGGGGCGGGTGTCGACTTTTTCAGAGGGAAGAGTGATGGTTTCGATTCGGGCATTTTTTTCTAGCGAGACCAGTTTGACCGACCAACCCTTCCATCCAGGGGAGAAGGTATCGCCGAGGCGAACGATTCCAGTCGCGGGGGTGGGGGAGGAGGATTCGCCGAGGAAGGAAAGAGTGTCGGGGGTAGGACCAGGGGCGAGGGTGAGTCGGGAAGGGGTGGTGTCAGGGAGGGATCCTTCGAGCATGACGAGAACGGCTGGGTTGTCCGGGCTGTCTCCTTCACTGGTGGGCTGGCCGTCTTTGAGGATGAGATTGGACCAGTAGCGGGCGACAAGAATTTTTGTTCCTGAGAAATCGTCAAGGGTGCGGTTCAAAAGATCGGCTAGGCGGTAAATTTCACCAGATCCGTCGGGTCTTAGAACTTCCAGTTCGAGGGGATCCCCGGATTTTCGGGAGCCGAGAAAGAAACGGAAGCCACTGGGTTGACCAGAGGTGTTGTGGAGGATCGGCTGGGCTGGATCATTTGCTAAAACCATCTGAGTTTCGCGGAAGGTGGGGGCGGTGGGTGGGCGTCCGGATTTGGGGAGGGTCGCAACAAATTCGACAGAAGCTTGAGGGCCAAGTTCGGCGTGGGAGTCGGAGGCGGAGTTGAGGACTAGAGAAAGGCGGATCGGCTCGGAACCGAAGGGACCGGTGAATTCTAGGGTGAGGCCGGAATTGGAGGACGATGGGTCGAAAGTGAGTTCGGTTTTTTCAATGGAGCGGTTGGTGTAACCATCGATGACGAGTTGGACATCGGAGTCTGGCAGGGGAAGGAGGCGGGGTCGATCGGGGCGTGGGGTACGGACTTCAGGGTCGAAGGGGGTGGAGAAAAGCTGTCCTGTTGCCGGGCTTTCGACGGTAAGACGTGGGCGATCGAGGAGGACTTGAGTCGCTGGGGGAGCGCCACGGGAGAGGTCGAGGGACCCTTCGAATCCGCGCGCCCGGCCAAGGAGAGCACCTCCCAAAAGGATAATGATCCCTGCGTGGGTGATGACAAATCCTGTGTGATGACGTTGCCAAGGCCAGCGGGTGGCGGCAGAGCAGATCAGGTTGAGACAGAGAAGAATGAGCCAAAGATTGAACCAGGGAGAACCGTACACGTAGGCACGGGCGATGCGGGCACTGAAACCCGATTCAAGGAGGGTGGCGGCGGCGCAAACTCCAGTCAGGGTGAGGAGAAGGAGCATCGCAAGGTCAAGAGAGCCGAGGGCGTGAACGGCTCTCCAAAGAGGGGAATGAATTCGCCGTGCTTGGATCCTTTCTTCACGAGATTCGGGCAGAGACATAAAAAGAGAATAGATAGATCTTGGGGGAGAACAAGAGGGGCTACTTTACGCACAGGTTATTCCCGAATTTGAAGAGGATCGTGCGAAGAATGGATGGTGGGTCAAACAGTGGAAGAGGAGAATTTTTGCGTGAAGATTATCTTAATTTTAATTCTGGGGTTAGTCTCTGGAAGTTGGGCCCAGGAGATGGGGCAACCCGTACGGGTGGGAAAAAAGTTTGGGTATGGGGACGGGGCTGGTGGATTTCTTGTCCCAGCGAGGTGGGATTGGGCGTGGCCGTTGACCGAAGGAAGGGCAGGGGTGCGGGAGGGAAGAAACTGGTATCTGATAGATGAAGCGTTCCAGCGAGTGGGTGGGGGACGATATGATTGGATCGGGCCTTTTTGTGGGGGATTGGCGCCTGCACGTGAGGGAAAACTTTGGGGTTTAATTGACCGAAAAGGGGATTGGGTGGTGCGTCCTTATTTTTCCGATGTCCGACCTTTCCGCGACGGGGTTGCGTCAGTCCAGTTGGGTGGACAACCTGGGCTAGTCGATAAGACCGACTATTTTTCAGGAGTATCGGGGGTTCTGATGAATTCGCCGGTTGGAGATCGGATGGCTCCGGCTGGGGTGGGTGGAAAGTGGGGGTTGATCGATGGGCGGGGTAATTTCCTCGTGGAGCCTACCTATTCGGAGTTAGGGGATTCGAGTGAGGGTTTGATTCCTGCACGAATGGATTCGATCTGGGGTTATATCGATGCTCGTGGGGAATGGAAAATCCAGCCTCAGTTTTTGCGAGTGAAAAGTTTTAGCAAGGGTTGGGCGCAGGTGAGTTGTCAGAACGGAAAAGAAGGTTGGATCAACCCAGAGGGAAGATTTTTTAGTAGTCGGCCAACAATGAATCTGGCCACCTCGGTGGCCCCCTAGGACGGACGGTTAGAGCTCGACTGTTTGGCCTTGGCGGGCGAAGCCAACGTGGATACCGGAGCTTTGAGCGGATTTTTGAAACTCCTTTTCGAGGTTGGTCAGGGCGGAGTCGGAGTGTGTGGGATCAAAGTGGGTGATGAGGAGGCGACGGGCTCGTGCGGTGACGGCTTCCCGTAGGCAGAGTTCGGGAGTTCCATGGCCCCAACCGACCCTGTTTTTGTATTCAGCTGGAGTGTACTGTCCGTCCGAGATGAGAAGATTGGTTTCGTGCGCCAGTTGAGTGAGGGGGTTTGAAGAGGAAGCAGGAGGTTCATGGTCGGTTGCAAAGACGAAAGAGCATTTCTTTCCAGCTGTGAACCCATCGATTCGGTAAGCGAGGCAACCGCCAGGATGGGATAGGGCGGCTGAATGAATGAGGAGGGAATCAGGGCCGGAGGATAGTTTCAGCTCATGGTCGGGTTGAATTTCATGGAATGTGATCTGGGCGCGGAGTTGGGGAAATCCGGCAGGAAAAAAGGGTTCGCTTTGCTGGGCGTGGAGGGATCGTTCGATCAGGTTTCCAGCGTGGGCGCCAGGAAGGCGGGGAGAATAGATCGTGATATCGATTCCTTCATGAAATGCGGGGGTGAAAAAGGGAAAGCCCTGCAAGTGGTCCCAATGGGAGTGAGTGAAGAGAAAAGTAAATGAGCGGCGACCTTCCCGCGTCCAATTCAATCCGGCTTGGCGCAAGCCCGAACCCGCATCGATGACGAGAAGGTTGTCTTTCCCCCAAGCGAGGCTAAGGCAGGTGGTGTCTCCGCCAAAACCATGGGTTGGGATGGCAGGAGTGGATGGAGTAGGAATGCTTCCGCGGGTGCCCCAAAAGTGAAGTTTCATCTTTCTCCTTTCTGGACGGGAAGGTGACAGGCGAGAAGCAGGATATTTTTGTCCCCGACTCTACGGCGTTCGATCCGTTGAAAACCGTTTTGCATCATCAAGGTTCCCCATCCACCCATCCCTACCTCACCGGCTTTGCGACCTGCTCCGTGTTCCAGATCAAAAGTTTTACCATGATCCGAGATCTCAAAAATAAGTTCCTCCTTGGAAAGCCGGATTTCCAAGTGAACAGGACCGGGGCGACTTCCATAGGAGTGTAGGTGGATGTTGGCGAGTGCCTCATCGACTCCACTTAGAATCTTTCCAGCATCGAGGTGGTTAAAGCCTGAGTAGAGGGCCCATCGTTCGGCTAGATTGCGCAAGCCATGCAACCGAGGTGGTGCGAGCTCAATATCGATCAAGGATTCGGGGGCGGGAGAGGCCTCAGGCACAGGGACACCGTTAGTCGTTGGGGATCGGTGCGGGAACGACTTTATCGGTCTTGAGAATGCTTTCCTCGGATGGGAGGCGGGGAACAGGGCCACCCCAAAGGAGGCGCCAAGGCTTGCGTGCAACGGTTCCCATGAAGGTTTTGGCATAGGTCGCGACAACCTTAAAGTTCTCGAGAACATTTTTGAGGTCCAATATGGCCTGACTGATGGCGGAATCATTTTTATTGAGAAGCTCGTTCACGCCGTCGAGCAGTTCTTTGCCGGAGGCCATAACTTCATCCAGATTGGCCGAGTGTTTGGAGTACAAAATTGTTCCCGGTGGGAGAGGGGGGTTAATGACGGGAGCCGGGTTAAGATTGAGATATTTTTCAGCCAGTACTGTATCGGAAATGACCGAAGCAGTTGTTCCGACGCGAAGAATCGGGAGGGGATGACGAATTTCAACGACGACCCGAATTGAGCATCCCGGGGATTCCTTGGTGCGCTCTTCATCGGTCAGTGGGCGGAGGGAACGGATCCGGCCGGCGATTGTGCCCGCATAGCGAACCTGAGCCTGGCGATCGAGTCCGACCGCGCTCGGAAGATCGATAGTCAATAAGGCTTTAGGGCGATTGAGATCGGTCCCGGAGATAGCCAAGGAGAGGGCACCCAAGAGCACTAAGCTGCAGAGAATGACTGCTGCAGCGATAAGGAAGTCGGAACGCACTTTTTTCATAATGATAAGCTATCCATTCAGCCCTCTTGCAGGAGATGTTTCAAGTAATCATCTTGGGAAAGGCGGAAGGCAATCGGGCCGTCCGCTTCCCCGCGGACAAATTGCTGCAGAAAGGGATCGGGGTTTGCTCGGATTTCATCTGGGGTTCCCTCAGCGATAATCTCTCCTTGGCGGGGCCCGTTCCCCAGCATGAGCATATGAGTGGCGATTCGGAAGCAGCTGGTCATGTCGTGGCTGACAACGACGGCGGTGACGCCGATTTTGCGAGTGCTATCGAGAGTCAACTGGTCGACCACGGCGGTCATGACAGGGTCGAGTCCGGACGTGGGTTCGTCACTAAACAGGAGTTCAGGATCGAGAGCGAGGGCGCGGGCGAGGCCGACCCGTTTTCGCATTCCACCGCTGAGCTCGGAAGGTTTAAAATTTTCAAAACCGGTTAGGCCAACAAGTTCGAGCTTCATTTTAACGATCATTTCGATGAGGGAGGGATCGACTTGGCTATGTTCCTGGAGAGGGAGAGCAATGTTCTCCCCGACAGTCATCGACTGAAAAAGGGCACCGAATTGGAAGTTCATGCCGAACCGAAGACGGATTCGGTCCAGCTCCTGGGAGGAAGCTTTCGTGATATCTTCCCCGAAAAGGCAGACCGATCCCGAGGTAGGTTTTTGCGCGCCGATGAGAATGCGCAGAAGGGTAGTTTTTCCGCAACCACTCCCTCCCATAATGACAAAAGTTTCGCCTTTGCGGACTTTGAAATTCAGGCCGTTGAGGACGGCCCGACCATTATACGATTGAACAAGATCTTTCACTTCAAGGATCACGTCTGACGAGGGATTCGTTTTTTTCGGGGTCGGGCTCATACGACAAAGTAAAACAGACCAGTGAGAATGGTGTCTGCAATGATGATCCATAAAATTGAGTAAACCACGGCAGATGTGGTGGCACGGCCGACTCCTTCCGCGCCTCCCTCCACATTCAGCCCCTGATAGCAGGCAATGGTAATGATAATGTGTGCAAAGACAGCGGTTTTAATGAGCCCGGAGAAGAGATCCCATAGTTCAGGTCGCTGCATAGCTCGCATGATGTAAAAGGAACTCGGCATGCCCATTTCCAGAGTGCAGACGGCCCATCCGCCCACGAGGCCTACACAATTTCCAAAGATTGTCATGCAGGGGAGCATGATCATCAGAGCAATAAAACGGGGAACGACGAGGTACCGGATCGGATCGATCGCCATGACTCGGAGCGCTTCAATCTCCTCATTGACCTTCATGGTCCCGAGTTCCGCCGCCACGGCGGAGCCGCTTCGCCCCACAACGATGATGGCTACGAGGAGTGGACCCAGTTCACGCATCAGACTGAGGGAGACGAGGTCGGGAATGAAGCTGTCGGCTCCCATTTTTCCGAGTTCGGTCGAGCTTTGCATGGCGAGAATGAATCCGACGCTCAGCGAGACGAGGCTGGCCATCGGGATGGCTTGAACTCCGATCCGGATGATTTGGGATAAAATTTGAGAAGGAACGAGAATCCCTGGGCGGGTGAAGCCGTAGAGGATCCAACCGAGAATGCGCAGGTTCAGTAGGCCGTAGGTCAGTCTGGAACCGCCGGCGTTAAGAAGGCTTTCGAATGAGAATTTC
>Ga0214921_10011950_pt1 | contig 10465 bp, 10 predicted proteins | sample LL1505_MetaG_FD_177992 | JGI IMG/M metagenome (GOLD analysis project Ga0214921, IMG submission 177992) | Freshwater microbial communities from Lake Lanier, Atlanta, Georgia, United States - LL-1505 | ecosystem: Environmental > Aquatic > Freshwater > Lake | place: USA: Georgia | collected...
GACAGCGACCTTTACCTCAAGACCTACAAATCGGGCCTGCAAGATATCGATTTGGCTGAGGCCATCACGCGTTTCACTCAGCAGCAGACCGTCTTGCAAGCGACACAGCAGAGCTTCACTCGGATTCAGGGGCTGAGTCTGTTCAACTATCTCCAGTAACGGTTATCGTTTGACCGTCGACTGACGACGCCCTCTCAAGGAATGGTTCAAGCCGGCAACACGCCGCGAGGAACGAAGCGATGGACGTTACGCCGACACGCTCGCTGGACGCCTGGATCGACCGTCTAACCCGGTCGGAGATACCGGTTCTGCATCGCACCGAAACACTGCTGACGGCGATGCGCGGCGATGTCGACAGGCTGAGCGTGCGTCAGGTGGCTGCGGTCGTACAGAACGACCCGATGATGACTTGCCGCCTTTTGGTGCATGTGGCGCGCTTGCGCCGCAACAGTCGACAGCCCCACGACATTGAAACCACCGATCAGGCACTGCTGATGATCGGCGTGGTTCGATTTATCGAGAATTTTGTGCGGGTGCCGACCATCGAATCGGTGTTGTCCGGTCAGCCGGAGGCCTTGGTCGGTGCCCTGCGAGTTGCGGTGCGATCGCGTCGAGCGTCGCGTTATGCGACGGATTGGGCGGCTCTTCGCAACGATTTACATGTCTTCGAGGTGGCTACCGCGGCGCTGTTGTTTGACATGGCGGAGCTGTTGGCATGGATCTACGCGCCGGAAAAAGCGTTGCAGTTCGACGCGATGTGTCGCGAAAATCCCAGCGCGCGCACCGCGCATCTTCAGGAAGTCTTGTTCGGATTCAATTTCACCGATCTCAAACTGGCGCTCAACCGCCACTGGGATGCACCGGAATACTTGATAAGTTTGATGGATGGCACTCACACACACCCTACGCCCAGCCATCTGACGGTTAGGCTCGCGGCTGATTTCGCTCGCCACTCGGCGCGAGGATGGGATAACCCAGCACTCACTGACGACATTCACGCCATTAGCGACCTGCTGAAGATGCCTGTATCGACGCTGTTGCTCCGTCTAAAATTGCAGGACACGCCGCTAGCGGCGGCGATGTCATGAGCGCCGCCATTCAGCATTTGAATGAGGTTGTTCAAGTGCTTACGGCTTATCCGAGGTACATTTGGCAGGGCTCCGCGTGCTTGTGGTTGCGAGTGGTGCCGGCAAGTGCCCGGCGCGTGAGAGGGTTCTGCAGGATGGGTGGAAATGGCTGAGGCCGAAGATTCAGTCTCGACGTGGCCCAAGGTTGCTGACGCTTGGGTCAGCATCCTTGCGCGCGGCCAGCCGCCTGTTCTGAAGCGCACGCAAGATGAACTCAGCAAGTTTGCCGACGCGATCTATGAGGTTCCGGTGGGCGAGGTGTCAGCGATCGTCGAAAACGATCCGTTGATGACGCTCAACCTGATGATGATGGTGGGGCGCTTCAACAGCAGTCGGCCAACCGAGATCGAGACCGTCGAAGAGGCTTTGTTGATGATCGGCTGCGTCAACTTCATTAAAAAGGCCCTGTACTTCCCCTCGGTCGACGTGATGTTGGCCAAACGTCCGGAGGCTTTGCTCGGCACATTGCGGGCTTTGGCGCGCGCACGCAGAGCCGGTGTCTTTGCCAAGGACTGGGCGCAATTGCGTGCCGATCGAAATGAGGGGGCCGTGATCATCTCGGCGCTGCTTTTCGAGATTGCGGATATTTTGGCTTGGGTCTATGCCCCGGACAAAATGCTTGAATTTGAGGCCGTGCTGAGAGATAACCCCAAACGGAAACTGGGTTTGACGCGATGGATGGAATTCGGCTTCGAGTGGGATGAGCTGGAGTTGAAGCTGCTGCAACGCTGGAAATTGCCGCAGCTGGTCATCACCATGATCAAACCCCTAGCGACCGAAGAGACATCGAGCTCGAAGTTGGTCGCGCTCGCTGCCAGCTTTTCGCGCAAGCTGTCCGAAAACCGCGACACCAAAGGCATGATCCGCGACCTCGAGGCGATCGGCCTGCTCCTGAAAATGCCGACTCGCAAGCTACTGCGCCACCTCAAACTCGACGGCACTCCCTTGGCCACTGCCGTAGCCAACGCTGAGGCCAACGTCGCCTAAGCCAGCACCCCCTCGAACGGTTGCACCCGCACCCACTCGCCGGCAGATACCCGTCCGCGATCCTGCTCCAGAACCACAAAACAGTTGGCCTCGCTCATCGAGCTGAGGATGCCCGAGCCTTGGTTGCCGGTGCTGCGCACCACCCATTCGCCATCCTGCTCGAACAAGATTCCGCGCTGGAATTCGGTGCGACCCGGGGCTTTTTTCAGCGGCGTAACACAACGCACAGTAAAACTCGGCAGCGTGCGAGGCGTGCGGCCTTGCAGGCGCAGCAGAGCTTCGCGGACAAATTGGTAAAAAGTCACCATGACGCTGACCGGGTTGCCCGGCAAGCCAAAAAACTGCGCTTCGCCGATTTGACCGTAGGCGAGTGGGCGCCCGGGCTTCATCGCGATCTTCCAGAACAGCACGGTGCCCAGGCGGGCCATGACTGCGCGAGTGTAATCGGCCTCGCCGACCGAGACGCCGCCTGAGGTGATGACCGCGTCGGCGCGACTTGCGGCATCGCGCAGGGCGGTTTCGAGCGCGGCCGGGTCGTCGCGCACCACGCCAAGGTCGATCAGCTCGCAGCCGAGTTGGCTCAGCAGGCCATGCAGGCTGTAGCGATTGGAGTCGTGGATCTGCCCATCGCCGAGGGGCTGGCCGAGCGGCACCAGTTCGTCGCCGGTGGAGAAGAACGCCACCTTTAGGCGCCGCACCACGTCGATGTCGGCGATCCCGAGGGAGGCCAGCAGGCCAAGGTCGGCCGGCGTCAGCCCATGTCCGCCCGCGAGTGCCACCTGGCCGCGGGCGAGGTCTTCGCCAGCGCGGCGGATGTTTTGTCCAGGTTGATGACCGGGCCCGATGGTGGCTTGGCCGTCAGCCGCGATCACGTTCTCCTGCATGACCACGCAGTCGGCTCCGGGTGGAATCGGCGCGCCGGTCATGATGCGCACGCATTCGCCGGGGCCGATGCTGCCGCTAAACCCCTGTCCGGCGAAGGCGGTGCCAATCACGGTGAGCGTCGTCGCGCCGCTGGTGGCAAGGTCGGCGTGGCGCAGCGCGTAGCCGTCCATCGCTGAGTTGGCGTGGCCGGGCACGTCCATCGGCGAGACGATGTCGTGCGCAAGCACCCGGCCGAGCGCCTCGCGGATCGGCAGCCGCTCGGTGCCCTGGACCGGCTTAAGCCGCTCGACGATGAACTGGCGCGCTCGCTCGACCGGCATGTCGTCAGGGTCGTAGTCGTCGGGGCGAATGCGCAGGATGTCGGGGTTGTTGGTCATCGCAGGTCGTCGGGGTGGTTAAGGTTGGCGAACGCTGATTCCTCGGCGAACGGTACCGGCACCGCGTCGACGGCGCTCAGCCAGTCGCGGATGCGCCGGCCGCCTTGCTCGAGAAAACGCTCAAGCTCGGGCGCGAGGCTGCGCTGCAACAGGGCGAACGTCGGGTGCGGACCGTCGGCGGTGGTTGCGTAGACAGCGGACGCCGCAGCGGCGAGAGCTGCGGCGTGCAAGCGGGCGACCAAGTCGCCCGGCAAGTCGGGCGCGTCGCAGGGCACGCTGACCAGCCAATCGGTGTCGCACGCCTGCAAGCCGGCCAGCCAGCCGGCCAGCGGACCGGCGCTGCGGGTGACGTCGGCCACGGTGTCGCGCACCACCCGGTGGCCGAGTGCGGCATAGACGTCGAGGTTGCGGTTGGCGCTGACGATGATCGTCTCAACCTGCGGCCTCAGACAGGCGATGGCATGGTTCACCAGGGGCTGGCCGTGGTGCATGAGCAGCCCCTTGTCGGCACCGCCCATGCGCCGACCTTCGCCGCCTGCCAGAACCAAGCCCGTGACGCCGTGGACTGGCGCGAGGGCTTCAGCCACCGGTCACCGACATGAAGCGCACCACCTTGGGCGTGGGCCGCTGCACATCGAAGTCATGGCCGAGGGGCTTGATGCCCATGCTGTGTCGGATGGCGGCTTGCAGTGCGTCGTCACCCGAGGCTGGGTCGCGCAGCAGCGGCAGGAGTGGGAGCATGTCGTTCTGGCCGAGACAGGGGAACAAGTCACCGGTGGCGGTGACTCGTACCCGGTTGCAGCGATCGCAAAAGTTGTGTGAATGCGGGCTGATGAAGCCCACTTGGGTGGCGCTGCCGGGCACCTGCCAGTAGCGCGCTGGACCGCCACTGTCGGCGTCGCTGGCGACCAAGCCAAATCGCGCTTGCAGGCGCGGCAGGACCTCGTCCTGGCTCATGAAGGTGTCGGCGCGCACGTGATCGGTGTCGCCGAGCGGCATCTCCTCGATGAAACTGATATCGATGCCGCGGCCGATAGCGAACGCGACCAGCGCCTCGAACTCGTCGTCGTTGACGCCGCGCAGCATCACCGTATTGAGCTTGATGCGGGCGAATCCCGCCGCCAGCGCAGCGTCAATGCCGGCCAGCACTTTGGCCAGGTCGCCGGTGCGGGTGATGGCGCGAAAGCGCTCGGCGTTTAGCGTGTCGATGCTGATGTTGATGCGGCGCACGCCAGCGGCGCGAATCTCCTGCGCCATCTTGGCCAGCTGGCTGCCGTTGGTGGTCAACACCAGTTCGCGTACCCCCGGCAGCGCGGTGACCTGCTCCATCAGCCAGACGATGTTCTTGCGCACCAGCGGCTCGCCGCCAGTTAGCCTGACCTTGTCCACCCCGAGCGTGACGAATGCGCGCACCACGCGCAGGCACTCCTCCAATGACAGCACGTCTTTGCGCGGCAGGAAGGTCATGTCTTCGGCCATGCAGTAGGTGCAGCGGAAGTCGCAACGGTCCGTCACCGACAAGCGCAGGTAGCGGATGGCGCGGCCGTAGTGGTCGACCAAGCGGACAGGGGTGTCGATGCGCGAGTGATCGACGATGGGTGGTAAAGAAGCCATCGTTGGATTCTAGCATTCGGCTAAGCCCATGATTCGACGACGAAACCGTTTCGGTAGAAGGGTCTTGTCCGACGAGGTCCGGGTGCGTGTCCGGTGTGGCGTGGCAGAGGCGTGGTAAATTGGAGGCGTTCTAGGTGCTCGCGCCCTCAAGCGGCGAGTGAAACAGGGAAGCGGGTCCAAGGCCCGCGCTGCCCCCGCAACGGTAGGTGACGGGCGGGGTCGCCAGACGCCACTGGGTGACCGGGAAGGCGGCGACCTCCGGACGCGAGTCCACGTCACAAGCCCGGAGACCGGCCTGGGACCTGGTCCGCGCGTCAGCGTGGCACCGGCAAGGCGAGCCGCAGGGCCGCCGTTCCGATTTTGGCGTACGGGGTTCTTGCGCCGGCTGAATGAAAGGTTGTCCCCATGCTGAGCTTTAGCGTCTGCCGGCGTGCGCCTGCGTGCTCCGAACGCGCGCCCCGTGCTGCATCCCGAGTCCTCATCCTGCTGTGCCTGTTGACGCCCCCAATGGCGTTTGCGACCGGCACCGTCACCGACGAGACGGTGCTGGTCACCGCCACCCGCGAGCCCTACCACGTCGAGGAAGCGCCGTTCGCGGTAGAGGTCTACACCCGGGCCGACATCGAGCGCTCGGGTGCGGCCAATTTTTATGATTTTCTTGCCAGTCAGACCTCCTTGAGCGTGGTGTCGAACTTTGGCAACCCATCTCAGCGGCTCATTGATATGCGCGGCTACGGCATGGAAAACGGATACCAAAGTGTGGTTGTCAGCGTTGACGGCCATCGGCTTAACGACATCGATCAGCAGGCGCAGTTTTTAGGTGCGGTGACGCTGGCGTCGATCGAGCGGGTTGAGATTGTCAAGGGCGCGGGCGGCGTGACGTCGGGCGAGGGCGCCCTGGCTGGCACCATCAACATCGTTACCCGCGAACATTCGGGTGGCGAGCTGCGTGTCGCCGGTGGCAATCGCGGTCAGCGCACCGCCGATTTTGCTTTCGGCCACGCCGGGGAGCGCTTTAGTGTCTCGATGGACGGTAGCCATTCCGGACTCGGTGCCCAGGGTGCGGCAGACGACATCGGACAGCACGATCGCACCCGCGTCGACGCCTTTGCGCTGCGCAGTCGCTTGCGGCCCACCGACTGGCTGGAGGTGCGAGCCGGTCTCAACCAGTACGACTCGCTGGGCGTGTTTCGCCGGGCGATTCCGCGCGATTTGATCAACGATCAGCCGACCGTCAACTTTGGCAACAAGCGCTACAACCGGCTTGACCTCGACAGCCTGCGCGGCTCGGTGGGCGCTACCGTCATCGCGTCACAGCGGCTGCGCTTTGAGGCCGATTATTCGAGCGAGGACAAGACCAGCCAGCTGCGCGACCAGTTCGCCCTCAATCCGCGCGATTACGCCTACCGCTCGACCCGGCTGGCGGCATTCTGGACCGCCGGTGCGCTGTCGTTGACCGGCGGGTACGAGCGCCTAGAGGGCGAGCGGGTGGCGGCAGCCACCGATTACAGTCCGGCGTCGCGGGTCGCACGCAATAGCGAAGCGGGTTTTGTGCGCGGCAGCTATCGGCTTGGCGGCACCGTGCTGTCGGCTGGGGTGCGCGAGGAGACCGTCGATTTCCACTACGCCGACGCCACCGGTGGCAGCCTCGGTCGTGGCGAGCGCCTCCACAGTTGGGAGCTGGGCGCCAGCCGGCCGGTTTCGGCACGCATGCAGCTGTTCGCCAGCTACGCGCGGGCAGTCGCAGCGCCCGACATCGACCGCTTTTTCGCGCCCACTTACGACCCTAGCACCTTCGATTTTGCCGGTCAGACCTTCAATGGCTTTATCGCGCCGGTGCGCGCCGACACGGTCAACTTGGGCTCGCGTTTCAAAATGGACGATGCGTGGCTGAGCACCACGCTGTTCTACAGCCGGTTGCACGACGAGATCTACGCCGACCCGGTGACCGGCACCAGCACCAACCTCGATCGGAGCCACAAACTCGGCTTCGAGGCCAATCTGGTCTACCGCGTGGGTGAGCGGGTGTCCGGGCGACTGGGCTACACCTGGACGCGCGCTCGGGTCGACCGGGAGGCTGCGCTGCCTGATCTCGGCGTTGCTGCTATCCATGACCGCGAATTGCCGGGCGTGCCGCGCCACGGCGTCAATGCCAGCATCGATGTGCGCCTCGACGCCCGCGTCACGCTAAGTGCGAACCAGGTGTACCGCTCCAGTGCGGTTGCGGTCGGCGATTTTCAGAACGCCGGCCTCAGCCAGCGCCCCTACCGCATGACCAATCTAGCGGCGCGCTACCGCGCTACAGAGCAGTGGACGGCGTATCTGGCTGTCGACAACGTGTTCGAGACGCACAACGCCTTGTACGTGCAGACGCCGTTCAGCATCACGCCAACCGTCTACGGCGGCTATGCCTACCCGTCCGACTACACGCGACTCTGGCGCTTTGGCGTTGAAACGCGCTTCTAGGCTTGGCATCGCCGACAGAAGGCGGTGCTATCATCAGTCTCAAAGGAGATTCGCCGATGCCGTACGCACTCCCATCGAAGCAGTTTTTGTTGCTGGCAGGCCTGCTTGCGCTAACCCGTTTCGACCATTTCGCGCCCATCCCTGACGCCAGCTTGGCAGTGTTTGTCCTCGGCGGACTGTGGGTCGGTGGCGGCTTTGCGTTCGCTGCTCTGTTCGTGCTGGCGTTCGGCGTCGACGTGCTGGCGGTCGGGCTCGATGAGGCCCGCGCCTACTGCATGACACCCGCCTACTGGGGCCTGCTGCCGACTTATGGGCTGTTGTGGTTTGCCGGCCGCCACCTCGCGCGGCAGGCAAATCCGTTTGCGTGGACGCGCCTGCTGGCGGTGTCGACAACAGCCTTCTCCTTGGCTTTCGTGATGTCCAATCTGAGCTGGTGGCTGCTGTCGCCGCGATTCGATATGCCCTTTGTTGAGTTCTGGCAGGCGGTGGCGCGCTACTACCCGGCCTACCTCGGCGGCGCCTTACTGTGGCTGCTGCTGTCGACCCTGCTGGCGCAGGGCATGCGCGCGCGTCGGGCAGCTGCTGTCTGAGCGGCATGGGCGATCAGACGTTTGACCGACTCGAACAGCGCATTCAGATGCTGCTGCTAGAGTTGCAGACGCTGCGCCAGCGCAACCAGCAGCTCGGCGACGAGAACGCGTCGTTGCGGGCTCGCATCGACGAGGCGCGGACGCGGCTAGACCGCTTGCTCGAACTCCAATCGGCGGACGCATGAGCGAGACCCGCCAGCTGGACGTCAGCATTCTCGGGCGCGAATTCCGGGTGGGCTGTCCGCCCGAAGAAGAAGCTGCCTTGTTGCGCTCGGTGGAATATGTCGACGCCAGGATGCGCGAGATTCGGGACTCCGGCCGGGTTGTTGGGGTCGAGCGGATCGCCATCATGACGGCGCTGAACCTCGCCCATAGCCAACTGGCTGGGACCCCTCTGGCGCAGGCGTCTGTCGACTGCGACCACACTCAACGGGCGCAAGCCCTGGTCGAGGCAATCGACCGGGCGCTTGCGTCTGACTCGTCTTCCCCGGCGGCGGCGGTTCAACTGCAGATTCTTTGAACCGATAAGCGATGCTGGGCTGCCAGGCTTGGGCATGGGCGTGCGAATCCCACGCGGAATCGCCCGAAGTGCTCACCCGGCGGCCAACTTGAACCTCTGGGTTCAAGATGCGCGGCTGAACCGTCATCGTTCGGGGACCCTTTCAACATGGATCTGATCCTTTTCGCGCTCACCGGCTTGGTGTCCGGCTTTTTGGCCGGCTTGTTGGGGGTTGGCGGTGGTCTGATCATCGTCCCGGCTTTGCTGTACACGCTGCCGCACGCGGGTTTCGGACCTGCGGTACTGGTACACGCGGCCGTCGGCTCATCCTTGGCGGTGATCACCGTGACCGCGCTGGCCTCGGTGCGCGCCCACCACGCGCGGGGTGCGGTCGAATGGCCCGTGGTGCGCGCCATGACTCCAGGCATCTGTGCCGGTGCGCTGTTGGGGTCCGTGCTGGCGGGGCATCTGCCAGGTTTGGCATTGCGTTGGGTTTATGTTGTGTTTTTGCTCGGGGTGTCGGCGCAGATGTTGCTCGAGCTGCGTCCGGCGGCTGGGCGCGATATGCCGGGGCTAGTGGGTATGGCGCTGGCGGGTGCGGTGATCGGTGGCTTTAGCAGTCTTGTGGGCATCGGCGGCGGGACCCTATCGACGCCCTTCTTGTTGTGGTGCCGCCGCAGCATTCATGTCGCCGTGGGCACGTCTGCCGCCATAGGATTGCCCATCGCGGTGGCCGGCGGTTTGGGTTTTATGCTGGCCGGTTGGGGGCGTACCGATCTGCCTGCTGGCGAGGCTATCGGCTTTGTCGCGTGGCGCGCGGTCCTGGTGGTGGGGGCGGTGTCGACCTTGCTCGCGCCAGTGGGAGCTCGGCTGGCTCACGCATTGCCGCAGCGACAGCTCAAGCGCGTGTTCGCGATGTGTCTGCTACTGCTGGCAGCCCGCTTCCTGTTTGAGCTCGTTTAGTTCAAACAGGCCAACGGTCGGGCTGACTTAAACAAAGGTATCGACCAGCCCAGTGCCGCCGCGATTGGTGCCAATGGCGCCGGAACTCGAGGATGTGTTATCCACCGACACCGCGCCAATTGCATCTGTGCCGCGGTTAGCGTTGTTGCCCGACGAGCCATCGCCGCGCGACTGCTGCGGCTGATTGTCGCGGCCGACCGATGTCTGGCCAAGGCTGAGGCCCTGTGCGGCGAAACTGCTCGCAAGTGCCGGTAGCGCCTGTTGAATGGCTTCGCGGGTTTGGGGCTGGACTGCGGCGAAGCTCACAGCCGCCTGATCGCCGCTCATCTGGATGCGCACTTCGATCGGGCCGAGCTGCGGCGGATTCACCTGCAAAGTGGCCGATGACATGCCGTTGCGAGCCACCCAGGCCAGCCGATCGCCCATTTCGCTGGCCCAGCGGCTCGACTGTTCGACCGGTGCGTTGACGCTGAGCCGGACCGGTTCTGGGGTTCCGGTCGACAGGTTGGCTTGCGGCCCTTGATTGATCGAGGTGATTCCGCCGTTGGGGGCATCGATGGCTTTGGGTGCCGCCGTGTCTGCTGAGTCCGTCGAAATCGGGCTGCCGCCGAGCTGGCTCTCGATTGCGCCAAGCTGCTGTTCGATGTTTTGCAGTGCCAACTGGGTGGATGCTAGGTCGACGTTTGTATTGGCCCCGCCAAAGGTTCGGTCGGCCAGTCGAAACGCGAGGTTGTCGGGAGCCAACGTCATCCACGGGCTTTGGGCGGCGCTGGTGTCGGGCGTGACCGAGGTTAGCGCGGTCGGCGTTGACGACAGGGTGTCGGCCACGAAGCCCGTTGCGGCAAGTTTTGCCGGATCGACGCTGTTACCGGCGGCAAACGAGACCGGGTTTGCCGGGCTGAAGTTGCCGGTTGAGGGCACTGCAAACACGGTTTGGGCGATGGTCGCTGCCACGGC
>Ga0214921_10011951_pt1 | contig 10465 bp, 8 predicted proteins | sample LL1505_MetaG_FD_177992 | JGI IMG/M metagenome (GOLD analysis project Ga0214921, IMG submission 177992) | Freshwater microbial communities from Lake Lanier, Atlanta, Georgia, United States - LL-1505 | ecosystem: Environmental > Aquatic > Freshwater > Lake | place: USA: Georgia | collected 2015-05-28
TTTCTGGTAATTCTATACCTATTTCATCTAGAGCATCTTTAAATCTCCATTTAATTATATCAGTTCCTCTTAAATACCCATAATCTAATGAATCTAGATAAGATTTATGATTAGGGAACAATTTATATATTTGAAAGATTGGGTTATGATTGCATCCAATTCCAGTTATCGATATCGTGGCCGATGCCGATTCTATTGGAGCTCCTTCTAAGTTTATTAGTTGGTTTCTATAACAAATAAAATACCCGCCTACTTCATTTGGAGCACCTTTCAATGATGTTAATATGTTATCACTGCAGAAAAAATCACCACCCACATAACTTGGAGAACCTTCTAATGTTACTAGCTGATTTTTTGAACAATGAAAACTAGCACCTACTTGACTTGGTGATCCTTCTAATGTCTTTAAATAGTTATTATCACAAGAGAAAACACCACCCACTTCACTCGGACAATCTAATAGTGAGGTTATTTTATTATTTTTGCACCTGAAATCTCCAACTACTTTATCTGGTGATTCAAACAAGTTAGTTAGTCTATTATATGAACAATTGAAATCTCCTCCAACTTCCTTTGGTGAACCTTCTAATGTTGTTAGTTTATTAGATTTACATAAAAAATCACCAGTTACTTCTCCAAATTTAAGTGGTATTTTTTCTATTCCTCTGCCACTAATATCAACATCTCCATCAACATCAACAGTTCCATCCGAATTTATGGAATAATTAAATATTCCATATTCTCGGCAGATTGAACGAATTTCAAATTCTATATCATCAAAGTTTTCAAATAATTTAAGATGTTTCATATATCTATATATATTAAATTAACTATGGTAATTTTCTATGGATTAATACAGAAAAATATAGAAACAGAACATAATTTTTTAATATATACAGTTATGAAAGCAAAAGAAGTATTGGAAAAGTATAAAATAACAAGGAGGACTTTGCATAATTGGGTTAAAAGGGGTATAATAAATTTCGAAAAAACTCCATCAGGCAGGTATATTTACCTAGAAAAAAATCTAATTCTAGATGAAAATCCACTATGTGGCAAAATTAATAAAAATAATATAGAATATGGCGTCGTATAATCCGATGAATCAACAAAATCAAAACTCTACTTATATATCATCAGCAGTAGAAAATAAAGGATTGTTCAATAGATTATTGAGGAACCTTAGTAATTTTGGTCTTAAATATGATGATATGATCATGAGGAATACCGTCGGGGTTGGTATTAATGAGGACCCATATAGTCAAAATAATAATTCAATGTATTCCTTCTTTTCACAGAGGGCAGTTGCTTCCGTTCTAAACAGGAAATCTGTTCCATATTTGGATAGAAGTTATGCTGATAAGAGAAGGATTTTAAGGGAGTATTCAATTAAAGATGAATTGAGGGACTTTGTTTCAACGATTGCTGACGAATCTATCATTTATAGTGATAAAGATTTTTGTTCTCCTAAGTCCTTATCAAATGATTATTCTCAGGATATTAAAGATAAGTATCAAGAATATTTTGAAATCATTTATAATAGGTTTGGATTCGGTGATAACATCACTGCTTGGAATACAATGAAGGATTTCTTGATTGATGGATATATCGCTATTGAAATTGTGTGGGATGATAAGAAAAAGAATATTATACACTTTAATAGATTAAGACCCGAAACACTTGTTCCGGCTTATGAACCATCGATTGGTAATCTTTGGATTCAATATCCAGAGGATCCACAATTAAGAAGAATATTCTTAGATTCCCAATTAGTATTTATTTCTTATTCAACACAGAATGACTATTCAGAAACATCATATTTAGAAGGTTTAATTAAACCATATAATCAGCTGAAAATCCTTGAACAAACTAAAATTATGTTCAATATTATTAATGCTACCATTTATCAAAAGTTTACTATTCCAATTAAAGGATTACCAAGGCAACGTGCTGAAGAACAAATTGGACAATTAATTGCTGATTACTCAGAAGAGGTTGAATGGGATGATACACTTGGCACTGTTAAAATTAATGGTAGAAAACACTTACCTTATAACAAACAAGTTTGGTTTCCAGATGGAGATGCTGGTACGCCTAGTATGGAATTGGTATCACCAGAAGGACATAATTTAAATGAAAATGATATGTTGACTTGGTTCTTTAATATCTTAAAAAGAGCCTCTAAGATTCCTTTCCAAAGATTTGATAGAGATAATGGTGGAGGTAATATATTCAGTGATGCTGCAGAAATGACTAGAGATGAAATTAAATTTAATAATTTTATTAACCGTTTAAGAGCAAATTATAAAGAATTAATTGTTAAACCACTTAAACTTCAAATGTGTATGGAATTTCCAGAATTAAAGGATGATGAGATATTTTTAAATCAAGTAGATATTGACTTTAATTCAAACCAGTTATTTGAAGAGTGGAAGAAATTAGCAAACTTTGAGAAAAGGGCAGGTATTCTTTCTACGTTATTAGGTATTCAAACTGCTGATGGTAATCCTTATTTCCATATTGATTATTTAATTGATAGAGTAATGAAATTAACCCAAGAAGAAAAAGAAGAAAATAAAGCATATTGGACTAAATCTAATAAAGGTGGTGGATCTGGACCAGAAGGTGGTGCCGAAGCCGGTGGTGATATGGGTGGTGGTGATATGGGATCACCAGAAGCCGGTGGTGAAACTCCACCTGAAGCTGGCGGTGAAGCCGGTGGTGGTGAAACTCCACCTGAAGCTGGCGGAGAAGCAGGAGGATCTGAATTTGAATTCTAATAAAAAAAGGTATCAAACTAATTTGATACCTTTTTATTTCTTCTAGAAATTATTTCTTTAGATTTTGATGGGTTATCTACTCCGAATTTACTAATCATTGTAGATTCTATTTTTTTCCTTATTTCTTTACTTTGAATAGGATACTCAACCCCCCAGTTTTCCTTGAGTGTTCTCTTTCTTTTTGATTCAGAACATTTTCTACAATAATATTCGCCCCATCTATTGTCATACTTTACATAGTTTTTGAAAATGACTTCTTTAATTATTCCACAATCATCACATTTGCAGTCTATTTTATAATTACTTCCAGTTGATAAAATCTCAACTGGAATAATCAAAGCTTCTCCTATGGATACTTCATACCCAAGTTCTTCATAATAAGAAAAATTTGATTCATTGATTTTGATAATAATTTCCCGCGTGAGTATCATTAGATTGATAGTTTCAAAATATTGAAAAGTTTAGGACTTGTTATAAATCCATTTTAATTTACCACAATCCCATATTTTATAAATATCATCAGTATTCTTATTTCTAAAATTAAATTTATGATTTCTTAATCCATCAACAACCCATTTATAATCTGGTTCTAATTCCGATTCAATTTTGAAATTTAATAATTCATAGATTTTACCATTGCTATAAGATTTATCACTAAAAGTGGAAATATCAGAATTGGAATATTTATTCTTAAAATAATTAAATAGTTTACTTGATGCTCCGATTATGTTATGATTCAGTATACTGCAAAATCTTGTTAATTCCCATTTACCTTTTTGATTTTTGAAGCACATAAGGCTCACTAGTATTTCATTATGAAATAGGCCAAGTTTAACTGTTGATCCAACAAATCCCTGTAGGTGATTTTTAGTTAAGAATTCCTTGATTAGATTATTATCTGTTACTTCTTTAATTTGACATTTTCTAGCGAAAATTTTCTTTGTATTCCTCCCAATTTTATTGACTATCATTGATTTTATAATGTCTTCTTTATATAACCAATCATCTTCCCATATATGTATTAATTGAATTCCATTTTTTTCACAAATTGATGTTTTGTCCCGGTGATAATTTTTATGTTTAAATATTTCTGAATGCCAATAAACTCCATTAAATTCAAAAGCCAATTTTAATTCAGGTAAATAAATATCGAGTTCTTTTCCCTCAATTCTATAATTATTTAATATGGTTCCTTCATATACTGATTTAATAAATTTCTGTAAATTTATTTCAAGTCCTGATTGATGTTTATCTATTTTATTACAAATTGTACAAATTTTGGTTTTAGTTTCTCTTCTTTTATAGAATAAAAAATATCCTATCTCAAATAAATCTTGACAATCCTCACAAAAAATTTTGAATTGTCTATTTTCCGAATCAATATGTCTTATTTCTGGATTATTTTTTAGGGTTTTCTCATGTAGTTTTTTTAGGACCGACTTCCTTATTTTTTGAATTATAAATTCATTTTTTGAAGGGGTCTCGGCTCCCCATTTTTCTAGATTCGTTTCTTTTATTTTTTCTTTGCCAACTTCTGATTGTAAATACCAATCGGTTCCCCATTTAAGATTATTTAATTCAATATTCCTATTGATAAATTTGGGATCTAAAAATATATAATCATATCCCCTATTTTTCTTAGAAGTTTCCTTCTTCTTTTCTTTTATTTCTTCTAATTGTGATGGATTTTCAACTCCCCACCTTTCTAAATTTTTAATTTTAATCCTTTCGACTGCCCCTTCTTTTTGTAAGTGGTGCTCAAATCCCGTCTTTTCTAGATTATTTGATTTAATTAGTTGTTTTATTTCTGATGATTGGGTAATAAATTCAACTCCCCTTTTTTTCAAATTAGTTTCTCGAGATTTAGACTTTGTAGATTCTAATTGGAAAACATTTTCAACACCCCACTTTTCCAAATTATTCTTCTTAGTCTTACAAGATTTACAAAGGTAATTTCCATTTGAGTATCCATATGAGACATAATATTTCCAAATCATTTCCTTTTCAATATTACATTCATCACATCTTACTACTACACTTGAGTTACTAAAATTCATTAGATGTTCAATTCCTACCATAATATTATCCTTATTCTTTATCTGTGGGTAAAATTTTGAATAGTGACTAATATTTGATGGATTTATAGTTACTAGGACCTCTTTTGAAATTATCATAATCTTTATATTAAATTTTAAGTGGTTTGTCTATCGAATTCACCATAAATTAACTCTAGTAAAAAATCAATAATAACTAGGATATTCATACATCCATAAAAAATCCTCCTGTTAAAATTTCATTTTTTTAGGTTGATATATAATCTTAACAAAAATAAATTGCGATAAATGAAACCAATCTTAATCGTTGAAAACAATTCAAATCCATTAAAGGAGAGCGTTCAAGTTTCAGGTGGCAAGAAGGATTATATCTTAGGTGGTATTTTCACAGAGTTCGGTATTAAAAACCGAAATGAAAGAATCTACACTGCTGAGAAATTCATCCCTTGTCTTGAAGAACTTAATGACCGTATCACTAATATGGGAGTTGTTTATGGTGAATTCGATCACCCAGATGTCTTCGACACCTCACTATCTCGCGCTTCACACATCATTAGAAAAGCATCTTATGTTAAAGAATCTAGTCGTGTTGAAGGTGAGATTAAATTACTTAATACCTATTGGGGTAAAGAAGCTAAATCTTTAGTTGATGATGGTTGTCCAGTATTCGTTTCTTCAAGAGCAGCTGGTGTCACTGAATCAGATGGCACTGTTAGTTTGAAAAAATTGTTTACATATGACATCGTTGCCGACCCAGGGTTTGCATCTGCTAGAATGAAATCCATAAATGAATCATATGGATTCACCAATAAATCTAACTTTAGGATATATGAAATGTCCGACGAGTCTAAAATTAACGAATTATTTAATATGAATCAAAATGACTTCGTTACCAAACAGCAATTGGCTGACTATTCAAAGTATTTGATTAATGAAATCGCTACTACTAAGAAAGCTGCACAAACTGCTATTAAATCAGGTAACATCAGCCCAAAAAAAATGGAGCAACTTCTTGAGTATCACGAAGAGCTTAGTAAAACAAACTCTCAAATGGTTAAGTATTTAGATTACTTAGCTGAAAAAGTTCAAGTTGTAGTTAATGAAAATAAATCATTAAAATCAACTGCCGATAAATTAATATCTCACAATGATTATTTAGCTGAAAATTTAGAAAAGGCTATTAATTATTCTGAATACTTGGCTGAAAGTCTAGATAAAAACATTAATTATTCTGAATATTTAGCTGAAAATTTAGATAAAAACATTTCTTATTCTGAGTATGTTGCTGAGAATTTAGATAAAAACATTGCTTACTCTGAGTACATCGCAGAAAACTTAGATAAGAATATTGCATATTCCGAATATATTGCAGAAAACTTAGATAAGAACATTGCCTATTCTGAATATATTGCAGAAAACTTAGATAAGAATATTTCTTATTCTGAATACTTAGCAGAAAACGTAGATAACTCTATTGCTTACTCTGAATACTTAGCAGAACACGTAGAAGGTAACATTGCTTACTCTGAATACATTGCTGAACATTTAGATGATAATATTGCTTACTCTGAATACATTGCTGAAAATCTTGACAAAACTGTTTCTTATGCTGGTTTAATCACAGAGAAATTGAATGGTGGTAGGATTAATGAAAGTAAAGGTAAAAATTTCCCAACATTGGAAGAAGTTGGATTTGAAATGATTGACTCTCAAGAAGAAGGAATGCCTTATGAAGAAGAGGAAGAAGGAATGCCTCACATGATGTCTCCTAAAAGAGGAATGACTAACATGATGATGGATTCTGATGATGAAATGGGTATGATGGATTCTGAAGAGGGTTCCGACTTTGAAGGTAAAACTGACACTGAATTATCTCAACAAATTGATAAATTAATTGAAGAAGCTAAAAAACGTAAAGTTTCTGAATCAAGTGATTTGCACTTCTTAAAATTCTTAAACAAGTCTCAAGTAAATAGCTATTACAGCTTAACTAACGAGGACCAAGAACAAGTAAAGCTTTACATAAACGAAAAAAGTTATTTTACAAGTTCTGATGTTTTAAAGATGATTGGAGAAGCGTTATCTGTTAAAAATGAATCTCTTGAAGAGAGATTGACTAGATTGATGCCTGAAAACATTAAGCCTATCTGGTCTAAATTGAATGAATCTTCTAAAAAATCTATCTTATCACAAGCTAGATTGTATCCAGATTTAACAACTGAATCTAAAGTTGAACATTTCTGGTTAACAAGACCATTCAAAAAGAATGAGTCTGTAACTAAAAAATTAGTTAATCATAATGCGTTAATTCAAGAAGATAAATTATCTGATAGTGAAGTAACATCAATTATGGAGAGACTTAAAAATCTTTAATCTATAAAAAATCCACCCTTCTAAAATTGAAGAAAATTAGGATACTATATAGATATAAGAAAAACAAAAAATAAAAAAAAATATGTCACACATTAGAATAGACAAACAAAAGGCATTGAAGAAGTGGTCTCCAGTATTGGAGAACATGGGAGTTGCTGGCGAAGACAGACTTGATTGGATGTCAGAATATGCAGAGTTCCACTCTATCAATGAAAATGCGTATGTAAACGCTTCATTAGCTGGTATGGGTTCAGTACTTTCTCCAAATCCTAGCTCTTTATCTGGTAACACACTAGGTATCTCAAGTACAACTGCTAATGCCAACGGTGGTAGCATTGGTTCTGGTGATTTAGGTCAAAACCTATTGCCAGTAGCTATGAAAATCGCTGCTCAAACAATCGGTTTGGATTTAGTTGCTGTTAAACCATCACCAGGTCCAAAATTGGATTTACTATACATCGATTTCCAATATGATGATATAGATACAACCCAAGCTTCACCACTTGTATTTAAAGTTGCCGCTGGTTCTGGTGAATCAACAACAACCGATTCTGTGGTTGCAGCAAGAATTAGAACATCCTTGTCAGCTTTTGGTATTACTGAAACTGTTGGTGGATTAAGATTCACTAACAACTCTGGTACATCTGTTAGAGTTTACACTGCCATTTCTCAAGCAGGAGAAGCTTTACTTTCTGGATCAGTTGATTCTCAAAAATTAACTATAACGATTCCTGCTGGTAGTTTAGTCGGTACAGTTGAATTCTTAGGTTTTTCTCGTATCGATGGTTTGCCAATTTTCAAATCTTTCAGACAAGCTAATGCTGTGGGTAACTCATCAGCAAGTCCTTTTGTTGCCCCAAACTCTTATGATGCTACAAAAAATACATTTGGTGCTGCTGCTGTTATTGCAACTTCAATTACAAGATTAACTGGATTAACTGCATCTGTAACACCAGTCGTTAGTTTAGTATCAGCTTTAGAAGACCATTTACCTGGTTTCTCTACAAACTTCACAGCTAACTCAAATGGTGGTCAATATCCAATGAGTCGTTCAGAAGATGATTTATCATATGCTGGTGTTATTGGACCTAAAGTTTCTACTAAGTCAATTGCAGTTGGTACTATTGAAGTATCTTCAGCTCTTCGTAGAACTGAAATCGAAGATATCAAAGCTAACACTGGTATGGACATCGTTCAAAAAATGGAATCTATCCTTGTTAATGAATTATCTCAAACAATTTCTAAACAAATTGTTGCTAAGGTATTTGAAATGGGTGATTTGAATAGAACTTCGGCTCCAGCAGTTGGTTCTACTTATAGCTCAAACATCTCTGGTCAAACTATATTTGACTTAGATACACTTTACACTCAAACTCAAGTTGGTGGTGAAACTACACACGCTGTTCAACGTAAGTTGATCACTAAAATGGTTCACGCATCTAACTATATCGCAACTGAAGGTCGTGTTGGTCCAGCACAATTCGCAGTAACAAACGGAGGTTTAGCAGCAGCTTTAATGGATATCGCAGGATATACTATTAACCCAACTAAATCTAAAATCAATGGTTCTGGTCAATTGTATCCAGTTGGTCAAATCGGAGATATCCAAATTTATGTTGACCCTTACATGAAGTATAACGACAATCGTATCGTTATTGGTAGAAAGAACAATCCTGATCAACCAGGTATCATCTTCGTACCTTACTTAATGGCTCAGTCAATCAGTATCATCTCTGAAGCTACATTCGCTCCACGTATGTTGTTAAGATCAAGATATGCAGTTGCTGAAGTGGGTTGGTATCCTCAGAAGCAGTATATGACTATTAAAGTGTCAGATACTCCAGGATTACTTAACTAGTCTAAAGTTAAAAAAGATAAACCCTCTCAAATTGAGAGGGTTTATTTTTTAAAAAAAATCAATATTAATAAAAAATCAATATTAATAATTAATATATAAAAGAAAATATTTAATATTATGTCAAGACCTTACATACACATCACTTCGGCTACCTATTCAGCGAATGTGTTGACTATGAATTATCAGGCTTATCGCACAAGAGGCGGGGGCCCAGCTACACTTACTGGTTTAACTAATAGCGTTAATTTCACTATATTAGGAAACACACTAGATGGTAATGAATCTGTTACTTTCTCAAGAACTGCGATTGGTGGTACTCCATCTGGGTTGAAAAACTTAGTTATCTCATTCCCAGAATTGGGTTACAATACTGGAATTTATCCAGATAGTGGTGATCCAGTAACATTCTAATAAAAAATCCTCTCTAATAGAGAGGATTTTTATTTAAATAGCAATCTCTAAATTAGAAATCAGCTTTTTTATTCCATCAATATTTATTATTTCAAAATCATCTATTTTGTAATCATAAAAGTTTTTATTTTCATTTAATATAATCTGTGGTTGTATATTTAATGGAGTCCTATTTAGGATTTCATCAACTGCATTAAAATGTCTATCATATACATGTATATTCTGAGTTAGATGTGAAAAAGTACCAATTTTATATCCAAGATGTCCAGCGACCATCATCTGAAGTGCCACATATTGAATTTTATTTATAAACCCAGCCATAATATAATCATTTGATCTGCTAGTTAGTGTAAGATCTAAATACATCTCAGAGTCTAAACTTCTAACTGACCACATAGTTTGAAATGCACAAGGGAAAAGTCCATTACTTTCGTTTAAATCATGGTACTGATACAAATCAATAATGTGTCTTCTAGAGAAAGGATCTTTATTTAGACCATCTAATAAATTATCAATTAATTTATATCTTTTTACGGTAGCTCCATATCTTTGTCCAATAGTATCATCTCCAATATTCCACTCTTCCCACCAATTAACACCCAATTCGCGTGCAACTTCTAATGAACTAGTTTGTTTTTGATAAATCCAAAGAATTTCCTTAATGCCAGTTTTAATAGCTGTATTTCTTAGTGTTGTTATTGGAAATTCACCTGTTGATAAATCATATTTTTCAAATACACTTGTTATAAACTTAGAATGTGCTGGTGTGCCATCTTTGTATTTAGGTCGAGGATTTCTATCAAACGTACCATCATTTTTTATTGAAAGTAAGTTTTCTATAAAATATTTGTCAGCTTTAATCATTTAATAAAATATCTAATTTTTTATCTCTTAAATAAGGTTTTAAGAAGTCATTATGTTGTATCTCGGAAAGACTAAAAAGATTATAATTAATTTTGTTTTTTAATTTTTCTAACATTTCATCAACT
>Ga0214921_10011953_pt1 | contig 10465 bp, 16 predicted proteins | sample LL1505_MetaG_FD_177992 | JGI IMG/M metagenome (GOLD analysis project Ga0214921, IMG submission 177992) | Freshwater microbial communities from Lake Lanier, Atlanta, Georgia, United States - LL-1505 | ecosystem: Environmental > Aquatic > Freshwater > Lake | place: USA: Georgia | collected...
CAATAAGGGGGTTCGGTAGGGTGGGAAGGCTTTAAGGGGGTGGTGCTTAACTGCATCACCCCCTTTTTCTTTTTCTGGAGAAAGGGTCTGTTAGATTTCATTTCAGTACTCATATGAAATCTACGTGAGCCTGTTTGCTCTGGTGGAGGTCAATTCTTGTAGGTTGAAACTCCCCTATATAGATAGGTAAGCAATAGCTCAACAGTTGAGTTAAAGTAAACTCTCTTTCTTAAAGGTTATGTATGGACACTTTAGAAAAAGCTCAAAACTTAGTTAAAACAGAGGTTTTCTGTTCAGTACCTTCTCTCATCCTCGACAACCTCCTCTCTGATGAGGACTTTCTAAGTGCTATGATGCGTTATGATGAAGAGAATGATGAGTATGCAGACCCCCTCGAATTTTGGTTCGTGTCTTCTTGGTTAGCTAGACAATTAAAAAAGGTTGGGGGAATTGTCTATGATTTGGGGACTTGTAGCGTTTGGGGACGTGAAACAAGTGGTCAAGCGATTTATCTTGATGGAATTATGCAAGAGGTTGCAGACCTCTTTTAAAAGGGGTTAGGTTGGGGGGTTTTTGTTTAAGGTAAAAAGCGGGGGCGTCGGTGGTCTTAATTGAACCATTGACGCCCCTCTTTTTTTGTCCTCCGACGACCAGACCCGCAGCGGGGTGGGGGCAGATTTCATAAGCCAACTGCCCACAGGGCAACCGGCATATGAAATCTAGGTAAGCCCTGTTTTTCTCTGGTGGGGTCAATTCTTGTGTGATGGATAACCTCTATATAGATAGGTAAGCGATAGCTCAACAGTTGAGTTAAAGCGATCTTCTCTTTCTTAAAGGTTATGTATGGACACTTTAGAAAAAGCTCAAAACTTAGTTAAAACAGAGGTACTCTGTTCTGTTCCCTCTCTCATCCTCGATCACCTCTTATCTCTTGATGACTTTCAAGAAAGTATGATAAGCTATGATGATGAGAACGATGAATACTCCGAACCTCTTGAATTTTGGTTCGTGTCCGATTGGTTGGGGGAGAAGCTCAAAAGTCGTTTAGGTTTCGTTTATGACTTAGGTACTTGCTATGTGTGGGGTAGAGAGACAAGCGGTCAAGTGATCTACCTTGATGGTATCATTCAAGATATCGCTCATAAAATGGGATGATAAGGGGCGGGGGGCTTCGGTTTAGGTAAAAAGAGGGGCGTCGGTGGTCTTAAGTGAACCATTGACGCCCCTCTTTTTTTGTCCTCCGACCAGACCCGCTGCGGGACAGGGTTAGATTTCATATGCCGGTTGTCCACAGGGCATATGAAATCTAGGGTAGCCTAGTTGCAAAGGGTTAATTCTTGTGTGATGGATAACCTCTATATAGATAGGTATTAAACCCGTTACTAGTCAAAGGATACTAGCATGACAGAGCAAGAACGAATTACACAAGTGTATAGAGAGTTATACACTTGCCTAGGCAACTGTACAGACCCTCAAACCAAAACAGAAGTACAAGAGGATTTAGCATACCTTCAAAAGTATGTTAATAACCCCTCTGAGAGCTTTCTGAGAGGTCTTCTGAGAAGACTGCAAGAACACCAACCAGCCTAACAATTCAACTAGGAGAGAAACTATGTCCAGAAGTTTTAAGAAAGTCCCCGCTAATAAGGTATTTCGTACCCCCCGCACTCCTTACAAGGCTGTATTAAGTGCAAAGGATGATGATTTAATGGTCTTTGGCATAAAGGCAAGTGGTCTCTTTACCTTTGCCAATGCTTATGATGACAAACCAATTGCGGGTTTAAAATTACGTCGTCGTGGTTAAGGGGGTCGGTTAGTATAAGGGGGCGGGGGTTTGCTTTGTAGCATACCTTCGCCCCTTTTTCTTTTTTCAGGTGGGGAGGGGGCAACATATGAAATCTAGGAGACCCTTGGTGGTGTAGAGGGGCTAAATTCTTGTGTATTGAATAGACCCTATAAGGATAAATAAGCAATAATGCTTATTTTCAAAGGTTAGTATGACTAATTTATCTGAATTGAAAGCCCTTAAAACCCATTTTATGGTGGGCAGTAATGTTTTGAGAAAACTCTTTATGACAAGTGCTACTAATAAAGGGGTGCGACAAGAGGGTTATTCCTTGAATGGCAATGCCCTCGTGAGGTCTTTTACAAGTGCAAGGGCATGTAGGGATAATAATGATCGCTTCATAAGTCAAGTAAAGAAACCTCAAACTCGTTGTGCTTTTAGCTTTGCTATTGATTTTAGCGGGTCTATGAATGCTCACCCAGACGGTAGTCGTCAAGACACTTTTCTAGGTTATTCTAGTTCATGGGATAGGGTTATAGGTAGCTTGTATGCTTTAACCCATGTTGCTGAAAGCATTGGGATTAAGTCAAAAGTTGGCTTTGTCCAGTTTGAGAGGGATTGCTTTGAGGTAGGGGTTATCAAGGACTTTGAACAAAAGGCTTGGAATGAAGCCACCCTCGCTAAGGTCTTGAATTTATCCCCTCATAGTGGAACTTGTATAGCAGACTATGCTCGTGCTAGTATTTTCATGCTAGAGAATGTTCAAGCTGAGAATAAAGTCGCTTTTTTTCTCACAGACGGTGATGATTATGGCAGTCAAGACTACTATCATTCACTCAATGAACTTGCTAAAAGCAAGGGAATTAAGCTAGTCGGTATCGCTTTTACTACTAGCAAGAGTTCTGGAAAAGAGTTGCCCAATGGTGTTTCTGTTGCTGATACTAAAAAGCTAGGGGATGTCATTTTTAAGCACCTAGAAAGCATTGTAAAGGCATAGGGGTGGGGTAGGTAGGGGCAAGGGTTTAAACCTCGTTTAAAAGCAGTTTAGGGGCAGTCTAGTGCAAACTAGGTTGCCCCTTTTTTACTTCGTCCCCCAAAGGGCAGTGGGGATAGGAGATTTCATATAGGACACCTACGTTGCCCTACGGGCATGTGTAATTGCGAAGCATATGAAATCTAGGGTATCGGGTTCGGGTATGTTTAAGGGGTCAATCCTAGTCTATTGAGATAACACTATATATATAAGCATAAGGCAATTATGCCAATCACCAAAAGGATACTGAGTATGCTTTTTATTTATGCACTCGATAACAATGAGTCCGTTGTAAACCTTAATGACCTCGCAGTAGAAACTGCATTATTCTTTGATGATGAGGAAGACGCAAAGAAGTTCTGGTCTAAAAGTGTTAAAGGCGTTCTCAATGAGTTTATGATTATTGATGATGATAGAACCTATGAGACCCTAACCATAATTAGAATTGAATAGGTAAGGTAAAGGGGGGGGCGTCGGTGGTTTATGCTTAACGCAAAGACCATTGACGCTCCCCTTTTTTTTTGCCCAAATTCCAGAGGGGTTGGGTTTATGAAATCTGATGCTCATAAGAGGATAGCTAGAAAGGAGATAATGCTATGTGTGTTCAGTGTGTTTTAAAAGGTGTTTTTAGGGATAAGGATACTAGTTTAGAAGAGAAGATATCCTTAAGCAAGGATGCGATAGTAAAAGAGTTGAGGCAAGATGGGGGACAAGTGTTGTTTTATACGAGTAAGAGTTTCCCTTTTCCTAGTCCCACAATAGATGCGATATTGGATGGTGTTTATCTGGATAAGGGTTTATTAGAGGAGTTTGGGGATAGTATCCCTTATAAGATAAAGAGACAGTATTCTTACAACTTCTTTGATAAGGGCATCATAGAAGAGCCATGGGTTGTGAGTATCTTAAAGAACAGGTTTAAGCACCTTGACATAGACTTTGAGTCTTGTGTCAAGGTTGTGCCATTTGCGGGGCGATTGGTATTGGGGTCTGCATCCCCGGAGTTAGTAAGCACAAGGGTGCAGTATCAGACACCCTCGATTTTTCTTATAAGGTGGTAATGAAATCTAGGTTAGTTACCAACCCCCCACAAATCTTGCTTATTGAATAGACCCCATATAGATACTTAACCTAACCTAACACAACAGGAGTTTATTATGGCTTCAATTTTTATTATGCCTTCAAGTTCAGAAAAAGTCGATAAAGAATTAAGAGCTATCTTCCGTATGAAAGACCTTACCTCAAAAGTGCAAAGGCTTAAGAAGTTAATGTTAAGCCATTATCCTGAGGGGGGTCAAGTATCTCTTAAAGGTAATCGACTTGCTCATCTATTCTTTGCTTGTGATTGGCAGCCCTTTTACTTTTGGGGGGCTGGGATTACTCTTGACTCTAACGCCTTGTTTCTCCTATGCCATGATGATGATATCGTGGCAAGGTTTAAGCCCGTCTTTTATGAGTTAATAAAAGAATGGGCTGTGGCAGAGGTTTCTCATGGGCGTTACTATTCTAGTATGGTGGATAAACTTAATATCCGACTAGAAAAGTTGGGTTTTCAAGAGTTTGACTTAATCTCATTTAGACACAGGGTTCTTATAGCTCGAAGAAGCCTCTCCTCCGTTGATTATTCCAAGGCAGAGGCAAGAAAAAAGAATTATAGCAACTTTAGTTTAGAGAACTCCTATGAACTTGCTTGGGGACTAGGAGATTTTTATAGATACACAAATTAAGGGGTGGGGGTGAGGTGGGGTGGTAAAAAGCCTTTGCAGTCTTCTGACTGCAGCGGCGGCGTCCCCCTAGATTTCATAATAGACCTAAGGTCAAATCTTGAATATTGGGTTACCTCTATCTATACGGGTAACTAAAACTAACACAACAGGAGTTTATTATGAAAAGAGAATTTAAGGTATCTTACGATAAGATTATGGATGTAGAAGATAGGTTGAGAGAAATCTTTGAAATAAGCAGTCTTGCACAAAAAGTGCAGGAACTTAAAGAGGTGTTTTTTGAGATTTACCCTGATGGTGATCTCCTCAATAAAGAAAAAGAGGGTTTGTATGCTTGTCCTCTCATGGCGATACTTTTTCGTAGCGGGAACGATTCTGCTTATGTTGGGAAGGCGATGTTTGCCGTTAAACTAGACGAGGATGTCCTTATGGGTTTATGCCACGATGACGAATTTGTCGCAAAGTTTAAGCCCTTATTTAACGAGGCAGCTAAAGAGCGAATTGCAGAGGATAGTGGTGATTATAGTATGAAGGAATTAGAGGGTAGGTTTTCTAAACTCTCGACTGATGATTTTAACTTACTAGAACATCAAAGGAGAGTCGCTTTCCTTTATATTCTTGAAATGGAGAATGACAGTTGTGGGGAGAAGATATATAACCAGAAGGATGGGGAGAGAATGGGGAAAAGGAAACAGGTATGGGAGGTGAGGGGGTTATAAAAAAGGGGGATTGCCCTTCTAGGGAGTCCCCGCTTATGAAATCTAATGGGTCACCCTAAGGTCAAATCTTGCTTATTGGGTTTACCTTATATATATGGGAAACTAACACAATGGGAGAAGTCTATGCTGACTACTTATGATATTAAAGGAGAGTTTAATACTCTTTTTGCTATGGATAACCTTAAAAAGAGAGTGGAAGGTCTTAAGTCCTTATTTTTTACTCTTTATCCCGAGGGTTCTGATGCCTTAATGAAGGGGTATCGAGAGGACTCCGATGACCAGTATGAAAAAGACCCCGTCTCAATAATTTTCGTTAGAGCGGGGATGTCAGTTTACTATAGTGGTAATCGTTATGTCATGGATTTTGATACCATGTATACCCTATGCCATGATGAGGAGTTTGTGGCAAGGTTTAAGCCCGTCTTTAATCGATTGATAAAAGATTGGGCTATTAGACGAATAGTCAATGCTGGGTTAGGGGTATTCTATACCTCGGGGGAGGTCATTTTATGGTATCCAGAACTTGAAAACCGATTGAGTGAATTGGGTTATAAGGAGTTTCCCTTTAAGGAGTTTAAGGGAAGGTTTTTGCTTATGAATTTTTGCGGGTGGAGTGCTGCGGGTCAACTCAAAATCCCCACCAAAAGTGAGTTTGGTCGGTCTAGTTTGTCTTCTGCTTACCATATCGAATGGGGCGTTAAGGGAGATTTTTATAAACCCTAACGGAGGCGGTTGCCCGTCAGGGCATTTGCCTTCGGTCTTAGCTTATGAAATCTACGAGGTAGCGGGGGAGGTCAAATCTTGCTTATTAAAATAACCCCATATAGATAATTTAGCTACCCCATGTTTCACAAGGATAACAATTATGGTCTTTTTTACTGATGCCGATAATCTTAAGTGGTTAGACTTTGCTGACCAAGTAAAAGAGGTAAAACGCCTCTTGTTACAGGAATACCCAGAAGGGTGTAAAACCTATGATAAGGAAAGTCTTATCACCTTATTTTTTACAAAAAGCTCATGCTTTCTCAAGTGTGTTGTGAACCCTCTTCAATGCGAAGTCGAACGAAGGTATATAACCTATAACCCTAATGTTATAATTGCTGTTGCTCAGGATGAGGAAGTAATAGCAAGGTTTAAAGACGATTTCCCTAGTCTTGTTAGACAATGGGCTCATGAGAGAGTAATTAGTCAGCAGGAGAAAACAGCTAGAAAGTACCTAATCCCCTACTTAGAAAAAGTATGGGCAACCCTAGGAGGTTCGGAGTACCCCTATGAGGAATGGGCAAAACGGGATTATTTTGTCTCTTCGTTAAATGAGGGTTCAAAAAGTTGGAATGTTCAGGGCAAAGCACCTCTAGGGAGGAACGAGAATGTTTATAGAATTTATTGGGGCTATGGCAATGAAGGCTTAAGACCTAGGGGGTATTAATTAACGGAGGGAGGCGGCTGCCCGTCAGGGCATTTGCCTTCGGTCTTAATTTATGAAATCTAAGGGGTAGCTCGGTTGGGTCAAATCTTGTCTATTGGTTTCCCTTTATATAGATACTCACAAGGCAATGTTGCCTATCATGAAAGGACACTTTATGTGTATCGATTGCAGAATTAAAGAAGCATTTAAAGACACTAACAAAGTTAAAGCAGTCATCAACCTACTGATGACAGAGCCAGAAAAAGACGCAATGGGTTTAATGCTTAGAGCGGGTGCAACTTTGAGTATGCCCGATGACTTTGACGATGTTTTGGCGTTGGCTTGTAAAGACGAGCAAATAATTGCTCGATTTACCCCCAACCTTAAACAGAATGTAGCTCATTATCTCATGCAATGCTCTAAACACTCCCTCTTATTTGAACAAAAAGAGGGTTTTCCCACCATTAAGACTAGACTAGCTAGGTTAGGCGTTAATGATTTACCCCTAGACTTTTGGGCTAAAGCATTCCCTCACTTAAAGGTGCTTAACCACCATTCCAATAGAAACCCCTACAACCAATCTTGTCGCTATGGTATCAATCGCAGTGCGAATGCACTTCATATTGAATGGGGTTTAACTGGCTTATACTTCTAGGCTAAATGGGGGGTAGCAAAGCTAGGGTGCTAAAAAAAGGGGCGTTGCAATTAAGCAATGCCCCTTTTTTTCTATTGCCCGAAAGGGCAGGGGTAAAAAATATGAAATCTACAGTGCGAATTGCCCCTGCGAAGTCAATTCTTGTAGATTAGAATAACTTCATATAAGAAAATAACACCAACACAAAACAGGAGAAAACCTATGTTAAAAGGTATTAAAGCAAACCACAACCCTCAAACTAAAAGGGGTGGTAAATCATGAGAGGCTATATGGAAGAGAAGTACTATAAACAAGTAGAAAAGGCTATCGTCGAAGTCCACTATTGGTTTAGAGGTGAAGGCGTTACAAGAAAGCCCACTCATGAAGAACAGGTTCTTAAGATGCAACAGCTTATCTTAAAGCGGGGCATTTTAGTTGCCTTGCTACCAGAAAGCTATGCAGACCCTAGGGGGTATTTTAGAGACTTTAATGGGGTTATGGAAGAAGCCATGAACGACCCTAGTTTTATTAAAGAGCTAAAACGCCTTCACCCTAATTTTGATGCAGAACTCAGAGAAGTTTTGCTTGCAGACCTTGTTTTCTTTGATGATAGGGTTGTTTATAGTAAACGGTTCAAGACTCTTGGCTTTGACTTTCAGTATTTATCTCAAGTTCTACCTAAAGCCCGTTATCTCTCTTACTTTTCAGAACCGGTAAAACCCCCTAAACGGGTGAATGTCTCTAAAACCCAATATAATATCGAGTGGGTTTTTTAAGGGAATGCCTTTTTTCAGGCGGTAAGCTCATATGAAATCTGCGAGGTGGCTAGCAGCAAAAATCTTGGAAAGTGGTTTTACCCTATATAGATATATAAACCCCCCAACAAAAAGGATTTACAATGAGAGAAGACGAAGTATTAAGCATGGATTTAGAAGAACTCGCATCCCTTGAAGAGCAATTAGCTATTGCATGGCAAGGAGCTGAGATAATGGGCTATGCCCTAGAGCCTATGGACAAAACAAGGCTTTATTGGGGCATGGGTAAGGACACAGCAAAAGCCTTTTTGCCTGATTGGGCTTTCGCACTAGGCGACCTTTGGGTCAAAAACAAACTTCGCTCTATCACCTATTGGGGTGATGTTGTAGGGTTAAACTTAACCCTACAAGGTCTTGAGTATCATGTTCTAGGGTTTTCCCAAGAGACGAATGTTGCATTATTGCTTAATTTTGCTCCCACCCCCTCCATCATGATTAAAGCACTCCCAAGAGAACTCGATTTGAGTGGGCTTAACCTTGATGCTAGACTTACTCCAGAACTCCTTGAAAGACTTGATGCCTTTAAGAAACTTAATAAGTCTTTAGTTGATGACAAACAAACTCATACCTATCTCCCTATCTTTGATAATAAGCTCTATCAAGGGCTTTATGTTAGAAACAAAGAGAGGACTGTAGGCAATAACTTCTCCTCTTTTTAGTCTTCTATACTCTCTCTTAGTAGTATGTATGCTACTTATTGAAAGAGTTTAGAGAATGCTAAAGAAACTTATAGAACAAGCCTACCACACAGCAGAAGTGATAGGTGAAACCATCCCCCCTCCTATATGGGATAGTGACCTCGACCCCATGCACGGCCTCAAATCTTATGAAATCTTACCCTACCTTGATAAAACCCTCTTCGAGAAAACTTGGGATAAAGAAAAGAAAGAACGCCTCGCCCTTGTTAAAATACAAGGGCCTGCGAGCTACCCCGCCCTCCTCATGCTTCCCATCCGAATAGACTATAAACAAACAGGATACATCGTCGCCTTATCCGCCACCAACTCCCTCTCTGATACCAAAAAAACCATCTGGACTCTCCAAAAAGACCTCGTAAATACCGATAAAATCCGACTCTCCTACCACCTAAGCACCCTCAACCAACTTAAAATCGTCCCCGAAGACTACTCCGTTCGAGATAAAGCAATAGACTACCTCAAAGGCATGGCATCCTTTAAAGATAAAATACGTGATGAACTTGATACCCAAGGCAATTACTACTATAAAGGTCATGAATACATATCCCTCGCAGAAACCATCATCCCAATACAACACCCCGCTATGATCTTCGGGCTACTCAAAGAAAGATATAATAACCCCCTCCATACCATCCTCCTACACGAAGTGTACGAGGCTTAACCCAATGCCTTCCACTTCTCCTCCCCCGTATAGGCATCCTCAACCAATGTAGGAAATGGCATCTCCGTGCTTACCTTTCGTGGCTTGGTAAAATCCGCAAACCCATCCGCCCCAATCTCCCAAAACACACTGTCTATCTTATTGATGATAGAGTTCAAATGATGGTCTCTCGAATAATACTCATCATCAAAATACATCCCCGGTATCACATCACCACCCGCCTTCATCAAAAGAACATCCCTCTCCTTTACCAACTGCTCCCTCAAATCACATAAACTTAGTATCCGATACTCCAAATCATTCCTCAACTCCTTTATCTCCTGCCTTGCCCAATCCCTCGTATGGACAATAGCTTTTCCAAGCTCTGTCGTCTCTTGCACGGGACTGCTATTAGAGTTCAACTTACGACCCGGATAACGCCAAAAACTTAACCACCCCGCTTGATATACCATCCCAATATCCCCCTCATCAGGGTTTTGACTCACAGGATAAATAACCCCCTTGTATGGCTGGTTGTCTATCAACTCCACTGTGTTATCATTCTCATTGTATTCAATGTCATACGAGTCGGGCTTCAAAAACATAGAGATGTCAAAAGGATTGCCTCCTCTTGCTATATATGCCTGTAACAACTTCCCAATAGATGAACCCTGCTTGGTAAAGATGCCCATGACTCTTTCGGTCATTGGCGATTTGTCATTTTCCGCATCAGCTCTCCTATATAAGACCTGAACATCCCCAATCCTTGTGAGTTCTGCATTGATAACCCGAACCCTTGATGGGATGTTTCTTCTTTGGTTTAGTAAAAACCTACGATACTCCAACCAACTGCCTCTACGAATAATGGTGTTAAAGTTAAAACTCATCTTCTATCCTCCAAAGATTAGGTCAAATATCTCAGTTACAAAAGGAACAGGTGCTCCTATCACTAACGACGCACCCATGCCGAAGGCATACTGCCCTCGTATTTGTGGCTTGTCTTCCGCTTGA
>Ga0214921_10011954_pt1 | contig 10464 bp, 7 predicted proteins | sample LL1505_MetaG_FD_177992 | JGI IMG/M metagenome (GOLD analysis project Ga0214921, IMG submission 177992) | Freshwater microbial communities from Lake Lanier, Atlanta, Georgia, United States - LL-1505 | ecosystem: Environmental > Aquatic > Freshwater > Lake | place: USA: Georgia | collected 2015-05-28
AAGATTGGAGTGTAATGTGAATACTACCTATCAGTTGTTGGGCGGATTATTCCATCAAACGAATCAGAGACATGTGCTAGACAACTGTGTAGGTTATTTATTACGCGGAAAACATTCTCCGGTTCCTTCTGGAGAAAGTATATGGCCGACAACTAGACAAGGCGATGAACTGGAACAAAAGGTCAAAGAATTGGAACAAAAGGTCGAATATATGTATTCGAAAAACGATACATACGAACGCAAATTGGCTGCGCTTGAGAATCGATTCGATGACTTTGAATTCCACGTGCCGACTACTCCACCATCGAATGATACATACGAACGCAAATTGGCGGCGATTGAAAAGCGGTTCGATAATTTTGAACACCGAATTCCTTCTATGCCAAATGATACATTCGAACGCAAATTGGCTGCGCTTGAGAAGCGATTCGATGATTGTGAATTCCAACTGCCGAGTTATCCCACACCGAATGATACTTACGACCGCAAATTGGCTGCGCTTGAAAAGCATATCGAAAGACTCGATAATGAGTGTTCACATACTACATCTCTTGCGTATGATATAGATAATCGAATGAGAGCTATGGCACAATCCCTTATGAGAGAAATGTAAATAATGGACGAAATAGGTAGTTAGATAGTTAGGTAGCTAGGTAGTTAGATAGGTAATTAGATATATTTTTTTATGACGAACACATCTCGCAAATTTCATCATCTTCTTGATGATTTCCTAAATCCGTTTTTTCGGGTTCAATCGTAAACTGTTGAGCCTGATGTTTCGCTCTGCGTCTCAAATAATATATTCCCGTTTTCAACCCTTTTTGCCACGAATAAAAATGCATCGATGTCAAAGTATTATAATTGGGGTCTTCTAACCACAAATTCAAACTTTGACTTTGGCAAATGAAAGCACCTCGGTCTGCCGCCATATCAATTAATCCGCGCATCGGCATTTCCCATACCGTCTTGTATTTGTCTTTTATTTCTTGTGGAATAATTTCCACGTGTTGTATAGACCCGTGATTCGCAATAATATTATTCTTTATTTTTTCATTCCATAATCCAGCATCTATCAAATCTTTCATCAAATATCGATTCGCTTGAATAAATTCTCCAGCAATCGTGCGACGACTATATATATTACTTGTGATAGGTTCAATACATTCATTAAAACCCAATATTTGTGATGTAGAAGCAGTTGGCATAGGGGCTAAAAGGAGCGAATTTCGCAGACCACAACATTTTATTACTGAACGTAGATAAGACCAATCATATCTCTCAGAACCAGGGTCCACATTCCATAAATCGAATTGAAGAATTCCTTCACTAGCAGGTGAACCTTCGAATGTTTCATATGCGCCTAATTCACTAGCTAATGAAGAAGACGCTTCTAATGCTCCGTGATATATCGTTTCGAAAATATTTTTATTGATGATTTTTGCTTCCTCCGATAAAAAACTATGACCCATCAAAAAGAATACATCGGCCAATCCTTGAACACCAATTCCTATAGGTCTATGACGCATATTACTGCGTCTGGTTTTTTCCGTAGGATAATAATTAATATCGATAATTTTATTCAAATTCTTTGTGACCACTTTCGCAACCTCGTGTAGTTTTTCATAATCAAATGTTTTTTCTTTTGTCACAAAGGTTGGTAATCCTATGGATGCCAGATTACATACCGCTGTCTCCTTATCATCGCTGTATTGAATAATTTCGGAACATTGTCCGGTTATAATACCGTTGAAGGTTCCTCGACCACGAATTGGCTCTGTAAAACAATAAGTATCTGATATGCGTCCTCTGTAAATTACACTTTTAACTTTTAATCGAATTTCGTCGGGATTGTCATAAAGGTAATATGGTTCAAGATTCATTCCGGGTAATAATTCTCTTGCGTCCATCTTTATGACAACACCAGAATTGTTTAATACAAAAAATTTATGATAAGGTGTACATTCAATCTTTTTATCATTGTCGAATAAAACATCTATAATTTCTTGGTCTACACCTGTTTTATGAATGGTGACTTGACTAAATTCTTCGCCATTCCAAACATTCACTTGTTGGTTTTCTAATAATTGAATTTCAATATGCCCTTTATCAGTAAGAATCAACGTTTCTGGAGCAACACATAAATTGGAACTCTTAATCGTGCCCAGATTTTTTTGATTGGATTTTCGATTCGCGGCATCTTTAAAAAGAATATATGGCGTTCCTGTCTCCATTTGGGCGTCCAACATCTTGAACCACAAGTCGCGCGCCTTCACAGATTTGCGCCCCTTCTCTTCTTTTTCATATTTTTCATATAATTCGTTGAAATCGTTCCCATATACATCTGCTAATCCAGGACATTCATCGGGACACATAAGTGTCCAATCCCCATTTGTCTTCACACGCTCCATAAACAAATCCGGTATCCAAAGCGCATAAAACAAATCGCGCGCCTTCAACTCTTCATCGCCGTGATTTTTTCGCATTTGTAAAAAGAAGTCGATATCCGCGTGCCAAGGCTCCAAATAAATAGCAAACGACCCATTCCTTTTCCCCCCTCCATTATGAACGATACCACATTCTAACAAATAATCGTGCTGTTTCTCCATCTGTAAGTCATAAAGAAGCCCATTATATTTTGAAAGAGAAATATTTGTTACACGTTGGTGTATGATTCCGCCATTATTCCTTTCAATAAAAAATAAATGAGAAACCGTTTCTTCCATATTCAAAGGATTCGCTATATATCCCAAACGCATAATCATAAATTGTATGTTTTTGAAATCTCGAATCATATCAAAAGACAATTCCGCTTTTTCACAAAAAAGACCCAATAAAATCGCCTGGATTTTTTCCAACGGCAAATGAATCCATCTGGAATTTATTGTTTTCAATCCAAACACATTATACATATCACTATGACGAAACGGCAAATGAATCGTAGAATTCCATCGAATCGATTGTTCGGTTTCATCCGTATAACTCTCCACCGCCCTCTCCGTCAAATATTTCTGGATATATTTTAAAACCGCCTCACTCGGCGCAAAGACTTCATAACACATTTCAGTCAATTGTCCGTAACGCATCAAAAGACCAAACATAAAACAATCATCCTTTGTGATAGATTCGATATCCTTTGTATATTTCGGTTGGACGGTGATAAATGAATCACCCTTGCGAATCTCTTTTGCGTCTACCCATTCTTGCTCGTTGTTTCGTAAAATGAATACTGGATGTTCAGGTGTAATATAAAAAGGGTCTTTATTATTCTCTAAATAAACCTCCAAAATTTCGCCGTCATAAGTATGCTCTAATACATCCTTTATGACCTCTGTTTCCCCCATCGAATTGAACACTTTCGTTTCACCCGCCACACAACATTGGATTTCTTTAGGACCCTCCGTGGTATAAATAATCGTTTCTGGATGAACACATTGGTCCACATATTTCGCCGTATTGTTGAAAACACGAAGCATCGGCACGATTCCATTCGATGTCCCATTCGTTCCACGAATATGCGACCCAGTTGCTCTTACATTACTTATATGAAGCCCGATTCCACCAGCATATTTCGAAATAAGAGCACATTCTTTCAACGTATTATAAATGCCGTCTATACTATCATTCTCCATAGCAAGCAAAAAACAACTCGATAATTGGGGTCGCGGCGTTCCTGCATTAAAAAGTGTAGGCGTAGCGTGTGTAAAAAATTTTTGCGACATCAAATCATATGTTTCAAATACACTTTCTAGGTCATCCCCGTGAATTCCAATCGCCACTCGCAACCACATATGTTGAGGTCTTTCGACGGTTTTACCATTTATTTTCATTAAATACGCTCTATCGAGGGTTTTAAAACCGAAATAATCAATTAAAAAATCCCTGGAATAGTCACAAACCTCATCTATTTTTGATGAGTATTGACGGACCACATTTATCAGTTGGTCGGATACTAGGGGCGCAGGTTTCCCCAAAGCATCCTTGAAAGTATATAACTCTTCCATCACTTTGCTAAATTGGTCCGTCGTATTTTTTTGATGACTACTTACAATAATTCTCCCGGCTAACGTATTATAATCATAATGAACAGATGCCATAGAAGCACATTGTTCGGCACTTAATTCATCTATTTTAGTTGTAGAAATACCGTCGAATAATTGGTCTATGACTTTCATAGCAAGAGCCGTATAATTCACTTGTATTCCTTCTTTTTTACCTTGACGTTTAATTCTTTGTAGGATTTTATCAAAGGATACGGTTTCTAATTCACCGTTTCGTTTTGTAACATTCATTTCTGTATCTAGAGTTGGCATAAAAGAAGGAATGGATGGAGAAGTCATTATTCTATAAAGAGGGAATTATTTATATAGTTTAGACGATTTATTATCTAATCTATCTATCCTAACTATCCTAACTATCCTAACTATCCTAACTATTCTAAGTCCGCTAATGTCAGCCCATTATTCCTTAGAGACGGTTCGCCAAGATATACTCCTTCCAGCTCTGTGTAGTCTCGCGTTGTAATGGTTCCCATATTTCGTCATCATCGGCATTTGTCAGGCGCGTAATTCCATTCGACCAAGTTTTTGCCGAACTTCTTTCCAAAGGGGGGATTGGGGGAAACTTATTCATACCGCACATATCGCACACAGCACAGAAACACGGGACAGTTGTAACTGGCTTGCGGCGCTCCATTTCAAGTTGGTCGAGCAGTAATTTTTCGTTTTTTCTCGCCTCTTTGACATTCTCTCTCTCGCGTTCTAATTCGAGAGTGAGTTTTCCAACGAGGGCGAACAATTCGTTTTCAAGAGGACTATTTGTGGTCATTTTTGCAGGGGGAGTGTGCTGATTCTCTTTTTATAAAAAAGGCAATCAATTTTATGATACAGTAAAAAAGTGTAACATAAAATTGATTGTAAAATTCCATTAAAACCGATGGATACACCTTTATAAAAGAATGGACCTTAAGCAAACTAAATTGACGAGAACCGAATGGGACAGCATCGAAGTGCCTGTCAGCGATGATGAAAAAATAATCCTGAGGTTGATTATTGAGAGCTGGAAAAATCCTGGCCTCACAATCAACAATACCAAATCGTTGTTCGATTTCACACTTATTCTACAGACAAACAATAATTCATCATACCTTTATGACAAATATTTCGCACCCATCGTCCAGAGAACCATTCGAAAATATGGAGCGGAATTAGGATTAAGCGAACCTACAAAGACTGGCGGCACACCATTAACAAATATGAAAAGTATTGATATGGTGCGACTCCAGAATTTAGAGGCCAATATTGAAACCAATAGAAAAGATATTTACGAATTTTTGGTTCTCGATTTTTGCTACGAACTTTGTAAGAATCTTTCCAAAAATAATTCGAAATACGCTTATTATTTATACACACTCGTCCAATTATCAAAAGCATATATTCAACATATTAACCCTTTCGTAAGTGAATATGTAGCCAAAGTCATCGAATTAGCGAATGCCAAAACCGATTTGTCAAAAATCGTAGAAAGAGCTTTCGTCTTCATCGAGCAGAACCCATACATATTGAAATATGAAAACAAAACGTTGTTTCCGCATCAAAAAGAGTTATTCGCCATTTTTCAAAAACCCGCTTCGGCTCGTCTCGTTTTATATATGGCACCTACAGGCACAGGTAAGACGCTTTCACCATTAGGTCTTTCCGTCCAATATCGTATTGTATTCGTATGTGTAGCCAGACATATTGGTCTAGCATTAGCAAAAGCAGCTATTTCTGTAGAAAAGAAAATAGCCTTTGCTTTTGGAGCAGAAACTGCTTCGGATATCAGGCTTCATTGGTTTTCAGCTTCCGAATATACAAAAGACAGACGTAGTGGCGGAATTCGCAAGGTGAATAATTCCATCGGTGACAAAGTCGAGATTATGATTTGCGACGTCCAATCCTATTTGATTGCCTCTCAATTTATGCTTGCGTTTAATCCCGCTGAACGCATCATTACTTATTGGGATGAGCCTACCATTACGATGGATTATCCGGACCACGAACTCCATTCAATTATTCATAGGAATTGGGTAGAGAACAAAATCCCCAACGTAGTATTATCATGTGCTACTCTACCGAAAGAAGAAGAAATACTGGACACTCTCGCCGATTTCCGTTGCCGTTTCGATGATGCCGAAATACACACGATTCATAGTTATGATTGCCGTAAATCCATCCCGATTGTCACAAAGGATGGTTTGTGTGCTCTTCCTCATACGTTATATTCGGACTACGATGAACTCGTAGAGTGTGTCCGGTTTTGTGTAGATAACAAGACCCTGCTCCGTTATTTCGATTTGAAAGAAATCGTGTCATTTATATTCTTTGTGACAGAAAGCGGATTTGTCCCTGAAATTTATCATATCAATCATTATTTCAAAGGGATTGGTGATATTACGATGAACTCTTTGAAAATCTATTATCTTGAATTATTACAACATATTTCACGCGATGACTATCCGAAAATCCATTTACATATGGTTTCTATACAGAAACCGAAATTTGGCGGAGAAGGAATCAAGAAATCGGTCAGTTTGGATTCCTCGTCTTATACAGTAAAAACGGCGGAAGGGAATTTGCGAAAGATGCATAGTGTTTGTGGATTCAAGGGGACCGACCCGAGTCGCGGAATTTTATTGACAACGAAAGACGCACATACTTTGACGGATGGTCCTACGATTTTCCTTACAGAAGATGCTAACAAAATAGGGAAATTTTATATTCAGCAGTCCGAAATCCCGAAGTCGGTATTTCAAGAGGTGATGACGAAGATTGACACGAACAACAAAGTATCGGGTCAATTGGAGGAATTAGAAAGGGAGTTAGATGAATTAACCCAACCGGATTCCGACAAAAAGACGAAACAGAAGGAAAAAGACGATGCCGACCGTTCGCCTGTCATAAAGGATTTATATCGGAGGATTGACAGTCTAAGAAAACAAGTGCGGGTCATTTCGTTGGATTCCGAATATGTGCCCAATACAAAATCGCATCAAATGAAATGGACGGGTTCGTTGAATGAGACTGCATTTTGTCCGGGGATTGAAGAAGGTGTCATAAAGGAAATAATGTCGTTGGCTGTCGATTCAACCTTGAAAGTTCTTATGTTGATGGGGATTGGGCTCTTTATTGAGGGGGTCGATGCCAAATATCTGGAAGTGATGAAGCGGTTGGCTAGTCAGCAAGATTTGTTTATTATTATTGCTTCTAGCGATTTTGTCTTTGGGACAAACTATAATTTCTGCCACGGATTTATTGGGAAGGATATGGTGAATATGACACAGGCCAAGACGATTCAGTGTTTGGGGCGAATCGGGCGTTCTGCTATTCAAAGCACATATACGGCTAGATTCCGCGACGACGAGTTTATTTACCAGTTGTTTCGAGCACCTGTAGTGAATATGGAGGCGACAAATATGTCTAGACTCTTTTCGAGCGATTCTTAATAAACCGTTTAGGTCTTTTGGATTTTGTGCGATATTTCTTTGTTTTCCCACCAGAGACAGTACAACCGGTGGTGCACCTATGTACAGAATGTTGTCTAATATAATCTCTGGCTTGGTGTAAATTTACATATTCTAATGCTCTAATATTGAGTACAAATTGGCTTTTCATATGCGGTTCATATCTTTCAACAATCCTTATCAATTCTTTTTTTACGTGTTCTAGAGGCCTTCCACTCGATAATAGATGTTCTACTTCTTCTTTATCAGCAGGCAATATGTTTTTTTTGATAAATAATATATCTCCAAAAAATAATGTTTCAATTTGGTTATCTCTAAGAAAAGAATGAGAATATATAATATAACCTAAAGGTCGAAGATTAACTGACGGGACTTTCCATCTGGTATAATAATATACTAATGAATCCATAGCAGGGCGTATAAGCAACACTTTATTATCTTTCGCAAAATCACTATAAATTTCATCTAATAAATAATACCCGATTGACCTATCTTTATATTTATACCGGGTTTTATGTGAACATAGTTTCTCCAATTCATACATATCATCTCTGAATAATTTTATTAGTGCTATCGAAATAATTACTTCTCCATTAAGGTAAAAATAAAAATAATATTCTGTTGGCTTTAATAATCCCCTTTTTTTTAACATTTGTAAATAATCAATATCCATCGTAAAATCCAAAATTTGTTCGTTTGATTTTGGATTTATACATAAACTGCCCTTATTCTTTCTATAAATACTTGTGAAGTTAATAAAGTCTTCATCGGACCACTCTGAAATATCATATTTTTTTAAATCTGGTAGACTACTTAAAACTGGCATATATATATTTATGACAAATTGTGTATAAACTGAAAACAGCGGATGCCTAATTCTTCTATGAGAACCGATTGGATATATTCCATATTGTCATCAATAAATATAACGTCTTGATAGGACGATAAATCTATATATTTTTTTATGTATTGACCCTTTGTGATTTCGTTGGCCGTATAATGGACAACGAATGCGTTGTAATCAATACCGATGTCTTGAAAATCCATCTGTGTGTGATAGGAGGCGGAACGCGCTGTCAAAAACATACATTTCGAATGTGGATGAAGAGCTAGGGTTTGAATCATTTCGCGAAATCCTTCTATATCGGTTGGTTTGGGAGGCACAGTAGAACGATGAATCGCAAATTCGTTTCGAGCAAGATAATATAATTCCGGTAAAGAAAGGGTCGGGGTTTTTTTCATTTGTTGATGTAAAAAATAGGCCTCGTTTTTTTTCCACGTCAAAATGGTTTCGTCAATATCACAAAGGATTAATGTTGGTTTTGTTATATTGATTTCACGAAAAGACGATATTTGAAGAATCATTTTATCGATAAGAATATATACGTATAATGATATATATATAATATATGTCTATCTCTTCTTTAGTTGTCACTATTATGGCCGGCGGAGAAGGCAAACGGATGCGTTCCGATTTGCCTAAAGTTCTCCATCTTTTTAAGGGGCGACCTATGTTGGTATGGGTAATAGAAGCCGCTATGGGATTATGTCCGGAAAAAATTATCGTAGTAACTGGGCGATTCCACGACCAGATTATTCGGGTTCTTAGCGAGTATTTCGATATTTTCGGTATTATCTTCGTCCAACAAGAAACACCAAATGGGACAGGCGATGCCATCAATCAAACCTTACCGTTTTTGACACAAACCGAACGTGTGCTTATTTTGAATGGGGATATGCCACTTGTCACAAAGGAAATATTGGGCGAGTTTATTCAAAAGTCGAAGACCGAATGTGTCGTTTTATCCACCGTTTTAGAGAACCCTACGGGATATGGGCGTATTATTGCGCCCGACTTCGTTCTCGAAAAAATAGTAGAAGAACGAGATGCCACACCCGAAGAACGGGCGATTTGTAAAGTGAATGCCGGTATTTATTTCATTCGTTCGGATGTTCTCCACACTTATATTCCATTAATAAATAATCAGAACGCGCAAAAAGAATATTATCTTACAGACATCGTTCAATTGATATATGAATATTCTACTGGTGCGCGTGTCTCTACTGTTCTAATAGAAGACAGCCAGAGTCTTCGCGGGATTAATACACCGGAAGAGTTGGCCTCGCTCTCGCAGGTATAGCCGTGAGATCCACATAATATTATTACCTTTATGACAATTCACAGCGGGTTCTCAAAAAAAGGGCGTGAAGACCAATTGCTTCGAATCCAAGATGGAGTCCTGCTCCTGTCATAAAGGTAATAATATATGGGTTTGTAATGAAACCGGTTAGAAAACCGCCTACGGCTATGTAGAGAAGCCCTTCGATGAAAACGTCGGAGCCTGTAGGAAGGCGGGCGACTTCATCGGGGCCATTATAGGTTTGGCAATAAAGGGATTGAAGGCCTGAGAAATAACCTAGCGAGTGTTTCATTACCCCTAATATAAAGAGAACATAGATGAATGGCTTCTTTATGACAAATTGAAGAATGCTATATAGAACGAGTGAATAAAGTCCTATAAAGACGGTTTCTAATAATAAAAAGAAGACGGCCATATATATAGTCTGGCGATTTTGTCATAAAGGAATAATATGTTGGTTGTATATTAGGAGGGGGTGCGCGATGTCTTATTATGTATATTTATTAGAATCGACAGACAAGAGAACATATGTGGGGGCAACGGTGGATTTAGACCATCGATTGAGACAACATAATGGGGAGATTTCGGGAGGGGCTGTAGCAACGAGTTCTAGAGTGGCTGCTGGGAACGCTTGGGAACGCGTGTGTCATATTCGCGGGTTTCCTGATTGGAAAACGGCTTTGTCGTTCGAATGGGCGTTTAAATTTCATAGCCGGAAATTTCCGGCTAGATTGTATCCATTAAAACGGCGGATGATGGGATTGCGGGTTCTGATGGGGCTCGAGAGAGCTACATCAAAATCGGTTTTATATAGGGAATATAGTG
>Ga0214921_10011955_pt1 | contig 10464 bp, 13 predicted proteins | sample LL1505_MetaG_FD_177992 | JGI IMG/M metagenome (GOLD analysis project Ga0214921, IMG submission 177992) | Freshwater microbial communities from Lake Lanier, Atlanta, Georgia, United States - LL-1505 | ecosystem: Environmental > Aquatic > Freshwater > Lake | place: USA: Georgia | collected...
CATCCGCAGGAACCACAAATTCCCCATCAGCCAAACGAGCGGGCTGCTTACCAGCAATAACACCAGGGATAGAATCAGACATACCGTCACCAGGACCTTTAAGCATACGTCCACCATCTGAATACCCTCCTAATGAGGAAACACCGCCATCAGCCATATTGACCATCTTGCCCTCTTTAAGGGCTTTTTGCATCTCAAGAATAGAATTACCCCGACCATAAATTTGTTGATAAGCTTCTGGAGTTAAACCTTGGGCTTTTGCAGCCTCAAGTATTCCGGCAATACCGCCTTCAGCCATCAACATTGGGTTAGACCGCTCATAGGCAGGGGCATCCGTAACTAGTTCAGCACTTACTGGACGTTGCGTTGGGGTAGCATATTGGGTCTTATCAATCATCCCCATGGGATACAAACCACCTTGAGGATTCATAGCCGTGTTCATTTGGCTCATACGCTCTACGGGACCACCGTTAGCTAGCTTCATAATACCGCCTTCAGCCGCCGTTCTATAGTCTTTGTATTCAGGCACATACACGCTTCCAGGGGCATAAGTTGGGGTAGAACGAGTAAATTTGGTTGGGTCAAAACTACTTACATAATCTTCTTCGCCAGGTACACCTGTAGGACTTTTTCTCGCTAAAAGGGCGCTACCACCACCAATTGCGGCTAACATGGGGTCAGATAAAAACCCTTTTTCCCCGGGCATGTAGCCAAAAATATTTTTACCTGTTGCTTGAGCAATTTGTTTTTGAGCCTCTGGGCTTCCTGTAATATCCGGCGTTGGGGCCTTGCTAAGTAAATCTCTAATGGAAAACGGTGTATTCATAGTTTGGGTAGATACACTAGGAAGTGCTGGAGGCACGGCACCACTACCAGGAAGAGCAGAAGCCGCACCTCCTAAATCCATTTGGGAAAATGGTATTCCTTGGGCTCCAGGCATAAAGGTTGGTTGTGGTAAAACTGACGGGGTTACAGCCCCCATTGTTGGTGTCCCCCCAACTACCCCAGGTACTGCGTAGGATTCGCCAATTAAATTTGCTATACCAGGCTCAAAACCAGCAGTAACCGCACCAGTACCGGCCCCCGTACCCACCCCAGTAGCCGCACCAGTAACAGTAGGGGTAGTAGCAGAAAAAGTACTACCTGCCGCACCAAGACCGGCGCCAAGACCCCCTCCAGCCGCGCCTATTAAAGCGCCTTTTAGGGGATCACCACCTGTAATAGCGGACGTACCGCCACCAACAGCAGCCCCAATTAACATCGCCTCGCCTACACCGGTTCCCATAAGATATACCTCGCCTAATTTAAACAGTACTTTATCATGTTGTTACACAGTTGTAACCGTTACAGTGCCAACTCTTCCTATTGTTTCTACGCCTGCAAAGGAGCTCACGGGGTATCCAAGGGCATTTACCCACTCTACGCCATTCCAATAGATAGGTGTTCCAAGAGTTGTGTCAAAGTAATACTGCCCAACCTGTAGATTTTCCGTAGGTCTATTTGCCGTAGTGCCTGAAGCAGGTACCGTAACGTTTTGAGTAAAGTTGTCAACTTGGTTAAAGTACAGGCGCAAAGCGTTATTCATCTGGTCTTGGTAAAGCTGGCGGTACTCTACTGGCGCAATCAGTAAATTGGGAGCTTTAGATGGGCGAAGTGGGACTTGTGCCATTACCTACGTCCGTCGTTACGTATATCAATCCGTGGGCTACCTAGCTGCCATGCCACACCTAAAGAATCCGACTCAATCCTAAAGGCAAGTTGGCGACCACGTAGGCGGGTATAAACCTGACCCGTAAACTCTTGGACGTTATAGACAGGGGAGGTAGCAAAGTCGTCTCCACTTGTAACCTGTGGGTTATCTGCCGTACCATAAGGTGTTCCAGAGTTTTGACGAGGTTTAACCTTCATCGTGACATATGGGTTATTGACGTTAGAACCGTTAAAGTTTATGTCTGGCAAAATGCGCCAAACAAAGCCAAAATTATGTCCATCACCAATGTCAAAGTCAGAAGACTGAACATAAGCATTAATTGGCACGGGTGTTGTACCTGATACATCATCTACCGCAGATTCGTGAAATAGCATCCTACTGTTGTAATCGGCAGCCATAGGGTATTGGCGTAAACCAGAGTCTAACCAAGCCGTGCGACCCATTGTGCCGTAGTACCAAGTACGCTCTAAGTAGTTGTAAATAATGTATTTATTTATGACGTTGCTTCCGTTTGAGCAGTAAAACCACCATACTTCGTTGTAGCTTTCATTACCCCCACAAAATACTTGAAAGGCTTGCTCTCTATTAATATCCTCAAAGGTGTATTGCCAGAGCGAGCAAGGTAGGGTCTCAACACGACCTGAATACATGTAAAACTTATCAACACCCATCCAATACGTTACGTTATTAATCGTAATCATAGAGTTAGGAGACATAACAGATATGTTGTCCATGAGGATTTGGAAGCCCCAAACATAAGGAGGTCCTAGGTACTGCATAGAATAAATAGCAGCATCTGTCCATACCAAAATTTCTTGGCGGGTAGCACGGGAATTCATAATAAATGAGCCGTTAGATAACCTAAATTCGCCCGACTGATTAGTTACTGCTGGCACCCACTCATATGGGTTTTCTTGGTCAGACCAACGCACCAGCATTGGGTCAAAAGTTGTAGCGGCTGTTGTTGGGTCATATGGATTAGCACCCATGCAAATAATAAAACGTTGAATTGCCGAAGATAAAACTTGAAAAGTAGAAGTTGGAACCCTTGTACCATCATACCCAGCAGCGGTAGATTGAATAGAAAGAGCCTGTGATCTTGTAGTTAAACCACCAGCTATGTTACTAGGATAAGCGCTTCCAGCTGGAATCCAGTAAAAAATAGACCCCCCACGAGGAGCAATAAATAGATCTTGTCCATAGTTGTCGTTAGTCCAAAGGCGCAACTGCTGACCAATACCTGATGTAAATCCAGTACCCCAACCACGAGTTCCTGTTTGGGTATAAGCAATAACGTTACCGCCGCCTGCTGCTACGTTAGATGTTGCATTGGCTTGAACGGTTATGGTGTATGCGTTGGCATTAGCTACTGTGGGGTAGAACAGGGTATTTAAAAGAACTGCTGAAACACCGCCCGTTGCCGTAGCGTTAGCAAAAATAACCGCCTGTCCATTAGATAATCCATGGGCTGTTTGAGTTACTACAACAGAATTACTACCGTTAGTTGTGGCAAAAGGGTTAGTTAAGTTAGTTGTTATCCCTGTAACAGGCCAAGGACCAGCACCCCATCCTGTACCGATTGTAAAAGTATTAAGCCCCACGGGTTGCTGATAAGCAGCTACAACTGTATTGCCGCCCCCATTAGCTGTGGCATTAGCTGTTACAGATACCGTAATTCTATAGGCTGATGTATTAACTAAAGACGTTATTTCATATTCTGCGTTAAGAATAGTCCCTGTTATATTGGTTCCCGTTACTGTATTAGCGCCCGAAAAGGTTACGTAGTCGCCAGCATTAGGGGTATATTGCGCATCTATTACGGTTACTACGTTAGACCCACTAGTAACTACAAAACAGTTATTTAGCGCTGGGCTTGAAGTGTACACAATAGGAGTAATGTCGTTATAAGTGCCACCCTGCTCAACATAGTATTTTTTTTCTGTGCCAACACCTAAATAGTTAGACCCTGCTAACGTAACCCAATTCCATAAAGATCGTGCCAAACCCAAAAACTGAGCATTAGCCATACGGCTCCAACCACCAATCTTCTCAGGAAAGCCAGAGCGAAAGCGTACCTTGTCCGCATCGTACCAACCACCCTCGTTGGAGTAATCTGTACCTTCTCGGTTAAGACCTGGGCGGAACTGTAATTTTTGTAATGGCATACGGGTTTACCCTAAGATAAAAATAACGCTCGTTCGTCGTTTCTACGAGTTACCAAGCCTTTCAGTACTTTACCGCCAGCCAGCGTATATTTCAAGAACTCTTCTGCCGCTTCTTCCATTTCGCCCCGAATAATCTTCTGACGGAGGGTGCTGCGCTGTAGTGTTCCCAGACCAACATTGAAGCTAAAGCTAACAAGAGCATCGAACTGACCTTGAGTGAGCTTAACGGGACAGTAGCGTTCAACACCTCGCTCAAAGCGATTAAGATCGTCTCTAAGAATGTCATCTACTTCCTCCATCGAAAAGGTACGGTCGTCTTTATATTCCAAGGGGGTGCTATCCCGTTCATCTATTTTTAAGGCACCTTGCCGTGGGTAGAGTACATGCCCGACACCGATCGTCCACAATTTTGCGGGACAGCGGTAGGGACGCTGGCGAACACCCTCATGGTGCTTAATCATTTTGATTGCTTTATCGCTTACTTTCACTTCTTAAATGCCTGTGTGCCAAACCAGAAAGAAACAATACTTGCCCAGATAATCTGGGTCTCGTCATCCCATAGTAGGTTAAGCGCTACGTCAAATGGCACTTCCCGATGGAAGGCAAACCAGAATCCAAACAGTTCTACGAACATAAACATGATGAACATCCCGTAGGTAATGGCTGGTCTTACCATTGCCCGTGAATTTGTAACCCACTGGGAAGCTCCTTTGCCAATCTCGATGTCGTGAGCATACAAAGACGCTCTTTCTTGGGCTTGGGTCTGCATTTCAATCTGTTGGGTCTTAATCTCTTCTACATGGGCTTGGGCTGCAAAGCCACGCTCCATCATCTGGAGTTCCCGTTCGGTCTGCAAACGAGCCATCTCCATCTCATGCTTCTTGTCAGACTTGTCTTGGAAAAACCCTAGTAGGCTGGGTAGTCCGCCAGACAAAAACGATATAAGGGTAGTAAATAGGGTAATCATTTTTTAGCTCTTTCTTCTAAGAGTTTGACCCGCACATGGAGGTCATGGAGTTCTTTGTACAGTTCCTCACGCATCTTTGCTCTACGCTCGGCTGATATTGGGCTGTCCGTTGGGATGCCTTCGCTAGTAATTAAAGCTGGCATCTTGCCTTCAATCTGAGTTAGGCGGGTTTGGAATGAGGACACTTGACCGAGTAGCCATGCTATACAGGCAACAATGATTGGGATCACCGCCTTTAGTACATCTTGCATATTCATTTTTTAGACCCCCATACTATGTAATAAGCAATCCAGCCTGCTGCCATAAAGCACCAGAACTGTACCCATTTAACTTTTGACAGCTCTGCGTCAAAGTACTTCTTGTCTTCCTTCTCAAGCCGCTCAATCTCGGTCTTGATGTCTAGCACCTTTTGCCATTCTTTGGTGCCGTGCTGCTTTATAAAATCAACCCTTAGTTTGTACTCTTCATCGCTTATCTTCTTGCGGTGCTTGTACTCCTCAAGGGCTTTAAATATCGCCCGTTCTTTCTTTAACTCTGCTTCTCTGCGCTCACGGATCTTGGCATTCGCCCGTTCTTTTGCTACGTCTACCGCTTCTTTTTGAACATCCTCGATGTTCTTGCCAATCTCCCGCCCAGCCTCACGCCCAGTCTTTATCCCTTCGCTGATCCCCTTGGCACCAGCCGATAATCCGAGTTCGTCTGACATATCTCACTGTTCTTTGCCTCAGAGTGTTGACCCACCAAACGACATATTGGCGACCACGATAGCTACGTGCTGCTCTGGATCTTCAAGCGGGTCTCCGCAGTCGTTACACTTTTGTGCGGCAAGCTCGGCCTCGTCTATATCACGCCCACAGTTAGGGCAATAAATTTCAATGGTGTGACGAGGTTTAAACTCAGACCCGTTTAGTTCGTCTTGAATGGTCTTAATCATATTTATTCCTTAATTCTTCTGAGCAATAATTAAATCAACATACTTAACGGCAAGATTAATGGCGTTGCCAGAGAATGATGCGGATCCAGAGCTAAATGAGAAAGGGTGAGTGTGGCTACCGCCACCACCTGTAGAACCTGTATTTACTTGGTTTCCAGTATATGGAGGAGAACCACCACCATCAAAAGCCTGTGCTTGGGAAAATCCATTAGAGTGATTATGTGAAGGTATTTGAGGAGTGCTTAATGTAGTCGCACCTGCCGAACCTGAAATAGAACTAATTGATATCGAACCTGTTGGGGTTTGTGATACAAAAGCGGTTGTAAAGTCTACAGTACCACCAGAACTAACTGACCCACTAACTAATCTAAATGCAGCATTATCCGTACCTGTATCTTTAGTCCATCCTGTTGGGGCGTTTGTTTGATTGAAAGTCATGCGAGTGCCAGATGCAAAACCGTCCCCACCAATAGCTGCTGAAGTCCATGTAGTACCGTTAGACGTTAATATGTTACCAGAAGCTCCTGGGGCTACAAAAGTAGGACTTGAAGTGCCGTTGCCAAGTATGACATTATTGGCTGTTAGCGTTGTTAAACCAGTACCGCCACCAGTAACACCCAACACTGAACCATTTACAAAAGCGGCAGATGCTGCAATAAAATTAGTTCCATCACAATACACAACTTGAGTAGCACCGCTGGGTATAGATACTCCCGTACCAGTAGCACCTATTACTCGAACTGCGTACCCACCACCAGTATTATTAGCAACAATGTAAACTTTTTTAACCACGGGGGGGATAATGTCCCGTACTGCATTATTAGTACCAGTAGCTACAATAACTGCGTTTCTAGCCTCATCTGTCACTCCATTAAGACTAGATAGTGTGTAATTAGCATTAGACATCACAATTGAGGTAACGCCCGTAATAGCCTGTTCAATTAGAGTGCCTAAGTTGGTATTAGTCGTTTGACCCCAAAGACCTGATTGATCTCCGTCCCCCATCAGGGTTATTTTTAAACTTGATGAATATGTACTTGCCATAATTTATCCTTAAGCTGCTATTACTTCTGTCCAATTTGGAGTTTGCGCAGTATCTACTAAACCCCAGACGTTTACTCTATTTAGTCTAACAACGGTGCGCACACCAGTCAAATCAACTATAGCATTTGCAGCTGTCGATACTGTGCCAACCCGACCTACTGCAAGAACGCCTGTTACGTTGGCATTACCACCAGCTTGTGCATCTACATTACCTAATCGACCTACAGCATAAACACCTGTTAATACAAGCGTAACACTTTCAACTATTGAAACATTGCCAATTACGCCTACCGCATTAACACCTGTTGGTACAACATTACTTTGCCCTGAAATTGTTACGTTACCAACTCTACCAACAGCATTTACACCCGTAAGTACAACTTCAATGCCTAAGTCTAGTGTAACCGTACCAACAACACCTACGGCAGATACCCCAGTAAGCTGAACTGAAATACCAATTGTTGCTTCACCTGTATCGGCAAACGGGGCACCAGCATAGGGCGAGAAACCAAAGGTCATGCTTTATCCTATACAAACCAAGTCACAATAGAATACCGTGTACCGCTCGTTACAGGCATTATCTCATGGGGATACATAAAGTTTGAGGGGAACATGATGCACGACCCTTTTTTTAAGTTATATATCAATTCCCGGTCAAAAAACGCAAACTCCCCACCCTCGTAGTCGTCATTTAACATAAACGAACAAGATACAGCACGGGGGCGGTCTTTAAAAGAGTCGGTATGCGCTGTATAAAATTGGCTTGCTTCGTACTTTAATAAATCATAACCAGAATCTTGTTCTATATTGCAATGCAAAAACTGTTTGTTATATTCTTGTATAGCTTTTGCAGCGCAAGTAAATAATTCTTGATCTAACTTTTGTCTTGTTTCTTTGTTTTTTTCTATAATGCTACTAAAAGAAATACCAATTGTTTGACAATTACGTACATTAGTATCTAGTCCACCTTTAACAATTGCATCTACCCAATCACCACAGTTTTTGTACTCGGCAAGTACAGCATCTGCCACAGATGGCGGCATAATATTATTCATAATGACGATGTAGTCTTTTAGTTCTTTCATTGCTTTTTATCAAAATATGCCCAAGCGTTGGGGCCTTTGCTACGTACATAATGTAAAAATACCTGACTGTAGTATTTGCCAGTAAATTTTTCACGCCAATGTTCTGCTTTACACCCAAGATAAACAACCGCATCGCCAGGATTTAATTCAAATAGTATTTCTTCGCCAGACGGTTTTTTAATAAATATAGGCCATTTTGTGTCGCCACCAAGATGCACGGTTAAACTAATTTCACAAGCTGGTCTGTCTAAATGTCTTATTAGTTGACTTTCTGGCCCATAAATCATACAAAAAGAGTACGTTGGTAAAACAGATTCCCCAACTAAATTAGTTACTTCATTTCTTTTTTCGCATAAAAGTTCTAAAAATGGAGCTGCGTCTTGATAAGCTTTACCAAATAAACCGTAATTACTCCTTGGGTCGTCAACAAAACGCCCTGCATCGCACTCTAATAGCATCCAAGAATTTAAAGATTGAGCATGCTCCTGACTAATAAAGTTAGGAACAAACAAAAAATTGTTTTGCTCAAGCTGTGCGTTCAATTACTGCCCCGTTTGCTGCGCTGCTTGTTTGGCAGCCTCTTCAGCGGCTTTGGCTTCATCCCATTTAACTAAACAAGCATTTACCCAATCTGGTAACTCAGTAACGTCTTGGTTTTGTATTAAAGGAGATTTAAATTCAATGTGCCCTTTATTGGGTTCGTTTTCTTCCCACTGAAAAGCATGAACATCTGCAGGAATACCACACGAAATTAAATCAAGCCCAATATATACTCGACCAGCTTTATTTACGGTACCATCAACAGGGATAATAATGATTCTCATTCTTCAATACTCCTAAGTAATTTGGGTTGTTGTGTTTCACCAGAGGCAGCTGCAAGTATTAATTTTGTATTAACCTCGTTAGCTTTAACCATTTCATTTCTAAACGACTCTACCGCAGCTCCAGTCTGCCGTTGTTGCCCAGAATTTTCAATTAATAACATTGGCATCCAAGCAATAGCACATTCATAGCTGTCTACTTGACTCCCGCTATTCATATCGTATCCTTGCACACGGGTGTACCAAGCACAAGTAAGACCTACGCAGTCTTTTTTAATGAGGGGGCAAAATGTTCCGTTTTTAAGTGTTCCCATTGCTAGTCCTTAGTTGCACGAATGACATCAATATATTGAACTGCAAGGTTAATTGCAGAAGAAGTAGCAGTACCACTTGAGAAACTAAATGGGTGAGTGTGGCTACCGCCACCACCTGTAGAACCTGTATTTACTTGGTTTCCAGTATATGGAGGAGAACCACCACCATCAAAAGCCTGTGCTTGGGAAAATCCATTAGAGTGATTATGTGAAGGTATTTGAGGTGTAGAAAGTGTTGTGGCTCCAGCACTGCCACTGACTCCCGTAATACTAATTGTTGGTGTTTGACTTGCAAATGCTGTAGTAAACGCTACCGATCCACCTGTACTTGCTGTGCCTGTTACAAGACGTAAGGCTGAGTTATCGCCTGTAGAGACGTTTTTAGTCCAACCAGTCGGCGCAGAAGTTTGCGCAAACAACATAACTGTACCCGCAGCAAAACCACCACCAGCAGCTTGTGAAATCCAAGTAGTACCGTTAGACGTTAATACGTTATTAGCTGTGCCTGGGGCTACTACTTTAACGGCACTTGCACCATTACCAAGAATAACGTTTTCCGCTGTTAAGTTAGCAGATCCAGTACCGCCACGAGTTGCGCTTAAAGTTCCAGAAGCTACGTTTGAAGCGTTAATTGCAGATATGTTTGCGCCATTACCCGTGAACCAGTTGGCTGTGATACCGTCAACTTCAAAATCTCCTGAAGCATCACGCAAAACTATGGTTGAAGCGCCATTAGCAGAACTTGCGGTTGTTCTTGCATTTGCAACAGTTCCTGAAGTTAAGTTGGACGCATTAATAGCACTTAAAGCTACACCGTTACCAGAAATAGAATTAGCAGTAATATCGCCAGCACCAAAGCTACCCGATGAATCACGAGCCACAATTGTTGATGCGCCGTTAGCAGAAGCCGCTGTAGTACGAGCATTACCTATTGTTCCAGACGAGATGTTGCTTGCATTGATAGAGGTTATGGTTGTACCAGCACCAATAAAGTTTGCTGCGGTTACGTTGCCACCTTCAAAAGCGCCATTAGCATCACGAACTACTATTGTTGAAGCACTATTAGATGTATTAGCCGTAGTGCGAGCATTAGCAATTGTGCCACTTGAAATATTGGAGGCATTAATAGCTGTTAGGGCTACGCCATTACCCGATACGTTGGTAAATGCACCAGTCGTGCCGTTAAAGGTCGTGGCGTTCGAAGTGGTTGCTGTAATTGTATTAGCAGTAAAGTCACCGTTAGAGTCACGGGATACAATTGTGCTCGCCCCGTTAGCATCTGAAGCCGTAGTTCTAGCGTTAGCCAAAGTGCCTAATGTAATACTAGAAGCGTTAATAGCAGTGTTGGCTGCGTTGGTTAATTGGCCTTGTGCATTAACTGTAAAGGTAGCAACTGCACCAGCATTGCCATAAGTTCCAGCTG
>Ga0214921_10011956_pt1 | contig 10464 bp, 10 predicted proteins | sample LL1505_MetaG_FD_177992 | JGI IMG/M metagenome (GOLD analysis project Ga0214921, IMG submission 177992) | Freshwater microbial communities from Lake Lanier, Atlanta, Georgia, United States - LL-1505 | ecosystem: Environmental > Aquatic > Freshwater > Lake | place: USA: Georgia | collected...
GTTTTGAAGTGGAGTCAATTCGATATTTCAATCCCATAGCCATTGCTCCGTATTGGTTTTTATACCGAATAATTGGAGTTAAGTCTGTAGGAAGCGGTCAGCTTGGTCTTTATGATCGGGTGTTCGTTCCGTTGGCATACAAAATGATGTGGATATTTGGTGGCAGAATTCCAGGCATAAACTTGATTGCTGTACTGCGGGTTCAGCTTAAATAGTCAAATTAATTTTGTGGAGCCCAAGATGAGAATCGAACTCACGACCTACGCATTACGAGTGCGTTGCTCTACCCCTGAGCTACCTGGGCGGGTAATTAGATGGTCAGTTTACTGCCGTTGCCCTATTCAGCATCATGAGCGAAGGGCAGTGTAGGAACAGCGATTGAAGCAGGAGTTCCTCGTTGACGTTTAAGCCAAGCGATCCCATGGCTTTGTGAATGCGGTGAATGGCATCATGGTATTTGGATTCATCTAGATACTGGGTCTCGGAAACGATGAGTGCGTGATATGTGCCAGCGATGGTGGAAAGACCACTGCGAAGTTCGTCGGTATTGAACTTGCGTAACTGGCGTTTGTGACGGTCTTGAAGGGCTTTACGTCCACTTCCGCGTTCGCCTGTCAGAGAAACGCGTGCTTCCAGGTCTTCAAGTTCCTTCTTTTGTTCAGCAATGAGTGGTGCGGTGGCTTGTTCGATGAGTTCGAAGATTTCGTCCACAACGAGAGCAACCGTTGCACCAGAGCCATCAAGCTTGTAAGGAATTTGAGCAAACGCTTCTTGTCGGTGGGCGAAATGTGGATCGTTGGCAAGGTGGCGTTCGCGGTACACATTGCTGGCAACGAACTGCACAACTACACAGCGCGAATTAATAGTGGCAAGCGATGGCACCAATTGGTCGGCAAGCAGAATAAAGATGACCTTTTCGGATGGCTCTTCGATGGTCTTTAAGAGACGTGCAGCAGCGGAGTCACGCATGAGGTGCATTTCGTGCACGATGACCACTTTGACCTTGCTTTCGGTTGGTGTGGTGGTTGCAAGGCGAATAATTGCTTCGGCTTCGTCTTTGTCTACTGCAGCACCTTCACGTAACACTTCAATGACATCGGAGAAGCTGCCGCGCATAATGAGATCGGCTTCGCGCGATGTTGCATCGTCGGAGCTAGTAATCAGTTGGGCAGCGAATGCTCGTGCTGCTTCGTCTTTGCCGCAACATTCAGGACCAACGAACAAATACGCGTGCACATGATTGACTGCAAGTTGGTGGAGTTGCTCAACAGCCTTTGACTGGCCAACAACGCTGTCCCATACTGACTTAGTCATGAAAGAGTTATACCAAGACGGTCTTGCACACCTTGCAAAATAGTTGCCTGTAGTTCTTCTTTTGGCGGTGTGCCGTCCACAATTATCCAGCGCTGTGGGTCTGCTGCTGCCATGGCGTGGAAGCCGGTGTAAATGCGCTCGAAAAACGAACGGTCTTCGCGTTCAAATCTGTCGAGTTCGCGCTTCTTCAATCGTTCGAGCAATTGATCGATGGGCACATCGATGAAGATGACGAGCTCTGGCCAGTTGCCCTGAATAGCCCAATTGTTGAAACGCTTCAGTTCGTCAATATCCAGCAGCCGGCCATAGCCCTGGTAGGCGAGTGAGGAAAACGCACTGCGATCGCTAACAACATGTTTGCCGCTAGCAAGCGTTGGCAAAATGAGCTCGTCAATGTGTTGAGCACGGTCGGCCGCCATCATCAGTGCTTCGGCTCGCGGCGACAACATGGTGTTGTTGGTGTCGAGCATGGCTGCACGTAGTGCTGCGCCGATAGCAGTGCCACCTGGTTCGCGAGTGGTGATGCCACCAATAGCTTCAGCTAATCGAGTGACATGTGTGGACTTGCCGCATCCTTCGAGGCCTTCGAATGCGATATATCGGCCCCGCGTCATGGATTACTTCTTAGCAGGCTTCTTCTTTGCAGCCTTTTTCGCTGGCTTTTTGGCTGCTTTTGCAGGTGCGGCTTTCTTGGCCACAGCCTTCTTTGCTGCCTTCTTGCGCTTGGTGCTTGGTTCGGCATCGCGGCGAATTGCAAGCAATTCGAATGCACGTTCTGGAGTGACGTATTCCAAACGGTCGCCGCGTGTGAGGCTGGCATTCGTTTCACCGTCGGTGACGTACACTCCAAACTTTCCATCTTTAGCAACAACTGCTTTGCCGCTTACTGGGTCGACACCAAATTCGCGCAGCGGTGGCTTTGCAGGTCCGCGTCTTCCGTACACGCGTGGCTCTGCAAGTTTTGCTAACGCTTGATCGATTGAGACCGAGAAAATTTCAGCTTCGGTTTCAAGTGTGCGACTGTCTTTGCCCTTGTTGATGTACGGGCCATAGCGACCGTTTTGTGCGGTAATGATTTCGCCATCAGATGGGTCGAAACCAACGGTGCGGGGAAGCGACAACAAACGTTCTGCATCTTCGAATGTTGTTGTTTCAATGGTCATGTCTTTAAACAACGACACCATCTTTGGCTTTTCTAAACCGGTTGGTGGTTCGTCCATCGTTCCCCACTGAACGTATGGTCCGTACTTACCTGTCTTTTTGAAAACTGGGTAGCCGTCAAGTTCGCCGATTGGGTCTTCAAATTTTGGGCGGGCCAATATTTCGAGCGCAACAGGAATAGTGAGTTCGTCTGGCGCCATGCTGTCTGGAATGCCAGCGGTCTGTTCGCCACACCTTATATATGGTCCATATTTTCCAGGGCGAGCCTCGATCATGTCGCCGGTTTCCGGGTGCGGACCAACATGGAATGCGTTCAGTGTCGCGGCATCAATGTTGTCTTTGTTGTGTTCAACGAGTGGCTTCAAACCGGGAAGTTCTTGGCCGTTACCGAAATAGAACTCATGTAGCCACTTGTCGCGGTCGCGTGTACCCATGGCAATTTCATCAAGTTCTTCTTCAACAATTGCGGTGAACTTGAAATCAATCAACGTGGTGAAGTGGTCCTTCAGCAAGCGCACAACAGCAAATGCAGTCCATGACGGAACAAGTGCCTGACCCTTTTTCCATACGTAACCGCGGTTAATGATGGTGCCAAGAATTGATGCATAGGTTGACGGGCGACCAATACCTTCTTCTTCTAGACGCTTCACCAACGTTGGTTCGGTGTAACGAGCAGGTGGCGAAGTGTTGTGACCGTTTGCCGTAATGCTTTCGATTCCTACTGAGTCGCCAACTTTGAGTGCTGGCAACAACGCTTCTTTCTCATCTTCGTTTTCTTCCGCAATTTCTTGATACACCTGGCGATAACCGGCGAAAGAAATGGTGGTGCCGCTTGCAGAAAATTCGCAATCGGCTGGTGCAGTGCCTGCGCTGATGGTTCCCATTTTTACGGTGACGGTGGTGCCGTTGGTGTCGGACATTTGCGAAGCAAGCGTGCGCTGCCAAATGAGTCGATACAGCGCCAACTCATTAGGGCGAAGTTCGTCGGCCAGGCTTTCTGGGCTGCGAAGCGGAAGCGATGGGCGAATGGCTTCGTGAGCTTCCTGGGCGTTTTTTACCTTCGACTTATATACGCGAGGTTCGGCTGCCAAGAACTTGTCCCCATACGTATTAATGATCTCGTTGCGCACAGCGCCCAGGGCCTCGACCCCAAGGATGACGGCGTCGGTACGCATGTAGGTGATGTAGCCGGCTTCATATAAACCCTGTGCCAGACGCATCACTTCGCTAGCCGTAATGCGCAACTTGTTGCCACCCTCTTGCTGCAGGGTGCTGGTCATAAACGGAGCCTTCGGGCTCTTGCGGTATGGCTTTTCTTCCACACTGCGCACGTCGAGCGACTTGCCTTGCAAGCCAGAAGTCAGTTGATTGGCACGCTCTTCATTAATAACGACAATGCCGTCTTTGGCAACACCAAGAGAATCGAAGTCTTTGCCCGTTGCAATGCGCTTGCCGTCAACACTTTGCAATGTTGCGTTGAATCTTGGATCAGTTGCGGTGGCGGCTTCCAAGTCCCAGTACCCAGCCGACACGTGAGCCATACGTTCTTGTTCGCGCTCTACTACTAAACGAATGGCTGGGCTTTGTACACGACCAGCAGACAAACCTCTATTTACTTTGCGCCACAAAATTGGGGACACTTCATACCCAAACAAACGGTCAAGAATTCGGCGTGCCTCTGCGGCGTCAACCAATTTCATGTCAATGCTGCGCGGGTGAGCGATTGCTTCGTCAATTGCGGCTTTGGTGATTTCGTGGAACACCATGCGCTTGGTGTCCACTTTCGGCTTTAGGTATTCGAACAGGTGGGCGGCAATTGCCTCTCCCTCGCGGTCTTCGTCGGTTGCTAGATAGAGCACCGAAGCGTTCTTCAGTTCGGCTTTTAGTTCGCGAACAATAGTGGCGCCACGCTCGGTCAGTTCGTAATTGGGCTTGAAACTGTTTTCAACATCGACACTCAGGCCTTTGCTTGGAAGGTCGGCTATGTGACCGACAGATGCGCGCACAACGAACTCATCGCCAAGAAATTTGGAGATGGTTTTTGCTTTTGCGGGGGACTCAACAATGACGAGTGGCTTAGACATGACTTTTCATCGTTACGTGGTTTGATAGTGCCTTGTCAAGCCTTTCAACGTAAACCCAAATGCAATAAGGGTTTGAATTCGCTAGCGTGACAGTACAAATGCCACACGATGCACATGAACTTTCACTTTCAGAGGTGTCTGTCGGTTTGCGCGAACTCGCATTTAACGAACACACATTGCACGCGTTGCAGCAAAAATTTTCTGATGTTCGACCACTTCTTGATGCGAATGTGGTGGGTCGAGTAAGCCGTCTTGATCGCGGGTGGAGCACAATTTTGATGAGTGCCGCAGGCGAGCACGTGCGGACACGAAACATTGGCGCCGACGTTGCAGTGGGCGATTGGGTGGTGTTGAGCGAAGATTTCGAGCGCGTGGAAGTGGTGGTTGCCAGGCAGTCGGCGCTCACCCGCCGGGTGTCGTCCGATGTTGTGCGGGCCGAATCGCACACCGTTGCCGCCAACATGGACACGGTACTGGTGGTGCAGGCAGCCGATGTTGAGCCAAACCTTCGCCGCATTGAACGCGAGCTAGTGCTGGGCTTTGATAGCGGCGCAACTCCTGTTGTCGTATTTAATAAGTGCGACGAACTGAGCGAATCCGACATTGCCAAAATGATGCACAACGTGCAGCCGGTCATCGCCGGAGTAGACGCCTACGCGGTGAGCGCCAAGACTGGGTTCGGGCTCGACCATCTGCGGAATTACACCTATAAATATGAATCAGAAACCCCTCAGACCATTGCCATGCTGGGTGCCAGCGGTGTGGGCAAGAGCACGCTGATCAACTCCCTCGTTGGGCACGAAGTGCAGCGCACGGGTGAAGTGCGCGAAGGCGATAGCCGCGGTCGACATACCACCACAGCATCGGAATTGGTGCAGTTAGCCAACGGCGGTTGGCTTCTTGATACTCCCGGTTTGCGTGTGGTCAGTTTGTGGATGAGCAGCAACGGAATCGAGCGTGCATTCGCTGACGTGTTTGAAGCTTCGAATAACTGCAAGTTCCGCGATTGCAAACATGAAAACGAACCATCGTGTGGAGTTCACGCCGCGGTTGCTAATGGTGAGTTCACTGCTGATCGAGTTGCCAACATGAAAACTCTTGTTGCAGAAGAAGTGACGTTAGAGAAACAGCAAATTGAGTACGCACGCACTCAAGACAAGCGCGGCGTTCGTAAACCGACGACTAACTAGTCCAGTTCGCAAAAGACAGCGCAACAGTTGCACCGCCACCAGGTGTGTCGGTAATGGTGACTACTGCTTCGTGATCGTCAGCGAACTGCTTCACTATGGCAAGACCTAAACCCGAACCTGGAAGAGCACGAGTTGCGGTAGCGCGATAGAAACGGTCGAACACCATCGGCTTGTCGGCATCGCTGATGCCCTGGCCATGATCAATCACTTCAACGCGCGAACCGACAATGTTGATCTCTACATTGTCCGGCGTTGGGCAGAACTTCAATGCATTGTCGACCAAGTTGCCAACAGCACGATCGAACTGTGATGGGCGAACCTTGACGGAAGCAGGGTTGGTTGATGTAACAGAAACCGTGCGACCCGTACGCCGTGACGCGCGAGAGGCAATGTCGTCGCATGCTTCACGAAGGTTGATTTCTTCTGGTTCTTCCACCAATCGTTGGTCACTTGCAAGCGCGGTGAGTTCTGAAGACAAATCAGTGAGTTCGTCAATTTCAGCGGCGATATCGCGAAGCACAGCCTGTTTTGTTACATCGTCAAGGCTGTCGCGTTGCAGAAGTTCTGCGTTTGCGCGCAACGACGTAAGTGGCGTGCGCAATTCGTGGCTTGCGTCTTGCACCAATTGTTTTTGCTGGTCGCTGCTCTGTTGCAGTGCAGAAAGCATGGTATTGAAACTGGATGCCAGCTGTTCAATTTCGCGATCGCCGTGAATGTCGAGCGTGGTGGAAAGGTCGCGCGTGAGTGCAATTTCTTCTGCTGCATCGGCAAGTTGCTGAATTGGGCGCGCTGTGCGGCGGGCCACCCACCATCCAGCTATGCCTGCAAGCAAAATACCAACCGGGCCAAGCCCTAATAGCCAACCCCCCATGCCGTTTTGTGCACGTTCTAGATCGTTGATGTCTTTGGCAATTTGCAATGCTCCACCGCCAACAAGTGGAACTGTAAGCATGCGGTATCGGTCGCCATTAATTGAAATGGTTGAACGCGAAACGCCACCTTGCGGATTGTTGGCAATTCTCAGCACTTCATCGGAAATAGGCAAGTCCACTTGACCAAGCGCAATTACTACGGTGCCAAATGGATCAATGACCTGTGTAACCGTGTCGAACCTGGTTGGCAGTAACGCATCAGTAAGTGGATTGCGCTGACGCGTGCCCGATTGATCGTGATCAGCCTCGTCTCCGTCGCCATCTGCATTTTGATTGCGCTCGCGCAGCGATTCGGCAATGGTGACTACGCGAGAGTCAAGACCTTTGTCGACTTGTTGCATGAGTTGTTTTGAAAATGTTGAATAAATACCAATTGACGATGCGCCAACGACGACCATCACGATGATGCTGGTGGTCAGCAACAGTCTTGTGCGCATACTCATGATTTCCTCATGACATAACCAACACCGCGCACGGTGTGAAGCAGTCGTTCTTCGCCACTGTCATCAAGTTTGCGGCGCAAGTACCCGATGTACACATCGAGCGACTTTGAATTTGTTTCAAAGTTGTAACCCCAAATGTGCTCGTACAAATATTCACGCGATAGCACGATGTCGCGTTGCTCTAAAAAAATGTGGAGTAAATCAAATTCGGTTTTTGTGAGCTCGAGAATGGTGTTGCCGCGCTTCACTTCGCGCTTACTTACATCCATCGTTAGGTCGCCAATGGACATGACCGTTGCAGACGTAGGCGATTCGTAGCGGCGTAGCAATGCGCGTACGCGAGCCAGTAGTTCGTCTACTGCAAACGGCTTTACCAAGTAATCATCGGCGCCGGCATCAAGGCCAGCAACGCGGTCGCCAACTTCGTGGCGTGCGGTCAGAAGCAAAATTGGAGTGCGGTTGCCGACGTGGCGAAGTTCGCGCGTAACAGTAAGGCCGTCAGCAAATGGCATCATCACGTCCATCACCACAGCGTGTGGCTTCAATGATGTGATGAGTTCAAGTGCAGCGTTGCCGTCGTTGGCGGTTTTTACTTGGTAACCCTCGAGGTCGAGCACTCGCTCCACAGCTTTGCGCACCGACGGGTCGTCTTCAGCGACGACCACCAGGAATTCGGCGTTGGCTGCAGACTTCACAACATTGACGGTATCTCCCCGTAAACCCCAGTATTGGCGGGGCTTGGAAGGTTCTTGCTCAGTTCTTACCTTGTCTTGTTCTAATCCTTACCAAGCAGTCGCAAGATATCTCCACGCAAGGAACCCCCCGAGCGAGAGAGCGAAAGGAAACACACATGAAGAAGCAAACACTCAGAATTGCAGCGAGTGCGGCAACAGTTGGCGTGATGTCAATTGTTGGATTCGGCATGGTTGCACACGCAGAGCCAAACCCGATCAAGGCAGTTGGACAGTCGTTTAATGGCATGTTCCATCGTCATGGCGGCCAAGGTCCTATGCAAAATTTGACTTCAGTTGCAACGGCACTCAATATGTCGGAAGCAGATGTACGAACTCAGCTTGATGCCGGTAAGTCACTCGCCGACATTGCAACTGCTCAGAACGTAAGTGTGCAGTCGGTCATTGATGCTGTTGTCGCTGACATGAAGGCTCATGTGGCAACCGAAGTTACTTCGGGTGAAATAACTCAAACTGAAGCCGATGCAAAGTTGGCTGACGTTGTTGCTCGCGCAACTGACATAGTGAACGGCGTACGTCCTGCCGGAATGCCAGAAGGCATGGCGGGTGGAATGGGCGGACGTGGTCCATCACCAGAGAGCATTACTGCGATCGCAAAGGTGTTGAACCTGACCGAAGCACAATTGCAAACTGAAGTGCAAAGCGGAAAGTCGCTTGCGGATATTGCTGGTGCTCAGAAGGTCAATGTGCAATCAGTAATTGATGCAGTGGTGACACAAATGAAGTCGCACATTGCTGGCGAAGTTGCTTCCGGAGAAATAACTCAAGCACAAGCCGACGCCAAGTTGGCTGACGTTGTTGCTCGTGCAACAGACATGGTGAACGGTGTTCGCCCTGCTGGAATGCCTGGCGACAAAGTTGGCGGCATGGGCGGTGGCAAAGGTGGATTCGGTCATCACGGTCATGGCGACGATGGCGACGATGACGGTGAATCCAATGACGATGGTGGAGCAGAAGACGGCGACGCCTAAAGCCCCCCGTTAGGCGTTTTACAACGACCGGTGTTTGTCCTCCCCGACAACACCGGTCGTTTTGTATTTCGGCATAAGTATTTACGAGTCTTGAATATGAATGGTGACGTCGGCGTTCATCGTGAATGCTCGGACTGACCAACCAAATATAAATAGCGGAATGGTTCTCGTTGTAGAAACCGACACAGTGATATATGGGTCGGCTCGTGTTGTAGAAACGGACACATTGGAGATTCCTGTTTCGTTTACCACCGCTTGCTGAATCGCTTCGGCATTATCGGGCTCAAGCGATGCCGCATATGCACCCGCATATGCGCCGTGCCACAGTGCAAGTTGATCAGCGATAACGCGGGCAGCAACAAACAGCGATGCGACAGCAATGATGACGAAGGGCAGCACTAATGCGAATTCGACTGCCGCTTGACCGCTGTCGGTGCGTGGCGATTTAGCCAAACGATTGGGCGCGGCCCATGATGTTGTCGAAAACTTGGTTGAACATGTCACCAATGCGACTGGCCCCTTCGCCGTTAGTTGCCCACGTAATGACCAGCAAAGCAATGACTGCGGCTGCGAGTAACACCAATGCGTATTCAGTGGTCGCTTGACCAGATTCGTAGATGTGCTTCTTCATGGCTACATGTGTGCGCCAAGCCCGTTCAACGACCCAACAAATAGTGGGACTACTCCCAATAAAACAAACGATGGAAGCACGCAGGCCACTAAAGGAATAGCCATACGCACGGGAAGTTGTCGGGCGGCGGCGTCGAGTTGCTGTCTTCGCTGTTGTCGCGACAAGGTGCTGAGACGTTCCAGCATTGGACCAACTGCAAGGCCGTCTCGTTCGCTTGCAAGCAACGCCTCGCACAACGCGAATGCCGAGTGACCGAGTGTTATATGCAGTTGTCGAATGACTTCTTGGAATCGAGCACCATGGGTAAGTAATTGACTGCAGTCATGGAAAACTGTGCGCGTTGGTTCATCGACATATTGATGTAACTGTTGGAATGCTTGAGGAGTGGACAAGCCAGACAGCAGTAAGACTCCGAGCATGTCTGTTGCGTCGATGATCTGTGAAGTTGATACCAGTTTTGATCCACGTTTTTGTCGCACTGCGCGAACTCGAAAAAAGGTAATTGCGATGCCGCAAAACCACAGTGTGGTCATGGTTCACTGCGCGTGATGCGCGCGAACCACTTTCTGCCTGCAATGTTTAAGAACAGACCGACAACGATGCACAGCAAACCAAGTGGTGAATGCAAGAGAAATGATCGGGCATGCGACTGCCGTGCAAGTACCCACGTGCAAATTGCAAGCGGAATCCATGACAGCACTGAAGTGGATAAACGTATTTGTGCGGTTTGTGCTTGGCGTTCGTGTTCAATGTGTTCACGTTCACGCAAAATGGACGCACTCTTTTCAAGCGTGTTGGCAATTCCGTAGCCGCCATTACTGGCAACCGAAAGCGTGCGGGTTGCTAACGCAATATCGGATGTCCAATTATTCGGTGTGGTGTCGGCAATGGCGTTTGCTAGTGAATGACCACGAATGCACTGCGTCGCAATAGGTTCAGTCCACCACGCGTGATGAGGGAAGCGTTCTGCTGTCTGCACAAATGCA
>Ga0214921_10011957_pt1 | contig 10464 bp, 5 predicted proteins | sample LL1505_MetaG_FD_177992 | JGI IMG/M metagenome (GOLD analysis project Ga0214921, IMG submission 177992) | Freshwater microbial communities from Lake Lanier, Atlanta, Georgia, United States - LL-1505 | ecosystem: Environmental > Aquatic > Freshwater > Lake | place: USA: Georgia | collected 2015-05-28
TTTATTTTTAGTAAAGAAAAGCTAATTCTAAAAATCTTGGTAGAAGGTGTTCAAAGCCTTTTTCTATACAATTTTTCTCTATATAATCTATAAAGAATTTGATATATTCATCATTGTAGGTTTTAGTTCCTTTTCTTAAACAAACTTTATCATATCCAATGTGAAAGACATGATTAAATGATTCTTCCCAAGACCACAGACCATCTACTAAGTTAGTATTATTCCAACCCTTATCTGTATTATAGTTTTTTAGTAAAGTTATTTGATTAGCCTTTTCCAATTTTGCTATTTCCGCAAGTAGTCTTTGTTCTATAAAATAAACACTATACTTATTTAAGTTTTTATTGTTGATAGAACATCCTTTCATCCATTCTAAAGCTATTTTCGTATATCTATTTTTAATTTGTTGATTACCAAAATAAATTAAACTAGCATTTAATGGCATTTCATACCAATTTGATATAAGATTTACAGGATATTCTGAGATAAAGGTTTCAGGATTCAAATAACAAGATAAGGTTAGCTCTTCTCTATAAGATGTTACTAAGTCATAGTTAAGTATATTCCAATCATTGATACTTCCCCAAACTAATAGGTCACAATCCATAAATAAAAGAGGCTCATTTATTTCCTTATATACTCTAAATTTAGAGTTAGACCAAAATATAGTTTTTTCTATATCAATATCTTTATTTAAAATATCAGTATTTATGCTACTCCATGTATCTAAAATATTATAGCTTTCAAAAAAATTAAGATAATCTGAGTCTGTGAATAAAACAAGTGGTATTTCTGGATTTTTAATTTTCCATATTTGACCGTTTAACCATAAAAGTGCTAGTTCATGACTAGTCATTTTTTGTGGATATGAATTACTATTATAGGGTATGCTTTCTAATACTTGAACAGATATCATTAATAATTTTATTAAAAAAATTATTAGTTGTTTACTAATTTTTCAAAATTTACATCAAGATTTGAATAATCTACCCAATAGAAACCATCTTTAATTGATAAAGATTTCTCAAACTTAGTATTTAGTAACTCTTGTGCAATAACGCCTCTAAATCTATTTTTATTACCAATATAGTTCCACTCATAGATATTTATTCCAAATTTGCTAAGTCCGACTTTTATAATGTTTTCTTTAAGTCTTATGTCGGAGAATGAACCACTACCAGCTGCTGCCGCTGCCGCACCTCCTGGACCTACATATATGTCACCACCAATAGCACTTGAGTTTCCAATACCAACTCCACTTAGAACTGTATTGGAATTCTGAGTTTGTATACTATCTAAACCAATTGAAATGTTATCAATAAATACAAAGCCTGAGTTGCTATAATCTATAAATGGAGAAAGTCCTTGATATGGTATAGCGATGCCTTTATTTATATTATTTTCTGTAAAGTATTGAAAGAATGGAATCATATCAACTTCATAAAAATGTAGATTGTCTATTACATAGTCAACAGTTATCGTATTAGAATAGAAATTACTATAACCATAGAAATGCATACCTAAATTTCTTTTATTGTAGAAATACTCAACCTTTTTTTGTTTTTTAGTTAAAAATGGATTCACATTTTGATATATTGGTAAATATGTAGCCGGATAATTAACTTCAAAATTAAGAACACCAAAAGTTGGATCTGATATAGATGCGTTTCTTTTAACATAGTTGATGTTATCTAGATGTATTGGTGGTACATAATAAGCATCATTCGCAAGAAGATTTGACTTTTTAATTTTGAAAAGGTATGCTTGGTGATTATCAATAATATCTCCATTAGTTATAGCGATTGAATTTGAATATGTAACTAAATCATATTCAACTATAGTATATCTTAGTTTCTGTATTTGACCGTAAGTTCTATTTAATATATCAACTTCTGAAGTTGGTGTTATATCTAAGATACCACCAGTTCTAAAAGCTTGTACTTTTAGCTGTTCACCTGAAGGAATTGATAGATTAGGTTGTACTCTTGAGAAAGTTATAGCCGTTAGATTTTCTGAGGAGTATGTCCACCCATATGATAAAAAACTTTGATCTGTTTGTACGGCAACTGTGGAACTATTACTAAATGTAAAACCAAAATCCTCTTCAAAATTACCAGCATCGCCTATAAAGTCTGAAAATATTTTATATTTAGTTCCTAGTTTATAACTTCTTATTGTATTTGAGAAACTATCTCTAAATGATGATATACTTTCTAAAACATCTTTTGTGATATAGCCATATAGGTTATTCTCAGAACGTGATTTTCTAGAAATTCTATTAAGTATAGATTGTGGCTTTCCAATATTAGTAGCATAAGAATTATCGTATACTACATCCATCCATGAATTATAAATAAAAACAGCATTGGATTCTGCTGATGTGACAGATGTTATTTTAGATATATTATTTGACTTAAAGTTTACTTTTTGTACAAGACCTTTACTTTTTTCTATTGATACTTTTCCGGTTTCATTAGCAAAAACGTCAATTCCGTAAGAAATATCGGTTACTATTTGATAATTATTTACAACAGCAGTTACATTACACTCACCATCGTACTGTGGATTAACTGTTTTATCATCTTTATCAATAGTTATTATATCACCAGCTACTAATCCATGTGGTGTTGAAAATGTTAGTCCTACATTACCGGAGCTAAATATAGCATCAACAAAATTTGGAACTGTAATTATTTCCGAATAAAAGTGACCGCCGTCAAAAATACCATCAATCCAGTGTGAATTATACATTTCTGTAATTAAAGGATAACCTTTAAATAAACCATAGTTCCATATACCCGTGAAGTAGCCATTTAAGAATCCACCGGATAGCCAAACATTTTTTGTTACATAAATTCTGTGATTATCAGAATCTCTTTCTACTCTTCTAAGTGGAAAATTATTATCAAATTCAACTATTATACTATCAGTTGTTTTGTTTGTGATAGTAAAATATCCTTTTATTAATTTTCTATCTTCATTTATATCTATTGATACTACATTACTTATTGCTACATTATCACCTATATTAAATTTACTAACTGATGAAGCTGGTCCTTTAATTTGAAGTCTCCATCTTTTACTTCTATTGAAGTTGACAAATCCTGAGACACTATGAAATACATACATATTTTCATCAACTCTCCATCCACTATTCCACACTCCATTTTCCCATATACCAGCTTTGAATTTTCCATTTCCGACTTTTGAGAAAATTTGACGCAAACCAGGATTAATAAGAGATGATGTTGCATTTACTGTATTACCGTTTCCTACTATAAATGAATATCCAGCACCATCTAGTCCGTTTGTAGGTATAGAGTATGTAGTAAAATTACTCATCAAGTATTGTCTATTATTTCCAGGATGATATCCACCATCTATTTTAAGATTTTCAATATAGATAGCTGAATAGGTTGTGCCTCCATTGGATGCTGACGCACCAGCAAAACCACCGACAAATATTAAATATTTATTACCTGTTACACCATAAAAATTTACAGGCACTCTATATGTTACTGATGAGTAAGTACCAGATACATAACCTTGTGGTATTGTAGCTAACAAAACACTACCAGATGGTGGTGTATATGTATTTGTTAGAATATCAGTCCAAGTTGCTGGTGATAAATTAGGAGCAGTTGTTGATAAATATATATTTAGTGGAGAATTTCCAATATTTTGATAAAGAAATGAAAAGTTAAATGTTGAAAATGGAATAAATTTATATAAAGCATTATTTAATCTATAACCTAAATCTTGATAAGCATTGTTAGGTGATGTATTACCTACTGGAAAATACCCTCTAGATCTTGCTTGTGTTTCGTTTGATGGCGAACCAGCCACATAATCATACCAAAAATATTTATCAGAGTCCTTATCATAATACCAACCTAATGAATTATCTTCGGTTGGTGATAATGATGATGCCGATCTCTTGTAATAAGAATATCCTAAAATTGAAAAATCTAGTTCATTAACATCAACTCCTGTTATTCCAGGGTTTAATGGTGATGTATTACTAAATGTACCATTAGCAGAAATCCTAGCTCTTAGAGTAGATGATTGAAATGTTGGTGGTGTTGAGTAATGAATATAACTTTGTGTTGTTGATGATAGTGTATTACTTGAGGCTGTAGTTCCAGCTCTTAGACTAAAGAAGTCGTTCCAACTTGGAGAAAAGGAAAAAGAAGCAACAGTTCTGAATCCAATAGTATTTACTATAATTTGATATGTTTTATTAGTTGAGTAATTGTATGAATATGTGCCACTTAAATATAAAAACCTAACAGAGTTTAACGCACTTGTTATACCAGGACCATTTGGTGAATTCAAGTTATTAATTTGAAGTCTACCAGGACTCGGACTTGAATTGTATACCCAGTAATTATAAGCCATTATATTTATTAATTTTTATTATATATTAATATTTAATATTTCTGTAGAGTAATTATGCACTTGGTGCACCACCACTATAAGCTGTTAAAATACCTGTACTATCAGATGACCAACCAAGTGTTCCTATATTAGCCGCACTTACTGATAATAATTTTACCTCATCTGCGGTATCTTTGAAGATATTCCAAAAATGACAAGAAGATGTTCCACTCCACGACATTCCTCTATAAAGTATTTGTAATGTATAATCATCTGTAACACTTCCATTAAAATCAAAAGAAGAGCCATACCAGTTTCCATTTCTCCACAAACCATTTTCCCAGAAAACATTAAATGCGTTCATATATGATGATATACCATTTTTCCAAACTAAGCCAATACCTGTTCCTATTATAAAGTTACCATTTTTCCATTGCGAAATATAAAAATCACTTTGAATTAAATCACCATTTTCCCAATAACAAGTATCATCATTAAAGTTGAAAGATGGACTTATTTTTTTAATTTCAAGAGAGCCTATTGAAATTGATCCACCTATTCCTGATGTATCTACATATAATGATACGCTACCTCCATTTACTTGGGACCTAAATGTATTTAAGCCTAATGTAAATGGTGACGAAGAATTGAAATATGAATAAGTTCCAACATTTACTTTCAAATTAATAGTAGAAGAATGTGTAATAATATTCATATCAAATTGATAATAGCCTGATGATAAATTTGTAGACATATTATATAAGTAAAGACCTGCTGATGATGGTTCACCAACATACAATGCAGTTGAGTTTACTCCAGCGCTAAATGTTGAATATTTACCACCAAGTGAAGATGAAGCCGTTGCCCATCCTAAAATTTGAGTACCTGAAGTAAATGGATCACCATCTAAGTCAAATCCAGAATTATATAGCAATTGATTACTAAAGGCAGGCGTAGACGAACTAACTAAACTTCTATCAACATAAGGATTAAAAGAGCTGTTTATAAATTTACCTCTTTCAAAAGCACCATCTAACCAAACTGATCCATTCATTTCACCACTTGGATGACTAAATGTACCAGATAACCATAAAGCATTTTTAAATATAGCTTTTTTAGGAGCAGTGCTTACCTTTTCTAACAATCTTGCTTTAACTATATTTGTAAAGAACTTTTCATTTTTAATAAATTTATCTTTTGTATTTGTAAGTATTCCACTTCTCCATTTACCCCAATAAGAGTATGTATATGAGTTAATAAATCTTTGAGCATTTAATGATTTAACTCCAGATACTGGACTAAATCTACCACTTCCTTGAAACTCCCCGTATAAGAAAATACCATTATTCCAAACTCTACCTTTGAATATACCATCGTTAAAACTACCGGTATACCAAGTAGAATTTGTTAGACCATTTGCATTTCCAAATTCTCCACCATTAAATATTCCACTTTCCCATCCGTAATCAGATTGAGATAAACTTTCACTTTGTGACCACCCATATGCTGATAGGAATTTACCACCATTAAATGTTCCATTTTTCCATTTAGCATTTGTTATAAACTGACCGCCATTAAATAGTCCGTTATACCAAGTTGCGGAATTAGTTGCTGATTGTAATATACTTGAGCCAAAAATACCATTTATGAAAATACCATCTAACCAATAAATATTTTGATTAACATTTCCTAAATAACTTGTGTCTGATGCAAAAAGTGAAGCATTTTCAACCGTTGCATAACTTACAGTTCCATTATAAAATATAGTATCAGTTGATGATAATTGATTACTTCCTATTAAACCATTAAGAACTGTTCCATCGTACCACTTAGAGTAGTAAAATCTACCATTTAAAAATGTTCCAAATTCCCAATCACTTTTTAAGAATTCACCGTTATAGAAATTACCAGACTGCCAAGAGTTTCTATTATTTGGTAATGGATATCCACTCTTATAATAAGAGTTAATATTTTCGGATTTATAGTTTGTTACTAAGGCGCTTGATGTTCCATCAAATGTTCTTGAGTTATAAAAAGTTCCACTTAGAAAATTTCCATCTATCCATCTTGTATCTCTTACAACACCGTTACTAAATGTAGGACCATTCCAAATAGAATTTTGAACTATTCCAGAATTCCAAACATCTGATCCTGATAGGAAGAATGAGTTTAAATAGGTTGCGTTTGATAGTATATTTTGATTATTTGAAAATATAGAATCAGATATTATAAGATTTCTTACTTTTTCTAAATTAGAAAAATCTTTATCGTTATAATCATAGTCTAAATTTTGAATTAATGAACCAAATAAATAAGATCTTCTAAGTAAACCAGACTTAATATTAGACTTGCTTATTTTAAGTTTCTTAATATAACCGTATCTATTTTGAGCATTTTTTGTTTGGAAATACCCATTAGAAGCTGATAAACTTATTATACTACTGTATGTTCCAATTTCTTTTAACTTATAAACACCATTTGTATTTGAAATTACTTTATATGTATCTGGTAGTCTTGATGTAGTTAACCCATAGGTAAAATCAACAGAATCTAAAAATACAATACTACCAACATCTATTATTTTAGAATCAAACCAAGTAGAACTATATGAAGAAGTAGCAGTTAGATATAAACTTGAATCAATAGATAGATTATATTGACCACCAGATGAACCAGAAATTGTTATATTAGTATCATTATTTGGCTCAATATGAGAGCCGCTATTCCAGTCTGAATTTTCTATTAAACCACTATCAAAGTCAGAATCAACTATATAAGCATTTGAAATATCTATTATAGAATTATTTAAATATGTAAATGTTGATGAGTTATAATCAAAATCTACATTATCAGTTGTAGGATTTGAATAAATATCAAATCTACTAACCCAGATATCTAATGAGTAATATTTATTATTTGGATTCGTTGATGATACTTCTGTATATCTTTTTGGACCAGCTGGAAAAGTTCCAATAGTACTGTTAAATTTATAAGTATTATCAGCCGGTGTTGATAAAAATGCAGAATATTCATATGGCTTTTTAGTCCAATAGTTGGTTGGACTTGTTCCAGTAATTGAGTCAATGTATTCTGTCCAAGTTCCAATTTTGAATTTTTTATCAAAAAAGTTTATAACATCTTTTGATAAATTATTTATTTTAAGACCTTTTATATAAAAAACATCACCGGATCTTAGTCTTTCATAACCATTTTTATCTATGTAGAATTTAAATACTTTTTGGTCTATATCGTTTGTTGAACTATATGTATATCCTGGTGTTTTTATTTCTGATGCAGTAAGTTCATCATAAGCATATACCTTTATAATATTATCACTATTATAATTAGAGTTTTTAAGAACTGAGTTATTAAAATAAGAATTAATAGACTTAGCTTTTTCAAATTTAGAATTGTTTGACTTTGTATTTTTCAATTCAGAGTTTTCTAAATAAGAATTATTAAATTCACAATCATTAAAGTATGAGTTTTGAATTTTATTTATAAAAGGAGAATCATAGCTCAGTATTTCATTCTCAACAACTGAAAACGTAGCAGAATTATAACCAAAAGATGCTCTGTAAAATGAGCCATTAGATATCTCTGATTGTTCAATTTTTGAATTCCAAATAAAATTGTAACCTCTACCAGCATTATTAGGTGAGTTTATTTTTTGGTAAGGTAGACCATATTCATCAAAGCTTGAAAAATAACTCTGAATTGATGTGTACAAAGAGTTCATTTTGCCTTTTTTCCAAATTGTATTTAGTAATGTACCTAAATTCCAAGTTGATTCATCACCATGCCACTTTATTCTTTTCTTATATTGACCATATAATCCTGAGTTCCAAACTCCTCTAAAATTACCATCTCTAAAGTTATTTTTTGTCAAATAAGGCGCAAAATATTCACTATCAACTACCCATTCCGATTGAGTTGGACCAACATACCACTTATAGATGTAACCCTCTTTAAACTCTTTACCATTATAAGTAAAGTCAGAGTTCATTATTTTTATTCTATTGATATTTGAATATGATGGAGATAAAGCAAGTGAGTAACTACCACTATTAATTAGAGGTGATGATATATTTGTCCATGAGGCAGTTGAGCTTCTAACAAAAAATCCCGGAGTTGATACCACACCGGTATTGTATCCCCAGTTCTGAGTAGTTGTATAGTTTGAGTCTATGAATGCTATATTATTCTGATAGTAGTCAAATTTGTATTCAAATTTACCGCCTCTAGTTGTTATAGCCCTGTTTGCATGTAAAAATTCCGAATTGTCTCTTATATAGAAGATTTTTATAAAATCATCATCATTTGAGGTTGTATATGGTTTTACTCCGGTATAGTCAATATCTAAGACAACTTTACAATTATCTATTGATAATATTTTGTAGCCATCTCTTCCTTTTTTATATTTGTTTTTTTCAATCAGTGCATCACTATCATAGTTACCATTAATTATAAAAACTCTATCACCTACTTTTAATTCCGAGTTAACTTCTGTATAAAATAGTGTTTTTAAAGAACCTTTTATCTCATATGGCTCTACCCAGTTTAATAACTTTGAACTGAATGTTTTATTTGAGCTACTAATTAAACCATCAAGAGGATCATAGCCAACTAACTTAATATCTTTTCCTAAATTCTGTAGCTCTGTTCTTGTTATTAACATTGGTTTTGTAGCCAATTTGTTATTTATTTCTTTTATACTAGCATTTGTTAATGTTGGTACACTACTAGCAGGCTCAAGATATTGAGGTGTTATAGGTTCTAATGATACGTCAAATATTTTTTTTCTAATATTTGAGTCTACGGAAAAAGTAGGCATCTAATTAATAAACAATTTTATGTATATATTATTTATTAAGACTTTCTTTGATATTAAACTTTATCTATTTATCTTTGTAAAATATTATGGATAAAAAGAAAATATTGATTTTTACAGGAGCCGGTGTATCTGCTGAAAGTGGTGTTGCTACTTTTAGAACAGGTGATGATGGTCTTTGGTATAATCACAAGGTTGAAGATGTAGCCACACCTGGCGGTTGGCGTAGAGATAGAGAAAAAGTTCTTAATTTTTACAATATGCGTAGGTCTCAAATGAAAGACGTTGAGCCAAATTTAGCTCATAAAATAATTGCTGATTTAGAAAAAGATTATGATGTTACTGTTGTAACTCAAAACGTTGATGATTTACATGAAAGAGCCGGATCAACTAATGTTATTCATTTACATGGTGAATTAACAAAAGCCAGAGGATGTATGTATGACCACAAAACATCACCTCTTGATAATGTTATTGATATTGGATATAATCCAATTAAAATTGGTGATAAATGTCCAACAACAGGTTCTCAATTACGACCCCATATTGTTTGGTTTGGAGAAGAATTAGACCCTGAATTAATTAATATGGCTACAGAAGCAGCAAAAGCTTGTGATGTTTGTATTATTGTTGGTACTTCAATGCAGGTTGCTCCTGCAAATTCAATTCCTTTTCTAACTAAAGAAACTGCTACTATTTATTATGTGGATCCGTCTGATGCTGATTTTTATGTAGCTGAATATAGGCAAGGTTTTTTTCAACACTATAAAGAAGTAGCATCAACTGGTATGGAAAAGGTTAAAAATGATTTACAAAATAATATATGAAAAAAGAATACATATTAAAAGACTATTATAATAGTGGTAATAAATGGGGTGATTATATAGTTTATGGTTTAGATAAAGATAAATCTGAATGTGATTCACTTGACTATTCTGATTTATATAACCAAGTAGCGCAATACTATAATGTTAATAATATTGTAGAAGAATCAGAAGAACAAAAGGCTAAGCGTTTGGCTAAAGAAAAAGCCGAGAAAAGAAACAATAAAATTAATCAAATTTTAGGTGAGTAGTATGTCTCAAATATCAATTGCTGATTGGATTACGGCTTTTTTAATAGTCGTGCCTTTATTTGCTTTACTTATTTCAATTCCAAGTTTTATATCTATGTATAAACTTGGTTTCAAAGTTTATGTAGAACAATTGGTACTTTTGAGAAATATGATAAGAAAATTATCAACTGGTTATAAAGTA
>Ga0214921_10011958_pt1 | contig 10463 bp, 9 predicted proteins | sample LL1505_MetaG_FD_177992 | JGI IMG/M metagenome (GOLD analysis project Ga0214921, IMG submission 177992) | Freshwater microbial communities from Lake Lanier, Atlanta, Georgia, United States - LL-1505 | ecosystem: Environmental > Aquatic > Freshwater > Lake | place: USA: Georgia | collected 2015-05-28
GCTGGACTACCAATCGGTCCCTACGAAGTCATAAGCAATGTGCAATGGGTTAATGATCAATCGGAATGCTTGGCTCGTATCAAGACTTTGGGATTACCTGTTTTCATTAAGCCGTGTCGCGCCGGATCTAGCGTTGGAATTAGCAAAGTTAAATCTCATGATGAATTAGTAGCAGCAATTGAGGCAGCCCGGATTCATGATCCAAAAGTTATTGTGGAAGCCAGCATCGAAAATGCTCGCGAAATTGAATGTGGCGTTTTAGGCACTGCGAATGGACCGAAGGCAAGTGTTTGCGCCGAGATCATCGTGCGTGATGGCCATGAGTTCTATGACTTTGAAGCTAAGTATGTAGATGACTCAGTTGAGTTATCCGTGCCAGCCAATCTGGATCCGGTGCTGCATGAAAAACTTCGTGAACTTGCGATCAAGGCATTCCTAGCAATGGACGGTGAGGGCCTTGCCCGTGTCGATATGTTTGTAACCGGAAACGATGTTGTGATTAACGAAATCAATACCATGCCTGGCTTTACTCCAATTTCGATGTACCCGCGGATGTGGGCCGAAACCGGACTTGATTACCCAGCACTTGTGGATGCCTTAGTTCAAGATGCACTTCGCCGTGGTGTCGGTCTGCGCTAATCGCGCTAACGTGTAACACATGGCTGAGCAATCATTCGGTGGGCAAACCGTAGGCGAATTAGGCGAGTTTGCTCTCATTGATGCAATCGCCGCTCGGTTAGCCAAATCCTCAACTGAGAATGTGCCAGTTGGTATTGGCGATGACTCTGCAGTGGTTTCAGCCAAAGGCGGCAATGTTGTTGCCTGCCTAGACATGTTGACCCAAGGCGTTCACTTTCGCTTGGACTGGTCGGAAGCAAAAGACATTGGACGTAAGGCAGCAGCCCAAAACCTGGCAGATATCTTTGCCATGGGTGCAACGCCAACCGCCTTACTTGTTGGACTAGCTCTTCCTGCTGACACTCCCGTGTCTTGGGTTATGGGTTTGGCAGATGGCTTAAGTGAAGAAGCCGCGATTGTTGGCGTGACCGTTGTTGGTGGCGACATTGTTCGTGGTGACGCGATTGCAATTAGCGTGACAGCACTCGGTGAACTAGGAGAACGAGCTGCAATTCTGCGATCCGGTGCAAAACCAGGAGACGTAGTAGCACTTGCCGGACGACTTGGCTTTGCCCAAGCCGGCCTACTAATGCTTTCGCGCGGATTTAGATCGCCACGAATTTTAGTTGGTGCGCACAGAGTTCCCGAGCCGCCATATGAATTAGTGCGATTAGCAACGCACGCAACTTCAATGATCGACATCAGCGACGGGTTAGTTTCTGACTTAAGTCACATTGCAAAAGCGTCAGGGGTTTCAATAAATATCAAGACAGCCGAATTTGAAATCCCAGAACCGCTTGCGGCCGCTGCATCAGCTTTCAACGGCAACGCTTTGGAATGGATTTTGACCGGCGGGGAAGATCATGCATTTGCCGCAACGTTCAAAACTGCCCTTGACGTTCCATCTGGCTGGACAATAATCGGTACAGTCGAATCCGGCGAGCCAACAGTTATGGTCGATGGCGAGATCTATTCCGGCAAAGGCTGGGATCACTTTTCGACAAACTAAAATCCCCCCGAGTAGACCGAGGGGATTTAAAAGTTTAGATTGAGATCAGACGCGGGAAACTTTTCCAGCCTTGATACAGGATGTGCAAACATTTAGACGCTTTGGCGAGTTGTTAACAACTGCATGCACGGTCTGGATGTTTGGGTTGAAACGACGCTTGGTACGACGGTGTGAGTGGGAAATGGCGTGGCCAAAGCCTGGGCCTTTGCCACAGACGTCACATACAGCAGCCATTTTGACTCCTTGAAGATTGAAGGGTTGCTTGGTTAAGCCTTGCCAGACTACCTGCGAATGCTCAGAATTTCCAATTCGGGCTCAAATAAAGCCTATAACTGCGGGCTTGCAACCCATCCAGAAACCTCGGACACAGGTAACCTAGGGGCGTGACAAACACTGGGATTTCGGTAATCGATGCTGATATTTTTCGCGCAGCCATAGCCCAATTCCAGGACCTATTGGCTAAAAATGAGCAGTTACTAAATGATTTAAACGTTTATCCCGTACCAGATTCAGACACTGGAACTAATTCCTTGCAAACCCTAAAGGCCGGGATGGCGCAAAGTGGCCTGAAATCAACAGATCTTGGCGAATGCGCTTTGTCGCTAGCAACTGGTGCTGCCAAATCGGCAATGGGCAATTCGGGTGTAATCCTGGCTCAATATTTCCAGGGCTTAGCGCAAGGGCTAACGAAAGTTTCGACCAGCTTTCCAAAAGAATGGCAACAAGCACTGATTCAAGCAGCTTCAGTAGCTCGACAATCAGTCCTTACCCCAATTGAAGGGACCATGCTGACTATCGCTGATGCTGCAGCGCGAGTTGAAGCGCAACCAGATTTCAAAAAGTACTACGAGGAAATCCAGATTGCAGTCCGAGCCGCTGTAATTGATACGCAGTATTTGTTGCCCGAATTAAAGGCTGCCGAAGTTATTGATGCTGGTGCATTAGTAGTTTCATTTTTGCACGACAGCTTTGCACTCACGCTTGGGCTGACCGTTAGTCCATTAGAAGTTGCTGCCCCCAAACTTGTTGACACTAGTTATTCCGGACCAAAATTTGAATTGATGTTTGCAGTTATGTGCGCAGAAAGTATTAAAACTGAGATAGAAGCGTTAATAAGTGCCCTTGGTGAATCCATTTCAGTTTCAGGAGCTGAACCAAACTTCAACTTTCACATCCACACCGACAAACCAGACTTGGTAATCGAAAGTTGTGAAGACAAAGTTGAAATTACAAATATTAGAATTTCTGAGCTGGGCAATTAGTTAAATGGCGGACCTAAGTACCCAGGTAGTTGAAGTTGTTGGCGCAAAAACTGCAGCACTTTTGAAATCTGAATTTGCGATAGAACTTGTTGAAGATTTACTCCGGCACTACCCACGCAGGTATGAACAACGTGGCGCGCTTACTGATCTTGGCAATCTTGAAATTGGAGATCACGTAACGGTCCAAGCACAGGTTAAAAGCTTTAAGAATCTGAAAAATGCCAAGGGTGGCACCCGCCAAGAAGTTGTAATCAGTGATGGCTCAGGTTCCTTAACGTTGATGTTCTTTAATCAGCATTGGCGAGAAAAAGACTTGGTAGCTGGTCGCCAAGGTTTATTTGCCGGTCAAGTGTCGGTCTTTAACAATAAGCGCCAACTGACTCATCCCGAATATGAATTGCTCGAGGATGCAGCTGATGTAAATCCCGATGATTATGCCGAGGCATTCCTCCCGGTTTATCCAGCTACTAAGAAACTGCAAACTTGGACGATCGAGCGCAGTATTGATTTGGCCCTAACCGCACTTGGTGATGTAGAAGATCCCTTACCTGCTGAAATCAGAAAAACTGAAGAGCTAATCGACTTGGGTGTAGCGCTGCGTGCGATTCATAAGCCAACATCACTTGAACAACTTGAAGCCAGCCGATTGCGCTTGAAGTGGGATGAAGCCTTGGCGCTGCAAGTGGTACTAGCAAAACAGCGTCACGAAGAAGATTCTTGGCCAGCAATTGCCAGGTCCGAAAAACCCGACGGCTTACTTGCGGCATTTGATGCAAAGCTGCCTTTCACTTTAACTAAGGGTCAAAGTGAAGTTGCTAAAACTATTTCTGCTGAAATGGCAGCCGGCCATCCAATGCACCGTTTGCTACAGGGTGAAGTAGGTAGTGGAAAGACCGTGGTTGCCGTCCGAGCCATGCTCACTGTTGTTGATTCTGGTGGGCAGGCAGCACTACTGGCGCCAACTGAAGTACTGGCCGCGCAGCATTACCGAGCAATCACAAACTTGCTTGGACCGTTGGCTGAACGCGGCAGACTTGGTGCGCACGAAGAAGGTACCGGGGTAACTCTGCTAACTGGTTCAATGACGACGGCCGCCCGAAGGCAAGCGCTTTTGGACATTACTTCAGGTCAAGCTGGAATCGTAATTGGAACTCACGCACTACTTGAAGATCGAGTTGATTTCTTTGATCTTGGTCTTGTAGTAATCGATGAACAGCATAGATTTGGCGTTGAGCAACGTGCAACGCTAGTTGCTAAAGCCGGAAGCGATCGGCGCCCACATGTATTGGTCATGACAGCGACACCCATCCCACGAACTGTTGCGATGACAGCATTTGGTGCACTGGATATTTCAACTTTGAGTGAACTGCCTGCAGGACGTTCGCCGATTACCTCCCATGTTGTTTTATCTGCAGAAAAACCAAGTCACCTAGCCAGAGTTTGGGAACGAATTGTGGAAGAAGTTCGCGCGGGCCATCAGGCATATGTAGTTGTTCCTAGAATCGCGAGCCAAGAAGATAAAGATCTAAAACCTGGACAACGCCAAGCAATTGCCTTAGAAGATTTAGCGCCTCAGTTGATAGAAGGCCCGTTAGCAGGTATTCGAGTCGGAATCATGCACGGGCAAATGCCAGGACCAGATAAAGATGACGTGATGCAAAGGTTTGCAAACGGTCCAGCACATGCTGACGGCATTGATGTATTGATTTCAACAACGGTAATTGAAGTTGGTGTGGATGTTCCAAATGCCACGACTATGGTGATCATGGATGCGGATCGATTTGGTATTAGTCAGTTACATCAACTTCGTGGTCGCGTTGGCCGTGGCAGTGCGCCCGGACTTTGCTTATTGGTAACTGAAGCTCCGCCATTTAGTCCAGCGCGAGAACGCTTAGCCGCAGTTGCGTCAACTAACGATGGTTTTGAATTAGCCGCACTTGACCTAGAGCAGCGTCGTGAAGGGGATGTCCTAGGCCGCAACCAATCGGGAATGCGCTCAAGTTTGAAGTTAGTAAGTATCCTGCGTGATGAATCAATTTTGGAACAAGCAAGAATTGCTGCTGTGAATATCGTTGCTAAGGATCCAGACCTTGATTCCAATCCTGCGTTAGCTCGTGCAGTGCAATCTTTAATTGACCAAGCCCGAGCTGAGTTTGTGAAAAAATCATGACCAGAATTATCGGTGGCGATTTCCGTGGTCGCTCAATAAAAGTTCCAGATGCCGAAACTCGCCCAACATCGAGTCGAGTGCGCGAAGCAATTTTTTCTTCAGTTGAGCATGCAGTAAGTGGACTTGATGATTTACGAGTCCTAGATCTTTTCTCTGGCTCAGGCGCCTTTGGGATTGAGTCAATTTCCCGTGGCGCAAGTGAAGCGGTTTTGATTGAAAAAGATTTACGCGCTGCAGACACTTTGCACACCAACATCGCTAATTTTGGAATCAAGAATGCTCGCGTTGTGATTGCGGATGCATTTACTGATGTGGCCCAAAAATCTGGACGTGGGACTTTTGATATTGTTTTTATTGATCCGCCATATTCCCATGAAGATCAAGATGTGAACTCCTTGATCGCTAACTTGGTCCAAAACGACTGGCTCAATGAATATGCCGTGATCGTGGTTGAGCGCGGCTCTCGCTCCCAGGTCACTTGGCCTGAATTTGTCGAGGAACTTCGCAAGAAGGTTTATGGAGACACGACTATTTGGTACGGTCAGTATCTGACGAGTAACGAATAGCAGCTAACAGGCAGAATTTGAGAGGGTGAGTTAGATGGCAACGAGCGGAGCTAGAAAAGCCGTTTGTCCTGGTTCCTTTGATCCAGTAACTTTTGGGCATCTTGATGTCTTCGCTCGCGCAGCTGAACAGTATGACCATGTAACGGTTGCAGTCCTGCAAAACAGCACCAAAGCCGGCCTGTTCACAATGGAGCAGCGCATTGAAATGATCACAGAATGTGTCAAGCCCTATCCAAATATCGTCGTTGATACCTTCAAAGGTTTGCTCGTTGATTACTGCAAAGTGAATGGAATTAGTGCAATTTTCAAGGGCCTTCGCGCAGTCTCAGACTTTGATTACGAACTTCAAATGGCGCAAATGAACTCACGTCTTGGCGTTGACACCCTGTTTGTGGCTACTAATCCGGAATACAGCTTCCTTTCCTCCAGCATTGTTAAGGAAATCGCGAAATTTGGTGGGGATGTGGCTGGGCTGGTTCCCGAGAATGTGCATGAGGCCCTGAAAGCCCAACTTCCTGCAAAATCCTGATTTTTAAAAGGTTTAGCCCCTGCTCATCCCAATACTCGATTTGGGAGACCCAGTAAAAACGCGCTAATCTAGCCATTGGTCTTTCACGAGGCCGAATGAGCCATACTTCCAGCGAGGAATACTGTGTCTACCCTCGATCCAAGCTCGCCGCTAGTTCTCGATACTCGAGATCTTGGTCGCCGTGCTGGATCGATGAAGAAACTAGATTTCTCGGTGGCGGCACCGGCTGATCTCGGCGTCGGATTGATTGCAGTCCCACCAGGATCTGAAATTGAGTTTGATCTCAGGCTCGAGTCAGTAATTGATGGGGTTCTCGTCACCGGAAGTGCTTTGCTAACGGTTGCGGGTGAATGTTCAAGATGTTTGGAGCCGTTGTCTTTCGATACGGAAGTCGATCTCCAAGAACTTTTTGAATATCCCGCGACTGATTCACGAGGCCGCCAGATTGAATCTGGCAACGATGATGACGAACAACCGAAGCTAGATGATGATCTTCTTGATCTAGAGCCGGTTATTCGCGACGCAGTATTGCTGGCTATGCCGCTAGCACCTCTGTGCCAACCTGAATGTGCAGGATTGTGCATCACTTGCGGTGAAAACCTCAACGATGTGCCAGATCACGCACACGAAGAAATTGATCCGCGCTGGGCAACCCTTGCGAATCTCAAAGATTTAACTAACGAATAAGCTCGACGATTTGAACTAAAGAGTTCGAATCGAAAACCTGAAAGGATGGCAGACCGTGGCCGTTCCGAAGCGTAAGACTTCACGCAGCAACACCCGTCATCGTCGTTCCGCATGGAAGGCAACCGCTGCAAACCTTGCAACCTGCGATCGTTGCCGTGCACCAAAGTTGCAGCACACTGCTTGCCCAACTTGTGGCACATACGACAAGCGCCAGGTCCTTAGCGTCTAATTGCCGTGGCCAAGTCCACACCGCAAGAACAGCTATTTGACCGACTGGGTTTAGTTTTCGATGCCCAGTTACTCGAGTTAGCGCTCACGCACAGGTCATATGCCTACGAGTCAGGCGGACTACCAACAAATGAGCGACTTGAGTTTTTAGGAGATTCCGTTTTAGGAGTCGTAGTTACCGATGAGCTTTATCATCGTTACCCAGATTTGCCCGAAGGCAATCTTGCAAAACTCCGCTCGGCAGTTGTTAGCGCTCGCGCATTAGCAGTGCAAGCCCGACGTCTTGGGTTAGGTGAATTCATTCGCCTTGGTCGCGGCGAAGAAACCACCGGCGGTCGCGACAAATCTTCAATTTTGGCCGATACTTTTGAGGCCATTCTTGGCGCAGTTTATTTGGACCTTGGAATTGAAGTATCGCGTGAGCTAATTCTGCGCTTATTGGCCGAGCAACTTGCTGAGGCAGCTGAACTTGGCGCTGGCTTGGACTGGAAGACTTCTCTGCAGGAGCTAACAGCTGAGTTTGGAATTGGAGTTCCTACTTACGCCATTGAAGAATCAGGCCCTGATCATGCCAAGCGATTTGAAGCCCAAGTTGTGCTCGCAAATAAGCATTACGGTCATGGAACTGGGAGCAATAAGAAAGAAGCTGAACAGCAGGCAGCAGCAAGTGCTTATGCCGAACTCAAGGCAGAGCGCAACATTGAAGACCAGCGCACTGCCGAAGAATTATAAGCAGCACAAATGCCTGAATTACCAGAAGTAGAAGTTGTCCGGCGCGGCATAGATAAGTGGGTGAGTGGCCGAACCATCGAGACCACAAAAGTGTTTCATTCAAGGGCAGTGCGTAACCATGTTGCTGGATCAAAAGATTTCATTAAACGCTTAAATGGTCGAACTGTCACTTCAGTAAATCGGCGTGGAAAATTCATGTGGCTCAGTTTGGATGACGATCACGCACTTGTGACTCATTTAGGTATGAGTGGGCAAGTTCTAGTACAACCACTTGATGCTGATCCCGAGAAACATTTACGAGTTCGTTGCACATTCACTGACAATGGGCGAGCAATGCACTTTGTGGACCAAAGAACTTTTGGCGGGATGGCTATTGAGGAAATGTTTGAAGATCCTTCAGGTCGATTGATACCTGAATCGGTTCAACACATTGCACTTGACCCGCTTGATGAACACTTTGATCCAGAAACCTTCATTACAGGTATTAGAAAAAAGAACACTCAAGTAAAGCGCGCCATCTTAGATCAGACTTTAATCAGCGGAATCGGAAACATTTATGCCGATGAAGCGCTGTGGCGAACGAAACTGCATTGGGCTACTCCCACCCAACGCCTTACTCGCACGCAAGCTTCAACACTTTTGAAGCATGCCACCGAAGTTATGAATCAGGCACTTAGCCAAGGTGGAACATCATTTGATGCCTTGTATGTAAATGTGAATGGGGAGAGTGGCTATTTTTCCCAAGAACTAAATGCTTACGGCCGCGAAGATGAACCGTGCGATCGATGCGGAAGCATAATTGTGCGCGAAGCATTTGCCAATCGATCCTCATTTAGATGTCCACGTTGCCAAAGATCGCCAAGAACCTTGTCTTAGGCCAATATCTCTGGAAACATAACGAGTATGAAACGACTCACACGTGACGATGTCTTGAAGACCGCTGAAAAAAATGATGTTCGGTTAATTAGATTTCTTTATTGCGACCCATCGGGAATGATTCGAGGAAAGACAGCTCACGGTAGTCAACTCAATAGCAAAATTGACGAAGGGCTGGGATTAACCCGGGCCCAAAATGCCGTCAATGTGTTTGAAGATTTAATTCATATCGAGGACATGATTCCGGTAGGGGAATTGCGAGTTGTACCTGATCCTGCAACCTACACCGAGTTGCCATGGCTAGACCGAACGGCAAGTTTTATCTGCGATCAGATGGAGTATGACTACACCCCAAATCCAACTTGCAGTCGATCAATCCTCAAGCGCGCAATTGCATATGCGGCCGAAAATGGTCTGAAAATATTCTCGTCATTTGAAAATGAGTTTTACTTAGCTACCAAAGATGAATCTGGCTACCATCCATTTAATGATGGCCCGGTCTATTCAAGTTCTGGTATGGATCGAGTCGCTCATGTGATTCACGACATGGTCGATAACTTAACGGTTCAAGGCATGGTTGTTGAACAGGCAATTAATGAATACGGTCCAGGTCAACAGGAAATTGCGATTCGCTATACCGACGCTTTGGCCAGTGCCGATAACCAAATCAAGTTCCGAGATACCGTGCGTGGAACTGCAGAAATCACCCATGGTTTACACGCATCGTTTGCACCAAAACCGTTCGCTGATGGAATCGGGTCAGGGGCACATTTACATTTCTCAGTTTGGTCAATGGATGAATCAAAAAATTTGCTTTACAACTCCGAATCACCTGATCGACTTTCAAAGTTCGGTATGAGTTTTGTGGCAGGAATACTTGAACACTTACCGGCCTTGATTGCGATTACATGTCCTTCTTATAACTCCTACGATCGATTAAAGCCAGACTCATGGGCGGGAAACACTGTTTCTTGGGGCTACGACAATCGTGAATGTACGGTCCGAGTCGCCTCACCATTTAGAGGCAGAGAATCCGAAAGTATTAATTTGGAGTTAAAGGCATGCGATGGAAGTAGCAATCCATATTTGGTGCTTGCAGCCTTAATTTATGCCGGTATCGATGGAATTAAGCGAGACTTACAGCCGCCAAGTGACTGTAAAGGAAATCCTGCTCGATTAACTGATGCAGAAATGGTTGCATGTGGAATTAAGCCTCTACCTACTGATCAAATGCAAGCCCACGAACTGCTGTCGAAAGATCCAGTAATGGTTACTGCCCTTGGCGAAAAAATGATTGAGTGCTTACTTGCGCTGCGCGGAGCAGAGTATCGTAAAGCCAAGGATCAAGGTGACGATTGGGCGCGCAATGCGTTCTTTAATGTTCTCTAGATTTTTTCAATACCAAGTGACCAGGAGCTTTTTAGATGTGTAGATTGTTTTGCTGGGTGAGCGATTCCCCAATGACCACGACGCAAGCATTGGGTTCAGATCTTTCATTGTTAACTGACCTGTCCACTATCCACAAAGACGGTTGGGGTGGAGCATTTTTAAATTCCAACGGTTCAGTTTTGCTAGAGCGAGACACGGCCCCAGCACATGAAAGTGATTTGTATAAAAAAGTTATCGATGAATTTACGACAACCTGCGGAATGATTCATCTCAGGTGGGCGACCGGGAACTATCAAGTTTGCGTTGAGAATACTCATCCATTTGTTAATCAAACAATTGCTTTTGAACATAACGGTGGCTTTGAAAATGCCACAGCACTTGAACCGCTAATTGCTGC
>Ga0214921_10011959_pt1 | contig 10462 bp, 11 predicted proteins | sample LL1505_MetaG_FD_177992 | JGI IMG/M metagenome (GOLD analysis project Ga0214921, IMG submission 177992) | Freshwater microbial communities from Lake Lanier, Atlanta, Georgia, United States - LL-1505 | ecosystem: Environmental > Aquatic > Freshwater > Lake | place: USA: Georgia | collected...
CCGACACCTTTGGCTGTTGCTAGGTAGCCGGGTACAGGGGGAGGGGGACGTAAATTGGTCGCGCCCCACTACGGACACCAAGTCCCGTTCTAACCAGTTACCGAGTCGCCCTCGCGGCGAGCAGTCACCACCTTCTCAAACACGCTTATCTCCTCCATGAGCCGGTCGCTCGGCACGTTCGCCACTGCGCGCTCGATTCGACTGGCCGCGGCCCCCTCACTCGCTTTCAAGAAATCCTCCCCGGCCCGCGTCAGAGAGATAGTTGCCGCCCTCCTATCGTGAGAGCTTGTGGTCGACTTTAGGTAACCCCGCTCTCTTAGCCGAGCGCAGATCGTGGTGGCGGTTGACAACTGAAGACTAAGCTCATTTGCTACATCTGAGATGCTTTTATAACTCCCCTTCTCCGCAACCTTCGACAACACCTGCCACTCCGGTGACCCGAGTGAGGTTCCCATGAAATCAGCGTGTATGAGCCTTAAAGCTCGCGTGGCTCTGCGCAGCTGATTTCTTACAGGGTGCTCATGTTCGCGAGGCTGGCACGGAGGAGTCCCCATCCCGTCAGCTATCTCGCGGACGAGGCTGGCCACCTTTGGCTCCTCAGCCGGCCCGAGGGGGCTTAAGACCCAGACGAGGTGTGCGTCGATGATCGGATCCTCGTACCGAACAAGGGCGAGCCCCTTGGCGGTTATCTTTAGGGAGCGTCGCCTAGAGTCGACCTTAGATTTTGTGACGGAGACAAGCCGTTGCCGCTTAAGCGAACGCAACACCGCTGCTAAGGAGGTTCGAGGCATCTCTAAGATCGCGGCTAAAGATCCTATATCGATTCCGGGGTGGGCGTCGATCTCAATGATGGCGTGCGCCGCCGCAAGCGAGAGCGCTGCGGCCGAATCAACCGAAATAAATCGATTTAGCCTCTGAAACTCCCTAAAAGCTCTAAAAATTCTCTCTCCAGGGGAAGTTGTCACCAATCTCTCCATTTTAAAACCACGACACCGACCGGGGCTGGGGGCGAGTCGAAGCTCTTGAGCGCTCCGGAACGAGCGTACGGCCGAGGGCTCCCAACTGCCAACCTCACCCAGGCACGGGTATATACAGCCCGAGAAACCTGGTGGGTGCTCCCGATGGGGAGCGTACCTCAATCACCAAGTCCGAGTGAACCACTCCGTTGTACCTCCCGTATGCACGTTTCGCATGGTCATTCGAGTGTTCAATGTGACCGATCAGCGCATCCGAACCGTAGGATTGCGCCATAAGCAGTGTAGCGTTCATGAGCTGCTCAAAAATTCCCGTGCCCTGATCAGTGTCCCTGACCAACACCTGAAGAAGCATCCCATTCTTCTCGTTGTTTTTGCTAAAATAGTTCTTAAGCTCGGAGAACTCATTAGGTATCCGGCCCGGTGGATGAAAGAAGGCGAGGCCAACCACCTCTCCGTTTCGACGGCAGAGGAGAGCTTGGCATCCAGCAGCTACATCTGCAAGCACTAGAGTCGAGGGATAGTCGGATATAACGACCCCTTTTTCCCTGATCTCTGGATCTCCTGGCTTGCGCTGGTGCCTCATGATCATCTCACTAAGCTCTTGAGCCTCTTCTTTCGTAACAAAAACTTCTCGTTCAACGGAGTCTGCTGACTTGTCTGGCTTGTAACGCTCTGCAGTCTCCTTGATGCGGCGAGCGCTCTCCTCCAGGGTTTTAAGTGCACCTCTTATCTCCCCAAGTTCGGACTCAGAGGGCTGCCGATAATTTTGGGGATATGGGGGGGGCATCCGCATAGAACTCAAGGTATCAGCGACCTGTGTAGCATCCGCGGAATTGCCAACGCCTGGAAACCACTTTGCAAGCTCATGGGACAGGGAACGTGAAAACGTGTTCCCGCCATGTGGAAGGTACTGCGGGCCGTGCCGCTCCACGCCAGGCAGCATAGCGCCCCCGTCTAGGTTCGGTGCCAGCCGCGCGACAACACCCTCTAGCTTTTTAGCCATCAAGTGACACGTGCGCAGTTCGCGATGGAGAGTGTTTAGGGCCTCTCTGGCACCATCCTCATTGTGATAGATTCGATCGCTCAACTCAGCGCATGCCGACATAGCTTTGTCAGCAAGATAGTTAAGGCCCGCGCCCAAGACCCGATCCACGCCACGGGTTACCGCATTACGGTGGGATTGTGTATCGGGGGCGGGATCCCAATATGTGGCCTCCTCTCCCCGAAGGGATGGCAACCTCAGTTTTAGGAGCTCCCTCTCATCTTTCGGCCCACCCGGGCCTCCGCCACCGGGACCACTCGGTGCGTGTTGCAAACGCGGTAATTTCACTACCTCGGCCATACAATCTCTACCCCAATCTCCCCATATCAGCACCCGGAGAGGTACTGCTTCCAAATCTGTTTTATTCCAACGTAAAAGGTTGCAATTTTAGCAACACATCCCTCTCTAGCTGTATCTGCTGCGTTTATTGCCGTTCTTTTTTTTGATTAGCGACGAGGGCAGTGGTAAAAATATCAAATGTAACGCAATGCAAGGCGCTTTTACACGTAGATTACCTGAATGATGAAGAGAAGGACGCCTTGATGAAAGCGATCTTTCAAATTGCGTGTAGGTGGAACAAGGGAGGAGCTAATGAATAGCGGAATCGAGCAAGCACAGCATAGGGCGCGTCATGACATAGCTAGGTTGGCCTGGAGGTAAACTGAAAAACTTTAACGGCTCCAAAAACCAATAAAGAGATGCGCCTTAGGACGCGCACAATCCTTAAGAAAGGTAAGTTATGCCAAATACAACATCAGACGCCACAAGAGACCATGCAGCAAAGCAGCCCTCTGCTACCGACACGCTCCAAACAAACGAGGCGTCCAGCGCCGGGCGCCCCGGTATCCGCACCTGGCCCGAGTTTATTGACCTCACGAGGGTCAGTCTTTGGCCACCTGTGACGCCGGCTAGGGAGCACACCGGCGGGATCGAGCGGAAGAGCTTGCATTTGTGGCTAACCGACAATCTCGAAAGGATGTTGGTCTGGCCCGCAGCGTTGCCACCAGTACCGTTTCAACGTGAGTGGACCGACAATGGTGTGTCTCTAAAGATCGAGCCTGGTGTCGGGATCTCAATCCGGTTTAACGCTGACGAACGCTACCTCATAAGGTTCGACAGACGCGAGTATGTATCGGATTCAGCTGTTCTTCCGCCCGCTCTTTACAGCCGCTACGACAGATTAGAATACGAGATGTGCGAAGCCGTGCGTGACGGCATCCCTTGTATCGATGAAACGAAAAAAATTCACGATGAATACACGGAACGGTTTGGGGAAGGTATCAAATTTGGCTTTTGGACCGATGAACTGGACGACGACCTGGATATCTGTTGGCCCGACGATCCCCCCACTAATCTCGAGATCTTACGATTTAGCGATGTCGTGACCGACTTTATCAGAGACCAAAAATCGCGCTGCGAAAATGACCTCTCGAAAGCATCCGTAGTGGATCCGGTAAATAGGGCCAAAGTGGACGCGTGGTATAGTACTTTTGATCCCGGTGATCCCGGTCCCTCCCGCTCCTGGGTACTTTTTAAGCGGATTTTAAACATATGTCTTTGGGTCCCAATTGTGGACGCATGTCTCCATCCCGGATCGGTCTTACACTGGTTGGGAGTGAGCTTAGATTTGTGGGCTACTTTTCTTTGGGGATAGTAGGGTCAATTGCACTTTCTACGGGCAGAGTGCCTGAGCAAACTTAGCAAATTATCTACCTATCCATCCACTGGGATTTCGCCATTGCTGAAAGGCACAAAGCCCCCATCCCTTCTGTATCCGGCAATTCTTAGGGTTTTTTCATTCTTCATTTGCACTTTACCCAGGCTCTTCCCCACTGAGACCCCAAGAAACTCGGAATAGACAGTTCGACTGAACGCCTATCCTGTCAGTTTTGGCTCCGTCTAGTGCTTGGAATTGATCTTATGCGGAGAGAGCTTGGGTACTAGCCGAGCAAAACTCCTCGGCAAGAGCTCTCCACTCCTGGTCAAGTGATCCCGTAAAGGGCTTTCGCCCGGCCTGATTATACCAATACCGGGCGTTCCAGAGATCGCCCTCTTTACGGTGAATATAGGCATGGATCGCGGCACTTCCGGGATCGCTTCCATCTTGAATCTCCGCGTGAGCCATCTCCCACTCGCCCCTTTTGTCGAGCCACAAGGCTTTTAGAGGAGGTGAAAGGGGCGAGAGTGGGGTGTTAAAATCGCAGCTTGCGAGGAAGGTTTCGATAGTCATGATCTTGGTGTAGCAAGGGTGGCAGCCAGGTGTCTATCAAGAAATAGTTAGAGTTGTATTGGATAGGAGAATCATTCACCTAGCTATTCAAAGATTTTTGACCTAGGATTTCGCTCGTTTGAGATCTTTATGGCAGCGAGGATTTTATGAGCGGGGTTGTTATCGATCTGGGGAGTGGACTTGGGGGCCGTGAAAAAAAGACCGGGCTCCTTCTTTTGCTTTTGTTGCCGCTCCTTTTCCTAGGACTTCAGACCTACCACATCGTTCCCCCGGGTCATCGCGGTATCTCGGTGACCCTCGGAAAAGTTGCACCGGTTGAGCTGCCAGAGGGGATTACGCTCCAGTGGCCCTTCATTCAGCGCATCATGGATTTTCCGATCATGCAGCTTAAGGCGGACGGACGTGCGCCGAGCTTCTCAAGCGATCTCCAAAATATAACCTTCAACTACACTGTGATGTACCGCGTTCCAGCTGACCAAGTGGTAAAGCTTTTTCAGCAGTATCGAGGTGAGCCGTACGCGACCCTGATCGAGCCTCGGGTTCAAGAGGTTATTAAGCAGGTGACTGCTCTCTCAAGGGCGGAGGACCTGGTGAAGAATAGAGAGCGACTTAAAGATGATGTCTTGGCAAAGCTTCGTATCGCGGTGGGGAGTGTTCTTCAGATCGTTGACGTCTCTCTCACTAATATCGATCTATCGGATCAGTTAGAGCAGGCGATTGAGCAGAAAGTAGTGCGAGAGCAGGAGGCTCTGGCTAAGTCGTTTGAGCTTGAAAAAGAGAAGAAGCAAGCAGAGATCACGATCGTTAGGGCTGAAGCAGAGGCCAAGTCGGTGAGCATCAAAGGAGCTGCCATTAAGACATCGCCTGAAGTCATTCAACTTGAGATAGCTCAGCGGTGGGATGGTAAGACTCCGCTCTCAGTGAGTGTCGGGAACGGCTCTGGAACTAATATCTTGCTTCCGCTCAAGTAAGAGGGCGGCGCACGAGAATTGCGCTAGGGGCTTCTGAGCGCTGACCTGTTTGGGCGAATAGACCTCTGAATGAGGGGTGGTTGGTGAACTCAAGGTCGACAGCGAGGATCCTCTTTGAGGGTAGATCCTTGAGTGGCACCCATGAAACCTCAGCCACATCGTCGCCGTTTCCTTTAGTGACAACCTCTCCTCCGATTCGCGCAACGCGGTAAAAGATATGCATCAGCTGCTCGGCGGGGTATTCGGGGTTTTGTTGAAAGCTCTGCGAGCAGAAGAGAAGCTCGCCGATCGTAACGCGGAGTCCCGTTTCCTCCTGGAACTCTCGAGCTATAGCCTCAAGTGGTGATTCCCCAAGCTCAAGCCCTCCACCTGGAAAGTTAGTTATCGTGCCAGAGGGCACCCTGGTGGTGGTTAGGAGGACCCGCCCCTCCTCAACTAATACGCCGTAGAGGGCGATGCGGAATCTCTGTACTTTGCTTGGCATACGTATAGGATACGTGTGAAAGGGCCCCGCCGTCTTCTCCTAAAATAGATGGTAATCGATATGATATTGGTGCTCGGATCGTAATGGGTCTACACTGAGGCGGGCGGTCGTCGAAGAGGGTGAGTTCCGTATGGAGATTCGAAGTCAGATAAGGTCAGTGGCGCACTTCGTACCAGAGCGTCGGGTCACTAATAGTGACCTCTCATCGTTGATGGATACAAGCGACGAGTGGATAACCGAGCGCACCGGGATAAAAGAGCGTCGTTTTGTAGATCCGGAGCAAACATCGACATCAGAGCTTGGAGAGCGAGCGGCCCGAGAGGCTCTTGATAAAGCTGGTTGGAGAGCCGATGACGTTGACTTGATAGTCGCGGCGACTCTCTCTCCGGATTATTATTTCCCCGGAATTGGAGTGATGCTCCAGCGACGCCTGGGTTGCCGGACAGTTCCGGCGCTCGATATTAGAGCTCAGTGTAGCGGCCTGGTTTACGGGCTCTCGGTCGTGGATGGTTTTATCAAAAGCCGACAGGCGAAGAAGGTGCTACTTGTGTGCGCCGAGGTTCAGTCCCCGGTGCTTGATCTTACTACCCGTGGCCGAGATATGGCTGTTCTCTTTGGAGATGGGGCGGGGGCGCTAACCATTGAGGGCATCGACGCGACTGGCTCGGAAGGGGAGCGGGGAATTATCGACTCATACTTGGGAAGTGATGGTACTGGGGCCGATGTCTTGTGTATGAAGCTACCAGGAACCGCCTCTCCTGGATTTATCTCGGCGCAAGACGTGGAAGAGGCCAAAGTGCATCCGCACATGGATGGGAAGGTAGTCTTCAAGAACGCGGTAACACGCCTCCTTGAGACAGCTCAGGCGTTGCTGAAGCGAAATAAAATTGACCCATCATCGATTGATCTGATTATTCCTCATCAAGCTAATCTGCGCATAAACGAGATGGTGCGCTCGCAGCTCGGCCTACCCCCGGAGAAGGTTTTCAACAATATCCAAAGGTATGGGAACACCACAGCCGCGACGATTCCGATATGTATGTCGGAAGCGTTCACCGAGGGGCGATTGTCTCCCGGAGATCTTGTGTTAACCCTCGCGTTCGGAGCTGGTTTTACCTGGGGGGGGAACTTGATTCGGTGGTAGCGGCGTAGTGCCGCGGCCTGTAGTCGATTCTACGGGCGCGCAGCCGAGGCGGGCAAACCTTCAGGAGCGCACACAGGTGCCGTGCCTAGGTAGGGCGTTGGGCGTTCGAAGATTCATCAGTAAAGGTACTGATTAACTTTAAGGAAGGATTCCTAAGCCGTTTTTCAGTGGTTACAAGATAGCACCGCTCAACGATCTCATTTGTTCGTCCCACGATGCCGCATCCCAGCTCTCGACTGACCGCGCTCTCGATGATGGTTGGGATCGGGAAAACACCGGAGCCTCCGCGACCGAAGAGCTTCATCAGCGCGCTATCTTGGAATTCGGCCGCTATGGTGGGTGTTATCCCGTGTCGCTCAAACCATCTGTCGAGCTCAGGGCGAACGGCGGCTGCATGAGTAGGTAACAGCATCGGAGCCCGATTGAGAGAGAGTGGGAATCCTTTGCGGAGACGTTTCGCGAGGGTGGTATGCGCTGCGAAAGAGACGCCACTCTCGGTCATGAGGTGGTTGTATGCCCTCACATTGACCGATGGGGGCATCGGACAGTCGAGTAGCACCGCGTCTACAAGGTGAACAGCGAGTTCGCTAAGGAGTTTTTCCGCGCTACTCTCGGTTATCACGAGCTTGGTCGGGGGGTCCTGTTTGATAACCGGGGCCAGCATCCGGTGGACAAGCATTTTTGGGAGCGTGTCGGCGACGCCCACGCGAAGGATGTGAGGCGTACTCTTTGCTGTGCCGTCTATGAGATCGCGCATCTCAGCGCTGAGACTGAAAAGTTGGTTGCAGTACCGCAAGGCGATCTCTCCAGCCTCGGTAAGCGCGAGGTTTCGGCCTCGTTTTTCAAAGAGCTTCTCCTGGAGATTCTCCTCAAGGAGGTGAATCTGCGCGCTAATAGTCGATTGAGCGAGTGAAAGTTCATCGCGCGCGCGAGATACGGAGCCGAGCCGGGCAACCGTCCAGAAGTAGTAGAGATGATTATAGTTAAGGGCGCTTTTTCGCACTGACCAGCTCCGTAGCCGTAGTCTAAGGAATAGATAAAACCGATAGATGATTCTGTAAATATCGATTTTATAGAATCGTTATTCGCCGGCTAAGCTAAAAAAACGTAAGTTAGTGAGGAGATGTAGCTATGAGGATTTTCTTTGGTTTAGTAGCGGCGCTTTTGGTCGTCTCAGGGGCCTCTGCACAGCAGTGCGATAGCGCCATGACCCTTGGCTTTGGAGATACGACCAAGCCATCGGATACTCGCTTCGCCATTCACTGGTGTCGAGGTACGCGCCAGACAGCCGATGGCATTCGGAGCAAGGCCTTTGTTCCTGGAAGTGCTGATCGAATCTTTAATAACAGCCTAACCCCGTGCGAACGGATTAGTACCGCCAAGTTGTATTGTGGGGGCAAGTTTGTCTCAAGCGCGACTCTGCGCCCGGGGTGCCCAAACAATAGGGTCACCTTTGATTTTTGCGCCTCGAATGGGGGCGGAGCGCGCGCGATCGATGCTATCTGTCGGGGAAAGCAGATGACAGTAGAGGTGAGGAGGAGAAACGGCAGTACTTTCTGCTACAACCCTCCCGGTGCCAATGTGACATTTCGAAATGGGAGGATTGAGCCAAATAGAAAGAGGTGAGCCTCGACGTCGTGGCCCTGGCCGCTCGGATTCGTTGTAGGTGAGGGCGCCCTAGCGGCGCCCTCTGTATTTCCGATTACTTCTTTGTTTTCTTTGTCGGTGAGGACTTCGTCGCCCCGGCTTTTTTGGCGGTAGGCGTATTCTTAGCGGCGGGAGATGGCGCTGGAGTAGGCTTCCCCGCGGCCGGATTGGTTGCCACGCTCTCTGCCGGCTTAAGACCACCGCCCTTGGTATTAACAAAAGTAACCCTCACGTCGCCTTCAGCCTGACTCCGATTCTCATTAAGAAAGATCTTTATTCGGTCCGCCCGGAGAATGCTCTCCTTTTGCTGAAGTTGAGGATTATCCGTTAGTGTCACGATAGAGCTTACCGCGTCGTAGGAAGCGACTTGACCCGTCGCCTCGATATCTTGCTTGCTGATGAAAACGTCGCCTTTGGCGATCAGCTTCTGAAGTTGGTTCTGCTCGTTGTATGTGCCTTCAAGCGTTTTCGCCGTAAGCCGCATGTCTCCCTGAGTGACCACCACGTTACCCTGATAAGCAAAGATTCTACTCTTAGCGTTAAAGGTGAGGGAGTCGGAGGATATGTTGGTCGGCAGCTTCCCGAAGCCATCATCGAAGGCCCTCTGGTCAAAAAGTCCGGTGGTAGAGCTTCCGGTCTTAGGGGTTTCCGCGGTCGCGACCCCGCAACGAGCGAGGGCGATGCCAATCATTACTGTAAGGGGAAGGAGCGCGCGCCTCATGGGTTACCTCTTCTTAGGTTTAAAAGTGCTCTTTACTCCGTTCGTCATAATTATCTCCTGAGCGGTCACATTGCCTTTCAGCTTCTGGCCCTTGATAGTAAAGAGGGGGCTCTCTACCTCTACAAGAGTTGGTATCTCAACGCTTTCAGTCGCCTTCTCATAGATAGCGTGTTGGGTCTTGATGGTAGTCTCGCCCTTGTATACTACGACAACGTCATCGAAAAGCTCAGCTTTAAGCAGCTCGGCGCCGGTGAGGAACAACTCCGCTCGCGCGGCGGTTAAGGTTATTGTGTCACCGTTGTCCCGGTTGACGGTTAAGCGAGGCTCGTCAACCTCCGCTCTGTTGTTGCCCGCGTCATATCGCCCCCTTTTTCCGAAGATCTCCCACATGAGTTTTCCATCCTTCACGGAGCTGCGATGGAACTCGTTCATCACAAAGCCAATCGATGATCCACCAGTGGTCGCTCCCGAGAGCGGGACGCCTCCTTCAACTTTTTCGCGGTCCAGTGATGATGAGGGCGGGATTCGATCGGTGTTGTGGATATAAATAGCCAAAGCGCTCGCGACAAAGAAAGCGCCTAGCAGTCCCAGCCCGAGAACCATGCTTTTTTTTCGCGAGAGGATAATCGGCACGCTAAGACCCTAGGAAGCCGCTTCCCTGATGCGGAGGAGTCGCGTCAGGAGCGGGGGCACGTCGTTAAGTGGGAGCATGCACGGACCGTCCGAGGGCGCCTGGTCTGGATTGTCGTGACACTCCATAAAGAGCCCATCTACTCCGACGGCAAGCGCGGCTCTCGACAGTACCTCTACGTATGCTCTTGACCCGCCAGAGGAGCCTGAGTCGCCGCCAAGCTGTTGAACGCTGTGGGTCGCGTCAAAGATAACTGGATAGCCAGTGTGCCTCATCATAACGAGGCTTCGAGGATCCATAATGAGATCTCGATATCCAAAAGAGGTTCCACGCTCGCACAGCATAATCTTCGTGTTGCCAGTGCTCGCGATCTTTTCCGCGACAAATTGCATGTCCGCGGGGTGAAGAAACTGCCCCTTTTTGACGTTGATCGCTTTACCTGTCGAGCCAGCGGCGACCAGGAGATCCGTTTGTCGGCAGAGAAAAGCGGGAATCTGTAGGACATCCACCACTTTTCCGGCCTCGCGGGCCTGATCGACTGAATGAACATCGGTGAGAACCGGGATGTTGTAGCGAGAGCGGACTGAATCTAGAATTTCCAAGCCCTTCTCCAAG
>Ga0214921_10011960_pt1 | contig 10462 bp, 8 predicted proteins | sample LL1505_MetaG_FD_177992 | JGI IMG/M metagenome (GOLD analysis project Ga0214921, IMG submission 177992) | Freshwater microbial communities from Lake Lanier, Atlanta, Georgia, United States - LL-1505 | ecosystem: Environmental > Aquatic > Freshwater > Lake | place: USA: Georgia | collected 2015-05-28
CCAGCTCCTATATTATCATACAAATTGATACTTCGTATGACATCAATATAATTTATTTCTGTAAGTAGTTCTGGTTGAGATCTTGTACTTTTATGACGCGAATATAATTCAAAATCTCGTCGTATTGTACTTGACAATTGTGCATTTTTTTCTTCAGTATTTTTTTTGATAAGATTATCATACATTTGTCTAATAATTCTGAAGAAATTTCGATTTTTTGCCAAAATAATTGTATTTTTATAACCTTTCATTCTAGGTGTATATGTAATATCATTCAAACACTTTATGTTTTTGTTATCAACACCAAAGTATCTTCGAAAGTATTGTGTATATGTAATTCTATAAAAATCAAAAAGTTTATATATTAGCACTTCATCACTAGTAGGTGGTCTTTTTATTTCATCTGTTAATAATTTTGGATTTGGTTTTGGATTTGGATTTGGTTTTTTTGAATCAAAAAAAGAATCTGAAACAGAGCTACCTTGTCTTCTCGGAACAATCGCACCGGTATTTTGAGCACCTTCTATTCGAAGCACACCAGCATTTTTTTCTTCAGTATTTTGACCATTTCCTGGTTTAAGTGTAGTTACACTATTTTTTTTATCAAATTGAGGGTAACGATCTACCCAATTTTCACCTGTAAAACTAGTCAATCCGGCTGTTTCCAGTTCAACCCTTCGCACTTGTTCTGCCTTGTCATAAATGTTGCTTTGCGAAGCATTGTATATAGTTGCCATCTCCGCTGGTTTGACATCTAAACTCCAATCTCCTTGTATCATTTGTGTATCCACAATAACATATGGCTTTTTATCGATATACAAAACCGAACCATTCTTAAACAACGTATCCAATGTAACCTTAATATTGTTATTAAAGTTTCCTCTGGTTTTTGCCTCGTTCAATACCCAAACTGCAGCAGCCTTCGAGGAAGCTTTATTCTTATTTGGGTCTCCTTTCTCTGCCTTTACTTTTTGTAAATTACTAGATGCCTCGTTATTTATCTGAATCTTATTATCAGTCTCTTCCATCTCAAAATTAAGGATTCTCATAGCCTTGTCAACTTCTTCACGTTTCTTGTCATCTGTTGTTTTTTTAGCAGCATCTTCCGCAGCCGCTAATCTGCGTTGTGCCTTTTCAACCTTTTTTTCAGCCAAACTCACGTCTCTAGCTGCATCTGACGCAGCCTTTTCTGCATCTTCCAACTCAGTGTCTTCCTTCTTAATAGGAACCATTCCATGATATCGCAATAAAGACTCATACAACCCCTTGTTAAAGAATTGTTTAATTCTATATTCAGGAGGGACTTGATCAACGATTCGCTGATTCAAACGAACAAGTGGAGTAAACCAGATTTTTTTTTCCTTTGTATCTGGTATTGACATTTGTGGTTTGTAAACAATCGACTGAAAACCAGGAACGCCAGTATTTATGGTTATCCTTAAATCACTAGGAATCAAAGGATCATTATCAAAATATCGTATTTGATTATGTAAATTTGATATATTTCTTTGGTCCAATCTTGACATTATGCTATATTATATATCGATTATATTTTTTTATATCTACCATCATACATTAAATACTAAAAATATAATCATCTTCTATGAATTATATGTATTGTACAATTACACATTTTAAGAATTACAATATCAATCATCTATAAATTTATATGCGTAAAATTGTTGAAATTCAAATCTTTAATAGTCTAAAACTTGTAAAATTATACCTTTACCTTGTATGATATTATTTAGAAGAAATATTCTGTGTTATTTTATATATAATCATGAATTTTATATAAATATATAATAACCTATGTTGGAAAACAATACGATAGCACTTGTACTAAATTTTATGGATGGGCTTTCAAGGTATATCGAATATAAAAAAAAATGCAAGAAACTTGAAAATAGAAAATATACTTTTTATGGAAAACCTGTTAAACATGATAAAATTAGGTTTGTTATTAAAAATGAAGATTATATAACAGAATCTGACTCTGAACATGATAAGGTTTCGCATCGAAGAAAAAATAGTTGTAAAAAAAGAAAAAAACGCAGAAAAAAACATCGCCGCAATAACCATCATTATCATGATCATTATCATGATCATCACGATTGTAGTGATAATTATATCGATTGTAGTGATAATTATATCGATTGTAGTGATAACAATCTGAATATCCAAGATTACTATGATTTTTTAGAATTCAGGGCATTAAATTCAAATATAGACCAAACTAACACTTTTGATAATACACGTTCTAATAATATTATTCGTGCGTCTATAGAGTTACCAAATATTAGGTCTGAAGAACAGATCAAATTAGATATTATAAAAGGTCAATTAGATAATCTAATGTCTACGGATATAGATTCACTTTCCTCTATTATGACAATAGATTATTTTGACAGGATATTAGAGATGTTAAACTCGATAAAACAAAATATAGATACGAACGATGAAATATCACGAAATAGATTAACAATGATATTACATATGATATTTTCGTTTGTAATGATTAATAAAACTAACGTCAATCTTAAGAAAAATATTGTAGAAATAACTAACAAATACAATAGTTTAGTAGACAAGTTATATCCAGCTGATAATTTTGTACAACCGCTATCGAGAGAAATAACAATTGATTTGGTAGTTGATCCATTATACGAATTGTATGTAAAAAGATATGGCCTTCCAAAAGGGACCTTATTCGATAATTCAAAAATAATGTTATTGAAGAGTGAGATGAAGATGCAGGGAATATAAATAAGTGATAAATGAAAACATTAAATTATATTTATTCGAATATTAAACTCATTTAATCTTATATTCGTATATGTATCTGGTGTGTCATCTAATGTTTTATTAAAAATATTATACTTATCGCTGAACTTCAATTTCAACGATATATAAATTGAATCTCCAACAATAACATTGCTTCTATTTTTAATCAAATTAAGTGTATATAGTATATATTCACGAGTATCAGTGTAGAAGATGTTCTCAAGATCTTCTATAGGGTTGTTGTTATTGGAACTTGAATATGCAATATTTTTTAATTGTGGCCATCTATTTGTAAAATATGTAATTATCATCGTTAAACGTTCTTCTAATCCATTTTTTATATTATTAATAGACAGATGTATATTTTCATGTAGCCATTTGTTAAATATTTCAGAATCAAAAGTAATTGTATAATCACCCGTTTTAGATATAGGTAATCCAGTATCAGTGTATGTCCAGCTAAAACCATTAAATACCCATGGAGATACTAAACTAGGTACCTTATTTTCATATTCAACCTCATATTCTGTCATTTCCTTGTTTACTATAAATGTTATCGGGTTATTTTGCGTCATATATTAAAGTATAATATATTTATAATAAATTTATTATAATAAATATGCATTGAAAGTTTGTAATAATAAATTTATAATATAAGTATTATAAATTTTACACCATTGGGAATTGAAAAATTTAAAATAAAACTAATCATCAAATATCAAGTCAACACGAAATAACTCTCTTAACACTTTGTCTACCAATAGAATACAATTATCCCCACACAATTTTTTTGTAATTCCATGTGACATCGCAATTACTAATTGAAGTTTTACAAAGTCGTTACTAGGTTTCATGCGAAGGTGTTTAAAATCTTCGGTCTTTGTCAACTTATTAAGTTCATCTATAAATTTATAGACGTGTATTTGATTTGTATCATTGGATATAGCACTTAAGGTTTCAGATAAAATGTTTTTAATAATAATAAATTGTTTTTTTGGTATATTTCGTATAATATCAACTGGTTCAATTATACCTGACAATAAACATTTTTCAGCAAGTTCATCAAATGAGACATTTATAACGTCTAAACCAACAACTAGATTATATATGATTTCCTTAAATTCGGGATTTATTGTACTAACAATTCCGAAATCTAAAATACCTAGTTTTGTTTCGTTTTCTTTTTCATTTTTTATGAATAAAATATTACCAGGATGAAGATCACAATGAATAAAGCCATGTACAAAAAGTGTTACAAAACCTAGTTTAATAACTTTTTCTGCATATAGTAACTTTTCATCGCTTGTCAACTCGCACAATTTCACACTTTCAATATAATCCATTACAATTACATTTTCATGTTTTCTAGTGATTGACTCTATAACAGATGGAACAACTATGTAATCTAGATGCTTGCAATTTTCACTGAAATGAATAATATTCTCTATTTCAGAAATAAAATCTGTTTGATTTCTTATAGTGTTTATATTTTTATAGACAATTTCATATACCTGTGTTCCTTTGAAAAATAAGTTTATAACAAATAATAAATTACTAATCGCGTCTTCCAGGGTTTTATCAATATTCAAGCGTTTTATTTTTACAGCTAGTTTCTTGCCATCTCGATCATATGCTTTAAATACTAATGATATCATACCTGAATTAATTGGTTTATTATAACCATCTCCAAAATCAAGATTATGCTCTACGCTGAGGTCATAAAGCGATTTAAAATCAATATCATCTATTGTAAATGGTGCATGGTCTGTAAAATCAATAAGTTTTGTATCTATAGCCTCATCAATAAAAGATGTGTTTAATGCAATTGCTTGAAATATTTTAACATATAACATATTTATCTTTGATAATCTATTTGTCAAACGAATAATAGTGTTGTTTTTATTATTTAGTATTATAAAAATGATCGCTTCAGACAAAATAATATATATAAGACGAACCAAAAATATAATTTGTTTGATCATACAATTATTATTAAAGTGGTTTTAAATCTTATTTAATAATTATAAACTATCATTCTAAAATTTATTTGTATTCAATAAAGTAAAATTATTACCTGAAGGCTCCGTATATATTGTTTTCTCTATCTTATTTCTATTCAAAAAATCTAAAAGCAATGTAACACCTGGTGGTGTTGTTGTTACACATTCTAAATGAACGGCATATTTAATACTCTGTGTATTACTTGATGTTTCGGTTGAAGTTCCTCTTGCAAATGACCTATAGACTCCTGAACTACCACCCTTTATATTCCAATTATCATATCCAAATGAACTAATAGTATCAATGCTATCAGTATTTATTGACGCTGAAACATCCTGTACGGACAACAATTCTAATGTTAGATCTATTGTGAATTTTTTTACCTGTAATGCTGGAATGTTTAATAGTGTAATCAATGGCAAATTTAATGTTTTTTGTTCAATATCAAATAAAGCATTACCACTAGAATCAAATGTAGGATTTCCGTTAGCATCAGTGCGTTGTGCTATAGACTCTTGTGATATTAATATATTTCGTAGATTATTTGTAGAAGCATCGATAGCAAAATTCTGGATAAAATTAACTGTAGATAATGACAATTGTACTTGAGCATCAACAACTGCATGTAATGGTTGTGCAATTAATGATCCCATATCTAATTGGGCAAAGGCGGAGGACGCTGAAATTACTTCACCAGACATTTTATATAATGTATAGTATATAAATATTGATATTATACAGAAAAAAACATTATCTATTTCTGTTTCCTAAATATAAATAAAAATGAATTATTATTCCTTATTATTTATATTTAAAATACAAATAATAATGTTTACTCCGAGATATATGCGTATTTTGAGGCGTCACTATCCTATGTATTCGGTTGATGAAATCGAAGCTGCACTTATATTGTGTATGTTGTCTGAGAAGAAGAATCTTTATTAGTTACATCGATTGTCAAAATAACAAGTAAGTGTACCTTGTAAGGTTGCAAATATTACCATAACTATTATAATTCTCCACCAGTCATATGTAGTGGGTGTTTCAAATTTCAATTCTGAATTACTATGTTTTCCTATGTTATAATGTATCAAATTTTCAAATAAATTTATAATAATAAATACAAAAAATGAAATTGCTAATAGATGATATTTGTTTGTCTTGAATAACATCTATAATATGTGAATATTTAATAATATTTCATGTTTTTATTTGCGAGAGTTGCGGCGCCTGGTCTTTGATCGCTTGGCACGTTTGGTTTTCTTTCCTTTTCCTCCCTTTTTACTGCGTTTTGTTTGGCGACGTTTCTGTTGACTTTTCTTTAAAGACCTGCGACGTTTTTTTCCTCCAACACTAGGTTCCTCTTCCTCGTCTTCGTCTTCTGATAATTGGACTTCAGGTTCTTCAACCTCCTCTGGAGATTCAGTCATCTCATCAATAACTGGAGCCATATCCTCATCAACTTTTGGAGACTCAGGCATCTTATCCTCATCTGGAGACTCAGTCATCTCAACCTCCTCTGGATACTCAGGCATCTCACCATCCTGTATAACTGGATCCATAACCTCCTCATCCTCGGTCATCTCAACATCAGGCATAGTCATGTCATCAGGCATAGTCATAGTCATGTTCTCCGCAGCCTTATTCATGTCCGCAGCCTTACTCATCATCTCAGCCTCCTCCTCACCCTCACCCCCACGACGTGTTTTACTTCTACGAGTACGCATTCTCCATCCAGACTTTTTAGAACCTTTGCTAACCATTTATAATTACAAGATAAAAAAATGTTTTTTATGTTTTATAAAATGTTCTCTAAACTTAATAATCAGGTCATAATTCTCGGAACAATATTCATAGTATTCAATTCTTGGAATAGCAACTTACAGGCATAAGGGATTTCGACACGTGTAAAATCGGTTCTGTTATCACACATCCTACAATGATGAATATGCATCTTATCGTTGTATGCTGCAATCTGACCGCACTTCTTGCATACATGCACTTGATACTTATCAGATACATCATATGTGCGTTCGCGTGTAAACCTAGCAGATCCATGCGATATCATGCAGTCTCTCTCCATCTCACCAAAACGCAACCCTCCATCACGAGACCTTCCCTCGGCAGGCTGTCTCGTCAAATTAACCATCGGTCCAATCGATCTGCTGTGTGCCTTGTCATTTACCATGTGCTTCAACCTCTGATAAAACACAGGCCCCATAAAGACACTGCACTCAACCTGCTCTCCTGTGAGACCATTGTACATTAGCTCGTTTCCATTCGACTCATAACCAAGCTTCTGCAACTCCTTGCAAATATCCTTGATTTCAAAATCGCCAAATGCAGTACCATCTCCGAAAAGCCCGAGTTCAACTAGAACCTTTCCTAGCAATGTCTCCTTCAATTGTCCAATAGTCATACGAGAAGGAATCGCATGCGGATTGATAATAATATCCGGCTTTACTCCATCCTTAGTAAACGGCATATCACACTCTTCCATGATATTTCCAATTGTACCTTTCTGTCCATGCCTCGATGAGAACTTGTCTCCGATAACAGGCTTTCTGATAATTCTAGTCCTCACTTTTGCAAAGTTATATCCTTCACCATTCCTGTCAATATAATTCTTGTCAATATATGTCTCCTCATTCGTCTTGAATATCTTGCTCTGATCCTCGTACTTAATAAACTTAGACGGATCGTTTCTGTTTTCCTTGATAGGAATCATCTTTGCAATAATAATATCACGATTCTCAACAAGAGTGTTCTCCGGAATGACACCCCTGCTATTCACCTTATTGTAATTTCCCATCTTCATCCCCTTCGTCTTGTTGATGTCAGGTTTGCAACGGATCTCCTCGTCGCCATTAATCTTCTGTTTATCCTCATCCTTTTCAGTATGATAAATGGTAGTTACAAACATCCCGCGATCAATCGAACCCTTGTTCAATAACAACGAGTCTTCCTGATTGTATCCAGTATAAGTCATGATCGCAACAATCACATTCCCACCTGAGGGAATCTTGTTCAGCTGAATCATATTCATAACACGAGTGTCTACCAACGGCCTGCTAGGATAATTCAATACATACGCAGTCTTATCCATCCTCTTTTCATAATTCGTCACGTAAACACCCATCGCCTGTTTACACTGAGCACACTGGTACGAATTACGGGGTGACTGATTGTGCTCAGGAAACGGAATGCATGATGCCAGAATACCGAAAATCGTACTCGGATGAATCTCACAATGCGTAAACTTTTTCAACTTGACATCGTTCATCTCATTCGGCTTACTCGCAATCAACGAAAGACTCTGTTCCTCCGGGTCCACATACTCGATGATCGCATCATCTAGAATACAGCTCGTGAGCAAATCATCCCACTTGAGCTTATGCTTGTTGAGTTTCTCAATAATCTCCTTCGTGACAAAGATATTGTTGTCTTTCACTCGCAGCAAAGGTCGAGTCAATCTCCCCGCGTCATTACAAACACGAACCTCCTTCGCCTTATAATCGAAAATCACCGACGTGTAAACATTAATGATACCCTTATGCTTTTTGTCTTTCAAATCCCTATGCAAATCTTCTGGCTTGTCGGTGTTACCCACCCACGACCCGTTAATCAACACCTTGACATTTTTATGCAATTCGCCTGGAGTGAGATCCTCAAGCTTCATGATCTTAGGCATTATGTACTCATAAAGTGGATAAGACTCGGATGAAATTGTCACATGAGTCATATATGCTAGGTTCTTGACAATACCAACCGACTGACCCTCTGGAGTCTCAGCCGGACACGCAAACCCCCAAGTAGTATTGTGCAACTTGCGAGGCGGAATTAGCTTACCACTCTTGTCTGTCGGTGTTGAGAAACGACGTGCATGACTCAAACTAGATGCATATGTCATGCGATTCAACACTTGGGCAACCCCCACCTTGTTGCTGTTCGTGTTCTTGATCCCAAAATCTCCAGTAGAAAGGGCACGTTTCAAACCATTCTCAATTGTCGCCGACTTGATGATCTTGTAAATGTTTGTCATATTCACAATGTTCTCATAATTGTCTGTCGACTTCCAAGAACCATTGTTAATCTCTCTGACAACCTGTTTCTCCATATCCTTTACAAGCTTGTTGAAATAGTTGCGGAATAAATTATTCAACAGCGTTCCCGTCAAATCTACACGCTTGTTGATGAAGGAGTCTCTGTCAGATTGTTTAATAACACCAGCCGCCGCGTTCAGCAGCTTGTTTGTCATATAACCCAAATAATAAACCTTCTGGGTATGTGTCTCGCAGTGAGGAAACAGATCGTTGCTCAAAATCTCCATCGTAAAATCCAGCTTCTTTTTCGCACCAGTCTCCTTGTCCATATTGATTGGTGTATACATGGTGTATCCCGAGATATATCGAATGCATTCCTCGGTCGTCAAATGCTTGTTTGACTCGATGATAGAGGCCTGAAGCGAATCCAACAACTCCTTATTCTCAAAATCCAATACAATCTTCTCGCAAATCTCGCGATCAGAAACAATTCCAATAGCACGGAACAAGATGAAGAGCGGAACTGGCTGCTTCACTCTCGGCAACTGCACGTGGATAGGGTATCCGAAACCATTATCCTTCGAACAAATGTACATGTTGATCTGCTTGGGTGAAATGCACTTGAAACTGGGGACCGATTTAATCTCCGCAATCCAGTTGTACTTGGTGTTGTTTTTTGAGATATTGAAACATGCGACCTTGTTCTCCGATGCCCTTTCCTGACCCAGCACAGTCTTCTCCGACCCGTTAATGATGAAGTATCCACCCGCATCGAAACGGCATTCACCCGTCTCCTCCTGGCTGAAGTGTTTGTATTGAGTCAGGACACACAAGTTCGACTTCAACATGATAGGCATCTTTCCGATATGTACGTTGGGTAGGTTTTTGTAGAATGTTTGTACGTGTTCCAACTCCTTTCCAGTGCGAACAATGTACTTAATATTAATATCAATTGTCATAGCCGATGCATATGTGAAATTTCGCAACCTGGCTTCCTGTGGGAACATCAGTTTTGTCGCCCCGTTATTCTCATAGATTTGAGGACGATGAAGACTGAATTTATCAAATGAAACAAGTAATTCGAGTGCGTGCTTTTTATTGACGGAATCATAATCTTGTTCGGAGGCAATATGAACGGGGTTAAACATGTCGATGGTTTTTGCGATCTGATACTCAACAAAGTTATTATACGATTCTAGCTGATGACGCACAAGACGATTCAAGTGCTGTCCTTCGAAGTAAGATTCGATAATGGACCAAGGAGCCTCGGAACTATCAAAGACGGCGTTGTTACCGGGTTCAGTGTTCATTTTTAGGTGTTTGTATATGGTTATCATGATAATTCTAAATCAATTTTTATATTGATTGTTTTGTCATGTGTAAATACAATTGTTTTTTTTTCGTTAAGACTAATAATGAAACGAATTGAAATAAATCCAGAATTATTCAACATGAAAACAAAAAAGAAGAGAGAACCAATTCAGCGGCCTATAATCTCTCCAAATATTCTGAAAAACAAGCTATTAAGTCGCATTAAAGCTCACAAGAAACATGAAATTAAAAACCCTGCTTTAGAATCATCGAATGCTGCTGATGGTCCAAAGTTGGTGGATACTAACGAATTTGACGACTCT
>Ga0214921_10011961_pt1 | contig 10460 bp, 7 predicted proteins | sample LL1505_MetaG_FD_177992 | JGI IMG/M metagenome (GOLD analysis project Ga0214921, IMG submission 177992) | Freshwater microbial communities from Lake Lanier, Atlanta, Georgia, United States - LL-1505 | ecosystem: Environmental > Aquatic > Freshwater > Lake | place: USA: Georgia | collected 2015-05-28
AAGCCGTGACCAATTCAGGACCTCGAAAGAACCAAAGGGCTGCCGCAATAGCCATACTGGGCACAAATGGGACACTTTCGGACTCTTTTTTGGGTCCAAATAGGGCCAGGACGGAGGGTAATTTAATAATAACGCCAATCACAGATCCGCCGAATAAACAGAACAGGGCACCTTGCCATCCGCAAAAGGCACCGACTCCGGCACAGAGAATGATATCCGCTTCTCCCATGGCCTCCTGGCGCATGATGACAGTGGCGATGGTGCGGATCCACCAAACGAGTGCCGTTCCGACCGCAATACCGATGAGTGAGTCGGTCGCTGAATTTATCCGATTTATGATTTCAAGACCGGAACCCGTTTCGCCGTGGAGTGATGGAGCAACGATGGAAAAGAATAGTCCGAGTCCTACTAATAAAAAATTAGGTGCATCAGGGACGAGCATCTCCTTCATATCGCATCCAGCTAAAATAATTAATAGAGAGAGAAAGACGCAACCGATGGCGGCTTTCACTGGAGAAAGAACAAGAAAGGCGGTTACAAAAAGTAGGGCAGTGATTAATTCAACCAGAGGATACTGTACTGAAATGGTCGCCCCGCAACATTTCGCCCGACCTCGGAGTAGCAGCCAACCTAATAAAGGTACATTAAACCAGACTGGTATTTTTTGTCCGCAGGCACAATGCGAGGGTGGACTGACAATCGATTCACCTTTGGGTAGTCGATGAATGCAGACATTTAAGAAGCTTCCCACGCATGCGCCGATCGCTCCGATAAAAACTGCAGTGATATTCGGATGTAGTGCCATGAAAATTTGGAAATCAATGAGTTGCATATTATTTTTCTCCAATGGCTAAGCGCATGGGTTCTTGGGGTGGAGTTATACCTGTCCAAAGTTTAAAAGCGAGCGCGCCCTGCCAGCGTAGCATCGATCGACCATCGCAAGATTTAACCCCCAATTTATTGGCTGTTTTAATTAAAGACGTTTCATGGGCGCCGTAAGTAGTATCAAAAATAAATCCGGCATTGTTTAAAAGTGATTCGGCTAAAGGTAATTCATCGTCGGACTTAAGGCCCAAGGTAGTGCAGTTTACGATAATCGCACCTGGCTGGATGGTGCTGACTTCTTTTAGACCAACGGCGGAAACGCGTGAGTCGTTCAAAGCTTTAACGAGGTTTTCGGCTTTCGTGATATCGCGGTTGGCAATCGTCAAACTGCGACAGCTAGCGTGAATGCAGGCCGCAGCAATTGCTCGGGCAGCTCCACCGGCTCCAAGAATAATAATATCTTTTTGTTCCACGCCCTTGCCGGAGTATTCATTCAGCGCTTCGAGAAATCCTTGTCCGTCGGTTGTATGTCCAGCCCAGCCCTCTGGAGTGGGTACCAAGGTGTTAACCGATTCGGCTTTCTTCGCTTCGGGGGATAAACTTTTCACTAAACTCAGAGCGGAGATTTTATGTGGAACCGTTAAGTTAAGTCCGATAAAATTTTTAGACCTCAGAACTGTGAGCGCCTGGGCGAGTTCTTCGGGCTTAATATGAAGTCTTAAATATTTAACCTGGGCGAGTTGAGGATGGCTGGGGGCTAGCGCTTGGAGTGCCGCATTATGCATGGCCGGACTCAGTGAATGGCTGATGGGATCGCCAAGCACCGCCAAGCAGGGATGTGGAAAATCCATACTCATAATCTCTTTTAATGTAATACTGTTTTCCACGTGGATAAATTAAGTGCGACTTTCGATTATATTTACAAAGCTTAGAAAGAGACGACTGTTTTTATCATCTCCATTGGCTTCGAATTGTGAGACAAGGTTTCGACAACAGCGAGCAATCGTTTGTTCAGCACTGATGGGCTTTAAGAAGGCATCGTCGGCAGGCAGATGATTATTGAGCAACATTAACTGAATTTCGGAACGGGTCCGAAAGGTTCCACCTTCATAACAATCGATATAAATTGGATTATTATTTTTAAAAATACCTACCATGAATCGTCCAGGTAGCCCAACAGGTTGGACGGGAAGGCCGAGGCGCTGCGCGACGAGTAGGAAAATAAGACAAAGTGAAATCGGAATACCTCTGTGAGATTTGATGACTGTGGAGAGGAAGGATGAATCGGGCTTTGAAAATGACTCCTGTGCCCCGCGATAGCCTTCTTCTCCGAAAATCACACGGCAGAGTAATCGACACTTATCCTGCACGGTGACGGGCTCGGTAATGAGTTGTCTGGTGCGTTCAGCCAAATGATCCAGCTCCTCATCGTAAGCCTTATCGGCAAGATTTGGGTGAATGACGCGTTCAAAAAGTAAACAGGATTCTTCTAGATCCTGAATCCCACTTTTAATATGTTCGATGAAATGTTGGGCCGCTAATTCAGATGTGCGTAAATTAGAGAGTAGTGACTTCGCATGACTCGCTAAATTTTTATTTTTAGTAAGAACTTCGAGCCAAAGCAGTCCTTCATTTCCCGCTGCTTTGATTTCGTTGATTACCGCTTCCCGCACGACGGGTGAGGGGTCGTCGAGCAACCTTTCTAGGACGGCAAGTTGCTTCGTCGGTTTCATTCGATTAAATGTATCAAATCGTCAGCGATTTCGCAATACATGACTCTTGGGCAGTTTTGCGACAACTCGTCGCGAAGGTGACGGGGTGTCACGATCGTTTGACACAGGTAAATCCTAATTAATCAATTATATGCGTTTACACCCCTAAAATTAAGGATAAAGTTATAGTCAGTCGGTTGGTCTAGTTAGTGCATAGTTTTATTTAAATGAGTACACCCTACGGAAATCTGACGGATAAAACTACAGAAGCTTTACAACTCGCACAGAGCGATGTCGTGCAACGTCGCCACGCTGCGATTGAGCCCGCCCACATTCTTTTTAGTCTGATGACTCAAGAGGGTGGAGTTGTCTCCGCGCTCTTACGTCGTGCCAATAAAGACGAAAAAACAATCCTTTCTGCGTTGGCCGGTATTTTAGCTCGTCAGCCTAAATTAGCTCAGGCCAATGCTCAGCCTGGATTATCAACGGAATCCCAAGCTGTTTTATTTAAAGCGAAAGAGGAAGCTGCGATGATGAAGGATGAATATGTTTCCGCCGAACACGTGCTCTTAGCCTTGGCAGAATCATCTTCCCTGAGTCCTATTTTTAAAGAAATCAATTTTGGGAAAGCTGCAATTATGACTGCTCTCAAAGCAGTGCGTGGATCGCAACGCGTGACGACGGCTAATCCTGAGGCCACTTACGAAGCACTTAGTAAATACGGTATTAATCTAACCGAACGTGCTAGTTCAGGTAAGATGGATCCCGTGATTGGACGAGACGAAGAAATTCGCCGAGTCATCCGAATTCTTTCTCGTCGTACTAAAAACAATCCCGTTTTAATTGGCGAACCCGGTGTGGGTAAAACCGCAGTGGTTGAAGGGCTGGCTCAACGTATCATTAGTGGCGACGTCCCTGAAGGCTTAAAAAACAAAGTCATTTTCTCTTTAGACATGGGATCACTTTTGGCGGGTGCTAAGTATCGGGGTGAATTTGAAGAGCGCTTAAAAGCCGTTTTAGCTGAAGTTAAATCGGCTGAAGGCGGAATTCTTCTTTTTATCGACGAGATGCATACTTTAGTGGGTGCGGGAAAAGCGGATGGTGCGATGGATGCAGCAAATTTACTGAAGCCGATGTTGGCGCGTGGTGAGTTGCATTGCATTGGAGCTACGACACTCGATGAGTTTCGTCAGCACGTTGAAAAAGATGCGGCCTTGGAACGCCGATTCCAGCAAGTCATGGTCGAGCCTCCCAGTGTGCCTGACACAGTTTCTATTTTGCGTGGATTAAAAGAACGCTTCGAAGTTCACCACGGTGTTAAAATCGAGGATGCTGCTTTAGTCGAAGCCGCGGTGTTGTCGGATCGCTATATTACGTCCCGATTTTTACCCGATAAAGCGATTGATTTAGTCGATGAGGCCTGCGCGCAGATTCGTACAGAAATCGATAGTGTTCCGGCAGAATTAGATGTTTTAAATCGTAGAGTTCTGCAACTCGAGGTCGAAGAATCGGCTCTGAAAAATGAAAAAGATGATGCCTCCAAGGCTCGTCTGGTTGCCTTGAAAAAAGAATTAGCTGAAGCAGGTGAATCTCAGCGCACCATGCGTAATCGATGGGAGTCGGATAAAGCTGCTGTCACCAAGGTGCGTGCGGCTCGCGAACAACTGGATAATGCTCGTCGTGAAATGACTGAAGCCGAAAGAAAAAATGATCTCAACGCGATGGCTGCGCTCCGTCACGGCCGTATTCCTCAATTAGAAAAAGATGTCGCGACGTTAGAGAAGTCTGCCAAAACAGGAACAGGATTATTTAGAGAAATTGTCACGCCTGAAGAAATTGCCGAAGTCGTCGCGCGTTGGACGGGTGTACCGATCACCCGACTACTCGCTTCTGAACGCGAAAAACTTTTACAACTCACTACCCATCTTCAAGAGCGTGTCGTTGGACAAAAAGAAGCTGTTTTAGCGGTCGCGGACGCGGTACAACGTTCACGTGCTGGTGTGCAAGATCCACGCCGCCCAGTTGGATCATTTCTATTTCTTGGTCCAACCGGTGTAGGTAAAACTGAATTGGCCAAAGCTCTAGCGGTTGAACTCTTCGACAATGAAAAGTCGATGATTCGCATCGATATGTCTGAGTACATGGAGAAGCATGCCGTTTCTCGTTTAGTGGGAGCGCCTCCTGGTTATGTGGGTCACGAAGACGGAGGACAACTTACCGAGGCGATTCGTCGTCACCCTTATTGTGTGGTACTTCTCGACGAGGTCGAAAAGGCCCACCCCGATGTATTCAATATTCTATTACAAGTTTTGGATGACGGTCGATTGACGGATTCTCAGGGTCGTACGGTGGACTGCCGAAATGCTATTTTTATTATGACTTCAAATATCGGCAGTCGTCATATTGCGGCTTCGGCGGGTATGGGTGAAATGTCAGAGAGCGTTCGCGAGTCGGTGATGGCAGATTTACGTCAGCATTTCCGCCCCGAGTTCCTTAATCGCGTCGATGAGGTTGTTTTATTCCATCCTCTGGGTATCGACGAGGTCGCTGCTATCGCTGGACTGCTCATTAAGGATCTCAATGCTCGTTTAGCTACGAAGCGGATTCGGTTAACCTTGGATAAAAAGGTTCTGCAATGGTTGGCCGATCGCGGATTGGACCCAGTTTATGGGGCCCGTCCTTTACGTCGATTTATCCAACGTGAAATTGAAACTCCACTGGCGAAGGAAATTTTAGCCGGGCAGATTTTGGATGGGTCATCGGTTAAAGTAACACTGAAAGACGCTCATGTGGCCTTTGAATCTAAAGTCGGTGGGTTTTCGGATTGAAGGTTGGCCGTAGTCCGTAAATCTTCGCTTTATGGCTGCTGCGCGAATTCGTTGTGGGGTAGTGGGGACCGGTTCACTCGGTCAACATCATGCCCGTATTTACTCCACCTTAGCGGATGCGGAGCTCGCGGGTATTTATGAGCCTAACGATGAGCGGGCCCAAGAAATTTGTGCGAAGCACAAGTGCAAAAGATTTTTATCGCTCGCTGAAATGGCGGCAGCGTGTGATGCCGCGAGTGTCGTTGTCCCCACTAATTTACATGCCGAGGTTGCTATTCCATTACTGAAAAAGGGATGTCACCTTTTAATCGAGAAGCCCCTGTGTGTAACGCTGGAAGAAGCATCGCAGATTTTGCATGCAGCTCATGAGTCTGAGCGCATTGTCCAAGTTGGCCACATTGAGCATTACAATCCGGTGATGTCTTCTTTGGAGAAAACGGTTGCTCACCCACGTTATATTACCGCTGAACGACTAGCTCCATTTACACCACGGGGCACTGAAGTGGGTGTGGTCTTGGATTTAATGATTCACGATATCGGTATCGTTTTACAATTAGCTAATTCGCCCGTAGAGAGAATTGATGCGGTGGGCGTGTCGGTGGTTACTAAAACTGAAGACATCGCCAACGCGCGAATCCTTTTCAAAAACGGCTGTGTGGCGAATTTAAATGCAAGTCGCGTTTCGCTGAAGAAGAATCGTGAGATTCGTGTATTTCAAAATGGCGGATACCTCTCCATTGATTTCATGGAGCAGAAGGGGCACACCGTCCGCATTGATCCGTCGGTGCCAGGTGGAATCGTTAAAGAAGAGATTCCGATCGAGAAGGCGGAGCCTCTCGCCGTGGAATTAAACTCGTTTGTCAGTTGTGTACGTGAGAGAAAGAGTCCAAAGGTTTCAGGAGAGCTCGGACGAAATGCTTTAGACGTAGCGATCAAAATTACGGAACAGATTCGCGCAGGAATGCAGCGTGCATGAGCGCTTTCCCGTCAATCCCAGCAAGGTTTGAGCGTCCACGAGCGGGTGGGGTTGATGTTTTAATTTTGGCCGGAGAACATTCAGGAGATCAACACGCTGCGAAAATTGTGAAGGAGCTTTTAACTAAAAATCCTCAATTAAAAATTGCGGCATTTGGTGGACCAAGTTTACGCGAAGCAGGTGCCCAATTGCTTTTTGATATGACGGGCTTTTCCGCCGTAGGGATTGTCGAGGTTTTAGCCGCGTACCCTTTTTACAAAAAACTTTTTTCTCGGATGGTAGATTGGGCCAAAGAGTGGAAGCCGGGTTTAGTTATTTTAGTCGACTATCCTGGACTGAATTTACGATTTGCGAATGAATTACGTAAGGCCGGGATTTCGGTTAAGGGCGGGGGTAAAACACAAGTGATTCAGTATGTAAGCCCACAATTATGGGCGTGGAAACCAAATCGTCGATTCTCGATGGCTCGTGATCTTGATGCGCTTGGAACCATTTTTCCTTTCGAGCCTGCTGTTTATAAAGACACGAAATTAGACGCTCGCTTTGTGGGTCATCCTTTTGCTGAGCCAGGTCATCATTCTCATTTATCTTATGACCCCGATGGTCCTATTTTACTTTTACCTGGAAGTCGTCCCAAGCCGGTTAAGAAAATCTTTCCAACTTTGATCGAAGCTTTCGCTTTGTTCAGGAAAAATTATCCCAAGAAAAGAGCCGTAGTTTTACATACGGGTGGTGCGGTGCATGCGGAACTCTATCGACTCTGTGCCGAATATGGAAATCAAGCTAAGGGTATTGATTTACATCCGGTCGGGGAGGGTGATGTCGCAGCGAGTGCCGCGTTGGTAAGTTCAGGTACAATGTCCTTAACCGTAGCCTTAGCGGGCATTCCTGGGGCGGTAGTATATCGTGCTAATCCGCTCACCTGGTGGGTGGGACGTCGATTAATCGCGGGGAGAATTGATAATCTAGGTATCGCGAATATTTTATTAAAACGTCAAGCTTGGCCCGAGTATTTGCAGACAGAATGTGAGCCCGAGTCTTTAGCGGAAAGACTTAAGTTATGCGTCGAAGATTCTTCCGTGCGTCAATTAGCACAGTCCGATGCGAAAGAGCTTTTCACACTTCTCTCTGCTCAGGCGGGATCAACACCCGTCGAGTGGATTTCTAGTTTTATAAATCCAAAGTAATTATGAAAATTATTATTTTAGGATGTGGTTATATCGGAACGGCTCTAGCTCACCTAGCAAAGTCCCAAGGCCACGAAGTTGTAGGAGTAGTTCGATCGGAAAAATCAAAACAACAATTAGAGTCAGTGGGTATAGCCAGTTTGGCTTTTGATATTTCTAGTTCTGATTGGTCGTCGCTTCCAAAAGATTTTGATGCGGTTGTTTATGCAGCGAGTACGGGCGGGGGTGGTCCCGATGCGTACACTTTAGCCTATGATTTAGGGGTTAAAAATGCCATTCGCTGGGCTGAGCAGTCGAACGTGAGTTATTTTATTTTTACAAGTTCAACCGGTGTGTATCGTCAGGATGATGGCGGTCGCGTCTCTGAAGAAAGTGTCGCAGGTGGAGAAGCGATTGCGGATATTATTTTAGCTGGAGAAAAATCCGTTTTAAATTCCAAGATTAAAAATACTCGGGTCTTACGACTCGGTGGTCTTTATGGTCCAGGTCGTCATCACCTGCTCAACCAACTCATACGCGGTGAACTCGTTTTTGGTGGGCGTACGGATCACTTAATTAATTATTTGCATCGCGATGACGCAGTTAGCGCCATTTTAGCGGCATGTTTAAGTGGTCCAACCGGTGCACACATTTATAATATCACCGATGGTCATCCGGTGCGGAAAGATGAACTCATTAAGTGGACGGCAAAAAAACTCGGTAAAGGTGAGCCCATTTTTGATATTAACGCACCAGCCGGACCGAGGATGCAGCGGGGAGGACGGACGCAGCCCAGTCGATTCATTGAAAACGGCCGGGCGCTGTCGGAATTGAATTGGAAGCCCCAGTTCGCCTCTATTTTCGAGGGTTTAAGTGAAATCATGGATTCGTTGGGGTAATTCATAAAAATTTTACAAAATAAAATTAAACAATCAAATGGGCTTAGTCACACATTTGTCACATATTAGACATAGGTTTGAAGTGTAAAAGTGTTAAGGTACGGATGCTTTCACGCATACTATCCTATGAACAACACCCTCAAATCCATGCTCATCGCAGCTGCGGCACTCACTGCCGTATCTTCGTTTGCGCAAGACAAAGCCACTCTCGATCTTTTGGTCAAGAAAGGCCTCATCACCGCTGAAGAGCGCGCCAAGACATTGGACGAATCTTCACAAGCTCGCGCCGCTTCTGGCGTTGGTCGCGTTTTCCCTAAGGAAGATGCAACGAAGCGCTTAACCATTTCTGGTTATTTCCAAACTCAGTTCGAGTCTTTTGGAAGTTCCTACACCACAGGTTCCACCGGTGCAGTAACCACTCTTCCTAGCCAACAAGGCTTTATCATGCGTCGCCTTTACGTCGAGCTTCTTGCTGACGTAGGTGAAGGTATCTCGGGTAATCTCGTTATGGACATCTCGGGTAACACTACCTCCAGTTCCTCATCTTGGATTGACCGTGCAATGCTCAGCTATGCTGACAGTTATGGTTCTTTCGATCTCGGTTATCGTAAAGTAGCTTGGGGTTATGAAGAGAGCACTCTCTCCTCACTCTTCAAAGCTTCTTCATCCAAGCTCCTCACTGTTGAGCGTGGCATCACCAATCGCTACTGGAACGAAGCCGAAAAGAATGGTCGTCTCGGTTTTGGTGCCCACCACGTGGGTCTTTTCTACAACAGCGTAATCAACCCTCAAGGTCTTGAGTACGGTCTTGCTGTAACTAACGGTAACCGCGACTTCACTGCTGCCGGTAAAGGTCAAAACGATCTCGGTTACTACGCTAACGTAGTTTGGAACAATAAAGTTTCAGACAACGAAAAATATGCAGTCGGTGTAAACTTCGGTAAGAACAAGTTCTTCGATGCTACCAATGCAGTTAACAAGAATGCCACCATGGAAGGTTACAATCCTTTCGTACAAGTTCAGTACTTCAACTGGACCGCAATGGGTGAGTACATGAGCACCAAGCTCAATGACACCAAAGACGGTGCTGCTCGTGACCATAAGCCAGAAGGTTACAACGCCACCGTTGTTTACAAGATCAACGACAACTTCGAAGGCGTAGTTCGTTACACCAAGTTAGACACCGATGGCCGTGGTCTTGATATTAACACCCTAGAGCGTGATTACGCTAACGGTTCCAAACAAACGGCAGGTGCTGCTGGTAACACCGGTAACTTCTTCGATAAATCCGACGCTTGGTACCTCGGTGTGAATTATTACTTCACCCTGAATGCACTCGGTACTGCTGTTTATGGTCCAAACGCCAAGATTCAGTTTGGTTATGAACGTGCAAACTTCAACGGCACTCTCGGATCTACTGCTTCTGCAACTGGTGCAGCTGCGCTCAATGGTGTAGTTACCTCTGGTAACAAAGCCAAAGTTGACGCGATTCGCCTCCAAGCTCAAGTAGCGTTCTAAGCTTAAGCGTTTAGTTTCATAGCACCTCGAGGGCCGACGAAAGTCGGCCCTCTTTATTTTATAAATTAATTACCTGACGGCTTACAGCGATAGCACTGATTACGACAGACGATTTTTATAATCTGCGTAACCGAATTTTCTCACTACCTGCACCTTACCCGATTGCGGATCATAGGTGGCAATCGCTGGCAGTGGGATGCCATTAAAGGTCGTGTTCTTAACGAAAGTATAATGAGACATATCCATGAATAGAATGCGCTGTCCGATCTTTAAGGGCTCCGCGAAAGAGTAGTCACCAATGACATCACCCGCTAGGCAAGTCACGCTACCGAGTCGATAGGTGTGAGGCAGCACGCCTGGCATATCGGCACCGAGAATATCAGCTCGGTAGGGCATCTCGAGCGTGTCAGGCATGTGGTTGGTCGCCGAGACATCGATAATAGCAATATCTACTCCGTTATGAACTAAGTCTAAAACAGTTCCAACGAGAACACCGGTGCCAATACCCACCGCTTCACCGGGTTCGAGATAGACTT
>Ga0214921_10011962_pt1 | contig 10460 bp, 10 predicted proteins | sample LL1505_MetaG_FD_177992 | JGI IMG/M metagenome (GOLD analysis project Ga0214921, IMG submission 177992) | Freshwater microbial communities from Lake Lanier, Atlanta, Georgia, United States - LL-1505 | ecosystem: Environmental > Aquatic > Freshwater > Lake | place: USA: Georgia | collected...
GACGGCATTGCCAACGGCACCTTCGAACCCCGCGCGGGCGAGCCGCGACCCCTCTCACTCTTTACCGCGCCGCGCGTGGACTATTCGCTGCACCGCCTGCGCCACTACACCGGCACGCTGCCTGAACAGTTTCAGAACTTTGTGCTCTTCACCAACTACCAGTTCTACATCGACGAGTTCATCGCCCTGGGCCGCGCAGCGATGGCGGACCCGGCCAGCGACTACGTGGCTTTTGTAGAGCCGGGCAATGTCACCACCTGGCGTGCCAGCGCTGCCGGCGTGCCGCCCGTCACCAAAGGCAGCAACCCGCCGCGCTTGCCCCAAATGCCCGGCTACCACCTGGTGCGCGCAGACCGCAGCGGCGTCAGCATGGTCAATATCGGTGTGGGCCCGGCCAATGCCAAAAACATCACCGATCACATCGCTGTGCTGCGCCCCCACGCCTGGATCATGCTGGGCCACTGCGCCGGCCTGCGCAATACGCAGCAACTGGGCGACTACGTGCTGGCGCACGGCTACGTGCGCGAAGACCATGTGTTGGATGAAGAGCTACCGCTGTGGGTGCCTATCCCCGCACTGGCAGAGATTCAGGTAGCGCTGGAGCAGGCCGTGGCCGACGTCACCGGTCTCAAGGGCAGCGCGTTAAAGAGCATTCTGCGCACCGGCACCGTGGCCAGCACCGACAACCGCAACTGGGAACTGCTGCCTGACAACCAGCCCCAACGCCGCTTCAGCCAAAGCCGCGCCGTGGCGCTGGACATGGAAAGCGCGACCATCGCCGCCAATGGCTTTCGCTTCCGCGTGCCCTATGGCACGCTGCTGTGCGTCAGCGACAAGCCGCTGCACGGCGAAATCAAACTGCCCGGCATGGCCAACCACTTTTACCGCGAGCGCGTAGACCAGCACCTGCGCATCGGCATGCGCGCCGTCGAACTCATGCGCGAGCGCGGGCGCGACCAACTGCACAGCCGCAAGCTGCGCAGTTTTGCGGAGGTGGCGTTTCAATGATTGATTTTTTGGCGTGCATGTTCCATGACTGATTCCCTGTTTTCCGTCCAACACCTCAGCAAGCGCTTCGGCGACAACCTGGTGGTGGACGATTTGTCTTTTGCGATTGCGCCGGGGGAATGCCTGGGCGTGATCGGGCCCAACGGAGCGGGCAAGACGACGACGATCCGCATGTGCTTGGGACTGACCGAGCCCGATGGCGGCAGCATCCACGCCCTGGGCTTGCAGATGCCGCGCGATGCGCTGGCCATCAAAGCGCAAATCGGCGTGGTGACGCAAATGGACACGCTGGACCCGGACTTCACGTGTGCAGAAAATCTGCTGGTGTATGGGCGCTACTTCGGCATGAAGGACGCGGCCATCCGCGCGCGCATTCCAGCGCTGCTGGAATTTGCGTCCCTCACCGCCAAGGCCGACGCCAAACCCGGTCAGCTCTCAGGCGGGATGAAGCGGCGCTTGAGTCTGGCGCGCGCGCTGGTCAACGACCCCAAATTGCTGCTGCTGGACGAACCGACGACCGGACTCGACCCACAGGCACGCCACCTGATGTGGGAGCGGCTGCAGCTGCTGCTGCAGCAGGGCAAGTCGATTTTGCTGACCACGCATTTCATGGACGAAGCCGAGCGCCTGTGCTCGCGCCTCCTGGTGCTGGACCACGGCAAGAAGATTGCCGAGGGCAAGCCGCGCGACCTGATTGCGGAGTTCCTGGAGCCCGACGTGGTCGAGGTATTTGGCGCCGGAGCTCTGGCCACTGCCGAGGGCCCGTTGCGGGCGCTGGCCGCACGGGTGGAGGTCAGCGGGGAGACCGTGTTTTTCTACACGCACAACGCCGCGCAACTTTTACAGGCCTTGAGCGCGCACCCCCAGCTGCGCACCCTGCACCGCCCGGCCAACCTGGAAGACTTGTTTTTGAAATTGACCGGACGCCAGATCCGCGAGGAAGCCTGAATGCAAACCACCACCCTGCAACACCCGCCACAGCGCCTGAGCCCCTGGCGCATGCCGCGGCCCACGCTGCGCTTTTGGCCCGTGTTCCAGCGCAATTTGCTGGTCTGGCGCAAGCTGGCCATTCCAAGCCTGCTGGGCAATATCGCCGAGCCGCTGATGTGGCTGGTGGCTTTTGGCTATGGCATGGGCGCGCTGGTGGGCACGCTCACCATCAACGGCACCACGGTGCCCTACATCTTGTTCCTGGCCAGCGGCTCGATTTGCATGAGCGCAATGAACGCGGCCTCGTTTGAGGCGCTGTACTCGGCCTTCTCCCGCATGCATGTGCAAAAAACCTGGGACGGCATCATGAACGCGCCGGTGGGACTGGACGACATCGTTTTGGCCGAAATGCTGTGGGCAGCATTCAAGGCGCTGTTCACCGTGACGGCGATTCTGGGGGTGATGCTGGCGCTCGATATCAGCCACAGCCCCAAGCTGCTGATGGCTTGGCCCATTTTGCTGGGCGTGGGAATCACCTTCAGCTCCATGGCGCTGGTCTTCAACGCGCTGGCCAAGGGCTACGACTTCTTCACCTATTACTTCACGCTGTTTCTGACGCCCACTATGTTTTTAGGCGGTGTGTTCTTTCCGCTGGAACAGTTACCGCCGCTGGTGAAGGCGGTGGCCTATTGGCTGCCGCTGGCCAACGCGGTGGCGCTGGTGCGCCCGCTGTTCATGGACCAATGGCCGGCCAACGCGCTGCACCACGGTGGCGTGCTGTTGACGTACGCGCTGGTGTCATTCTGGCTCGCGCTGGGGCTCACACGCAAGCGTTTCGGGCAGTAACCGGGAACTTTGTCGCACCGCGCCGGGTCGCCTACGCGGGACGCTGTGCTACATTTCGTCTATGACTTTGAGCCACTTTTACTTTAGCTACCTGTTTTTCTCCAGCGCCATCGGCGGTAGAGAGTTCTGAACGTAGCATCAGCAAAAGCGTCTCAAACCTCCAAAAACCGCCGGGCCCCGGCGGTTTTTTTTTGCACCCCAGATTGAACTTTTGACCAAGGAAATCGCAATGTCTGCCTATCACATGTCGCACAACCCGGTTGACCGTACCAGCAACACCGACGACGAACGCATCAAGGACATTACCGTGCTACCGCCCCCCGAACACCTGATCCGCTTCTTCCCTATCAGCGGCACGTCCGTTGAAACATTGATCTCCGATACCCGCCGCCGTATTCAGCACATCATGGCGGGCAAGGATGACCGCCTGCTGGTGGTGATCGGGCCGTGCTCCATCCATGACCCAGCCGCCGCCGTGGAATACGCACACCGCCTGATGGAGCAGCGCAGCCGCTACGCCGACACGCTGGAAATCGTGATGCGGGTGTATTTCGAAAAGCCCCGCACCACCGTAGGCTGGAAAGGCCTGATCAACGACCCCTACCTGGATGAGAGCTTTCGCATTGACGAAGGCCTGCGCATGGCGCGGCAACTGCTGATCGAGATCAACCGCCTCGGCTTGCCCGCCGGCAGCGAATTCCTGGACGTGATCTCGCCGCAGTACCTGGGCGACCTGATTTCCTGGGGCGCCATTGGGGCCCGCACCACCGAGAGCCAGGTGCACCGCGAGTTGGCCTCGGGCTTGTCAGCGCCGATTGGCTTCAAAAACGGCACCGACGGCAACATCAAAATCGCCACCGACGCGATACAGGCCGCAGCCGGCGGGCACCACTTTTTGTCGGTGCACAAAAACGGCCAGGTCGCCATCGTGCAAACCCAGGGCAACCCGGACTGCCATGTGATTTTGCGCGGCGGCAAAGCCCCCAACTACGACGCTAAAAGCGTGGCCGCGGCCTGCGCCGATCTGGAAAAAGCCAAGCTATCGCCCACGCTCATGGTCGATTGCAGCCACGCCAACAGCAGCAAGCAGCACGAGAAACAGCTGGAGGTGGCGCGTGATATCGGCACGCAAGTCGCCAGCGGCTCGCGCCAGGTCTTTGGCGTGATGGTGGAAAGCCACCTGAACGCAGGTGCCCAGAAGTTCACCCCCGGCGTGGACCAGCCCGCAGCGCTGACCTACGGCAAAAGCATCACCGATGCCTGCCTGGGCTGGGACGATTCGCTCCAGTGCCTGGAGCTTTTGTCGCAGGCGGTGAAAGCGCGCCGCGTGCGCCGCACCACGACCTGATCAGAGGGCGGGGCGGCCCTCGGCCAGCAAGGCCATGAGGCGGACGTGGATGCCGCCAAAGCCACCGTTGCTCATGCAGACAATGTGATCGCCCGGCAGCGACTGCGCGGCCACCTGCTGCGCCAGCGCCTCCACCGTGTCACACACCGTGGCGCGCGCGCCCATCTCAGCCAGCGCCGCCTGCGCGTCCCAACCCAAACCGCCGCTGTGGCAAAACGCCTTGTCTGCCGCTTCCAGACTCCAGGGTAATTGGGCCTTCATGGCGCCCAGTTTCATGGTGTTGGAGCGCGGCTCAAAGACCGCCACGATGCGCGCATGAGCCCCCAAGCTTCGGCGCAGACCGTCCAGCGTGGTACGAATGGCGGTGGGGTGGTGGGCGAAATCGTCATAAACCGTGACCGGCGCACCCTGCGGCGCAGAAGGCAAGACGATGCGGGCGCGCACTTCCATGCGGCGCTTGACGTTCTGAAATGAACCCAGCGCGGCCGCCGCTTGCGCCACGCCAACGCCCAGATGTTCTGCGGCCGCAATCGCCGCCAGCGCGTTGCGCTGGTTGTGCAAGCCGCTCAATTCCCAGCGCACCCGCCCGCCAGCTTGGCCGCGCTGCAACACCGCAAAATCCTGCGGCTCGCCTTGGGCGGAAAAATCGCTGTCGGCTGCCCCAAAACTGCGAACCTCGCTCCAGCAACCCGCGTGCAGAACCCGGCTCAGGCTCTCTTCCAGCCCGTTGACCACCACCCGGCCGCTGGACGGCACGGTGCGCACGAGGTGGTGAAACTGGCGCTCAATCGCGGCGAGGTCATCAAAAATGTCGGCGTGGTCAAACTCCAGGTTGTTGAGCACGGCAGTGCGCGGCCGGTAATGGACAAACTTGCTGCGCTTGTCGAAAAAGGCGGTGTCGTATTCGTCCGCTTCAATCACAAAGGCCGCACCCGTACCCAACCGGGCCGACACACCAAAGTTCAGCGGTACCCCGCCAACCAGAAAGCCCGGTTGTTGCCTGGCGGACTCCAAAATCCAGGCCAGCATGGCCGTGGTCGTGGTCTTCCCGTGGGTGCCGGCAACAGCCAGCACGTGGCGCTGGAACAGCAGGTTTTCTGCCAGCCACTGCGGTCCGCTGGTGTAGCGGGCACCGGCGTCCAAAATCGCCTCCATCAGCGGGAACTTGGGGCTGCCATCGGGCAGCCTGGCGCGGCTGACGACGTTGCCGACGACAAACACCTCGGGCTTGAGGGCCAGCTGATCCGACCCAAAACCCTCGATCAGGTCAATGTCCAGGGCCCGCAGCTGGTCGCTCATGGGCGGGTACACACCAGCGTCGCAACCCGTCACCCGGTGGCCGGCCTCCCGCGCGAGCGCCGCCAGCCCCCCCATAAATGTGCCGCAAATACCCAGAATATGAATGTGCATCGCTGGATTTTAGGTGCGGCCCCGTGCCCGCAAGGGCAAGCCACAGGGCACAATGGCACCATGAACGGGACGCAAGAAGAAATTGCCGCAGTGGCCGCGCGGCTGGTGGTGGAGGAAGGTCTGGACTTCGGCAGCGCCAAACGCAAAGCCGTGGCGCAAATGGATCTGCCGCAGCGCAGTGCGCTGCCCGACAATGGACTGCTTGAGCGCGCAGTTGAAGAATATATCGCTGTCTTTTGCCCGGAGGAGCAGGCGGCGGAATTGCACGCGCTGCGCCTGCTTGCGGCGCGCTGGATGCGCCGTCTGCAAGCTTTTAAGCCTTTTTTAAGCGGTGCGGTATGGTCGGGCATCGCGACCCGCAGATCCGATATTTACCTACAATTATTTTGTGAAGACAGCAAAATGGCAGAAATTGAGTTGATTAACCTCAGCATCCAATTCGACCCCCGGCGTGTTAAGGGCCTTTTGGGCGAGCCGGTGGACGCCCTCAGCATCCACGCCTGGAGCGAAGAATTGGGGGAGGATATCGGCCTGCATCTCATGGTTTACGACTTGGATGACCTGCGCCGCGCCCCCAAGAGCGATGCGCGCGGCAGGCGCCTGCGTGGCGACTTATCCGCAGTGGAACAACTGATAGCACGGACTGGCATCTGATGGATCCCCTTCCGCAAACCGCTCTCCCCTCGCAGACGCGCCGCAACCTGGTGCTCGCGGTCGGCGCGGGCGCTGCCGTGGCCGGTGTAGGCCTGGCAGTCTGGCGCAGCGCGCACGTTTCGACGCCGGTGGCGGAGCCTTTTGTTGGATTCTGGGACCAGCAATGGACGACAACGGAAGACAAAATGCTGCCAATGGCTGGCTTTAGAGGCAAGCCTCTGTTAATTAACTTTTGGGCGACCTGGTGCGCGCCGTGCGTAGAAGAGCTACCCATAGTTGATGCATTTTTCATGGCGCAGCAACGGTCCGGCTGGCAGGTGCTCGGATTAGCCGCCGACAAACCGAAAAACGTAGCTGAGTTTTTGCAGAAAATGCCGCTGCATTTTCCAGTGGCAGTGGATGCCATGCTGGCCACACAGTGGGCCCGCGAGCTCGGCAACGTCGCAGGCGGACTACCTTTTTCGGTGGTAATCAATGCTGCTGGCGAGGTGGCGCAGCGAAAGATGGGCAAGTTAAGCCCGTCAGATTTAGATGCCTGGTTAACAATAAAGTAGCTTTTATGCAGACATTTGTCGTTAATTACATCTAAATTTCGTCTTTATCCCTGCTTTTGGACTAAAAAATAAACGGTCTAAATTGTTTACACTGTGACGGTGCAGGGTGCAGTTCTTCTAACAACCAAATTTGATCGGGATCTCCATGGATTTACGAAAACTCAAAACGCTGATTGACCTGGTATCGGACTCGAACGTAACGGAGTTGGAGATCACCGAGGCCGAAGGCAAAGTGCGCATCGTCAAAGCCATGGGCCACGCCCCGGCCGTTGTTCCCGCAACCAACTTTGCAGCGGTGCCTACAACAACGGCACATGCAGCGCTTGCGCCGACTACGGCGGTGGCGGAGGCCCCGGCTGACGAGCCGCTTGTGGACGTCGGTCACCGAGTGACCTCCCCCATGGTGGGAACTTTTTACCGGTCGGCCAGCCCGGGTGCCAAGGCGTTTGTCGAGGTCGGTGATACGGTGAAAGAGGGCGAGACCATCTGCATCATTGAGGCTATGAAAATCCTCAACGAGATCGAAGCCGACAAATCCGGCACAGTCAAAGAAATTTTGTGCCAGAACGGACAAGCGGTGGAGTACGGCCAGGCTTTGCTGATCATCGAATAAGCAGGCTACACCCTCCATGTTCAAAAAAATTCTGATCGCCAATCGTGGCGAAATTGCGCTGCGCATACAGCGCGCCTGCCGCGAACTCGATATCCGCGCGGTCATGGTGTATTCCGAAGCGGACCGGGAAGCCAAATATGTCCGTTTGGCAGACGAGGCCGTTTGCATCGGCCCGGCGGCTTCCGCCCACAGCTATTTGAATATGCCGGCCATCATTTCGGCCGCCGAAGTGACAGACGCCGAGGCTATCCACCCGGGTTACGGCTTTTTGAGCGAAAACGCCGACTTTGCGGAGCGCGTGGAGCAAAGCGGGTTCCAATTCATCGGGCCGACCGCCGCGTCCATTCGCATCATGGGTGACAAGGTGTCGGCCAAGCAGGCCATGATCCGGGCTGGCGTGCCTTGCGTGCCCGGCTCCGAGGGCGAACTCCCCGACGATCCGGTTCAACTGCGCCGCATTGCCAAAAGCGTGGGTTACCCGGTCATCATCAAAGCCGCTGGCGGCGGCGGCGGGCGCGGTATGCGGGTGGTGCATACCGAGGCGGCGCTGGTCAACGCGGTCGTCATGACCAAGGCCGAAGCCGGCGCAGCGTTTGGTAACGCCGCCGTCTACATGGAGAAGTTTCTTCAAAACCCGCGCCACATCGAAATCCAGATCTTGGCCGACAAGTTCAAAAATGCGGTCTACTTGGGCGAACGGGATTGCTCGATGCAACGTCGGCACCAGAAGATTCTGGAAGAGTCGCCGGCACCGGGCATCAGCCGCAAGCTGATCGAGCGCATTGGCGAGCGCTGCGTGGCGGCGTGCAAAAAGATCGGCTACCGGGGCGCGGGCACCTTCGAGTTTCTCTATGAGAACGGCGAGTTCTACTTTATTGAAATGAATACACGCGTGCAGGTGGAGCACCCGGTGACGGAGATGGTCACGGGTATCGACATCGTGAAGACGCAAATCATGGTGGCGGCCGACATGAAGCTGCCGTTCACCCAGCGCCAGATCGAGATGAAAGGGCACGCAATTGAGTGCCGTATCAATGCCGAGGACCCCTACAACTTCATGCCGTCACCTGGCCGGGTCACGACTTGGCACACTCCGGGCGGACCAGGTGTTCGGGTGGATTCACATGTGTATGCCAACTATTTTGTGCCGCCCCACTACGACTCGATGGTGGGCAAGCTCATCACCCACGGCGACACCCGCGAGCAGGCCATGGCGCGGATGCGCTGCGCGCTGCTGGAAATGGCCGTGGAGGGCATCAAGACCAATATCCCGCTGCATCGCGAGCTGATGAACGACGCCAAATTCATGGCTGGTGGCACCAATATCCATTATTTGGAACATTGGCTTGAGCAGCACAAACGCTAAAACCGCATAAACCCCATGTTTGAGTTGCTCCTGGTGTGCCAGCAGGCCGGTGTGGATGCGGTCAGCGACACACTCGAAGCGCTGGACGCCCTGAGCGTCAGCGTGGAGGATGCCGACGCCGGCTCCGATCAGGAAAACGCCTTGTTTGGCGAGCCTGGCATGCCGCCGCCCGCTCAAGCATGGGAACAATCGCGGGTGACCGCGCTGTTTAACTACCTGGCCGACGCAGAAGCAGCGCGCCGTTTGGTACAGCAGCTGCATGGCGCAGAAATCCGCCACACCGCAATCCAGCCGCTGCCCGAACAAGACTGGGTGCGACTGACCCAATCGCAGTTCGACCCCGTAGAAATCACCCCCGACTTCTGGGTGGTCCCGAGCTGGCATACGGCGCCGGAACAAGCCCGCACCGTTCTGCGGCTCGATCCCGGCTTGGCATTCGGCACCGGAACCCACCCCACCACCGGGATGTGCCTGCGCTGGATCGCGCAACACCCGGGACAGGCCAGTGTGCTGGACTACGGTTGCGGTTCCGGCATTCTGGCCATCGGCGCGGCTTTGTGTGGTGCGGGCGCGGTAGTGGCTGTGGATATCGATCCGGCAGCGGTGCTTGCAAGCCAAGCAAACGCAGAGGCCAACGGCGTGCAAATCATCAGCGGGACGCCGGAACTGGCAATCGATCGGTACACCCTGGTGGTGGCCAATATTCTGGCGACGCCCTTGAAAGTGCTAGCCCCCTTGCTGTGCAACCATGTAGCCCCCGGCGGACGCTTGCTGCTCGCAGGCATTTTGGAGCGGCAGTGCGAAGAGCTGACGCAAGCCTATGCCCCCTACTGCGCCCTGGAAGTGATGGACAGCCGCGAGGGCTGGATCCTGATGTCAGCCACGCTATGAGCATCATCACCCAGTGCCCCCAATGCGCGACCCAGTTTCGTGCCACACCACAGCAACTGAGGACATCAGAAGGCTGGGTGCGCTGTGGCCAGTGTGACCAGGTTTTCGACGCAAGCGCGCACGCCGTGAGCCAGCGCGCAGGACCACCGCCCGAGACCGATGTCATGGTTCCGTTGCGCGCGGAGTCACCCACAACCCAGGAAGAGACCGCTGCGCTCGACCCACCGACAGCACCGGTTGGAACACTTTTTTCTGACCTCGCACCCGATTCGGCGAATGCGCCGTCGCGCTGGACCGGACGCCTGTGGCTGGGCGCCGCTCTGCTGCTGGCGCTATTGCTTCTAGCGCAGTGGGTTGGGCACGAAAAGAATATGTTGGCTGCGCGTGCCCCTTTCCTTCAACCCGCTCTGCACGCGATGTGCGAGGCAATTGGCTGCGTACTCAAGGCCCCGCAATCCCCGGAATTTCTCCAGATTGAAGCGTCGGCATACGACCCCTTGGGAGAAGACTTGTACCGGCTGAGCCTGACCCTGCGCAATACGGCCAACTGGCCTATTGCCTACCCAGCGATTGAGTTGACCATTACGGATGCCGCTGAGCGACCCCTGGTCCGGCGGGTGCTACTGCCCGGCGACCTGGCCGTTCAAGGCGAACAGATGGACGCCCACAGCGCCCAAGAGCTCACCCTCTATTTGCGCAGCACGCTGGCCATTGCGCCCGGCTTATCGGGCTACCGGCTCACGGCGTTTTACCCATAAAAAAAACCCGGCACGGATGCCGGGTTTTTTTCCCTTCACGCAAAGCTTCAGGGTTTCTTGCCGCTCGGAAAAGGCCATGCAG
>Ga0214921_10011963_pt1 | contig 10459 bp, 12 predicted proteins | sample LL1505_MetaG_FD_177992 | JGI IMG/M metagenome (GOLD analysis project Ga0214921, IMG submission 177992) | Freshwater microbial communities from Lake Lanier, Atlanta, Georgia, United States - LL-1505 | ecosystem: Environmental > Aquatic > Freshwater > Lake | place: USA: Georgia | collected...
TTATAAAATGTAAATCCATCTATAATTTTCATTATATTTTTAATATGATTATTTTTTTATATGATTTTATATAAAATTTCTAAAAACACATATAAATATATTGTTATTTTACACTATTATATGAATTTAATTAAAATTTCTAAAAAATATAATCATTTAGTTTTAGATAATACTGAAATAAATGAGGATAATGCTATTATCAATTTTAATTATTTTATTGTTTATTATATAAACTGTTTAGTAAATGATAATTATATGGATTGGTTACTTAATCAAATAAATATTATAATTAATAATAATTGTAAAATTTATATAATTGCTACTATTCAAAAAGAAAACGAACAAATATTCAAACAAAATGTAATTCATATATTTCCAACTGTAGTAATTGAATGTTTTTATGAAGAAGAATTTGAATACAGAGGTATTATGAAAGTATGGGAATTAGGACAAATTCATAATAATGATACTGATATTATATTATATTTTCATTCTAAAGGATTGTCACATTTTAATAATTATGAACCTTGTAGAAACCAACATTATAATATTATATTAAATAACTTTGAAATGATAGACGAGATTTTTACGACATTTCCAAAAATTAATAAAGTAGGATTTTTTTCTGGCGGAATTGGTTGGATTTGGTATAACTTTTGGTTTGCGCGATGTTCTTATATAAATAATGTAGAAAAACCAATAAAAACTACTAGGAGACATTATTATGAAGATTGGTTATCTAGGGTAGTAGTTAAAGGCGATGAAATTTCTATCATTGAAAGACCTATGACTTATTATAAAAATACATTATTAGAATGTTATGGATTTTTTACTGATGGCGTTAATATACCCAATATAGGTGCGCATTATAATGCCGACGAAAATAGAATGTATTATGTTGATATACCATGAATGTAATAATATATCTATTTATCAAAAGTTAATAAATATAAAAATTGGTTGATATCACCTAATATTTCATCACGAACATTCAATAAATCACTGTCTTTTTTACTATCAAAAAACATATTCATATCACTCAAAAAAGTTCTATATTCAAATATTTTTGATTTGAAATCTTTTAAATTATCACTATCAGTTAAATCTATTCTTTTTTCCAACATTTTTACTCTTGATTGGTCTTTTCCTAATAAAATTTCTACGAATTTATCAATATTCTCATTTAGCCTTTCATATAACTCATCTGTTGCTTTATGTTGTGAAAACGAGTGTGTTTTCCAATGATATAACTTAACCATATTGAGAACTTGTAAGAACATTTTTATAATATTGGATTTTTCGCGATTATTGATATTATATTTACCATTTATGCGAACTGATTTTTTAAAACCACCTCTTTTATAAACACTACGAGTTCTTTGTTTTTTTGATTTATTTTTCTTATTTTTAATTGTACTCATAATTATTTATTATAGAGTATTTAAAGATAAATTTATATCACTAAATAATATAATGAATTTTAATATTTTGCTATTTACAATTGCTGGATTTTTAATTACAAATGTAAAATGTTATTCTTTTTTACTAACTAAAATGTTTTCATCCAAACAAGAATTGCCAGCAAATACTTTATTGAATTATCCAAGATTGACATACAATGAATTAACAGACCAAGATAAATATGATTTACAATGGTATGTTGTTGGAAAATCAAGCGATTTTGTTAAAAATAAACCATACAAGGCAAGGATTTGGAATAAAAATTATGTTGTTTGGAAAAATAACGATGGAAACTATAATGCTCTTGACGATGTTTGTTCTCATAAAGGTGCTTCATTATCCGCTGGAAAAATTGTAAACAATAATGTAATGTGTCCTTATCACGGATATGAATTCAATTGTAATGGAACTTTAACACACGTTCCTGGTATTTGTTTTCATCCATCTCCTGTATATGATTTGCCTAAATATGATATTGTAGATAAGAATGGTTGGGTTTATATTAATACGATGAAACAACCACGCGGAGTAAATGTTACAGAATTAGAAGAGCAAATTTTTGTGGAACCAGAAATCGCACAAAATTGTTCATTAGTTCATCTTGATATGGAATATAATTGTTATTCTAGAGTATTAAGTGAAAACTCTCTTGATATTATGCACATAGCATTTGTGCATACATTTGGTAATGCTAAGCGTCCAAATCCAACTAAAGAAGAACCACCAAAGTTAGTAGGAAAACATCATTATAAGAGTCGCTATTTTTATGAAGCAGGTGAAGATAGTATAGCGCGTAAAGTCTTTGGAGTGAAAGATTTGGTCATTGAAAATGAATTTATTTTACCACATACAACTGTAGCAAGAGTCATATTTGGTGATTTTGTAAGTACTGTTATTACATTTGCTTTACCTATTGGTGAAAACAAGAGTAAACTATTTGTAAAAACATATCGTAACTTTTGGCAAAATAATTTTGGAGATATGGTTACGAAAAATACAATGTACAATACCATGTTACAAGATAAAGCGGTTGTTGAGAATATTGATAGTCGTTTTATGGATGGTAAATTCAATATGCGATTTGACAAATTACAAAATACTTATAAATCGTTTTATAAGAAATTTGTTCATTCTTTTTCTGGTGATGGAAACAATATTTTTTCTAATGAAAATAATTCGTTAAATAAACCAATTATAGAAGAAGTTTCAGATAATGAAAGACCTTCCTCTAATGAAGTGTAAATAATAAAAAAATTGAAAAATATTATAATATTAATTATTAAATGAATATTATACAAAATGACAACTAATACCGAAAATATGTTTATTACTATAGAAGATAATAAATCAGATTATCCTTTAATATTTACACGTTATCTATATTCTAAAGAAGATGTATTACATTCATTGTTTATAGCATTGTTAGAGAAACAAACTGATGAAGCTTTATTTTGGGCATATGAATTATATTATTCTGGGTTTCAAGAAGAAACATTAGACTATTTATTAAAACATTATCATGAAATATATGAAAATCAAAATAGCAAAAGTTTTAAAACTTTTATAATAAAACAATATAATTCTTGGATTGAAACAAAAAAAGATTTTATTATAGGAACTATTGTCTGGAATTTATGTAACAGCAAATATGATTTACATAAATTTGTTCAATTGTATTTCAAAATTAACACTGAAAATAAAAAACAAAAAGAAACTTTACAAAAACCAAATAAATTACGATTAATCATGTGCGATAATGATATAGAACAATATAAAACAGTAGAACATTCACAAGGAATGGGATGTAAAGTATTACCTTATGTATGTAAATATCAAATACATAGGGAAGTATCCAATTTATTTGAAGCAACAAATATTGATTTTGTAAATGAATATTATTATAATTGGTTGTATTATTCTTATTTTTCTCCTACTTGGAAAGAGAGGTTGACTAAATATAACTATAGAATTTGTAATGAAAGTAAACAAATTATAATGAATGATGATGACGAAGATGATTTTTATAGTTTATATAGTTATATTCCAGATGAACAATCAAAAGAAACACAACAAATGTCTCTAGGAAATAATATAAAACAAATGAATGTTGAAGAATTTTGTAATAAATATTTTATTTAAGCAGTAGAATAAGTAATGAAAGTAGTTAAAGCAAATAATAAACCTCCCCATATAGCATCCATTATTGCTAAAAGAGGTTTCCATTGTTTAAATAAGGCATAATTTGTACTATCATAAACAGCATAGATTATTAAACCGAATAAAAACGCATCTAACAATGTTCTTTTTTTACTTATAATAAAATAATTTAAACCGAAAATTAAGAAAAAATAACATATAATTGCTCCTAATAGGTTCACTTGTAAAATAACGCGTTGCACTGATGCTATTTGATTTTCAAAAGCACGTTGATTTAAAGTAATATATGCTCCATCTAAAATTAATAGAGCAATTGAAGAAATAATGATTTCTTTTATCCACTTTGCCATTATATAGTATATTTATAAATTATTTATTTTTGGAAAAATAGTGAATAATTACTATTTTGTTACCACATTTTAAACAAAAATTATATTTTAATTTAACAAACGGTTTATGATACCAAATTGTATAAAAACATTAAAACAATATTTTTCAGTCTCAATGAAAAAGTTTGTACAAAACTAGTAGTTAACTTTTCAAAAATGGACATTTTAAAAATGTCCAATTTTGAAAACCTGAAGGAAAATGTTTGTAAAAAGTTCACTTCACTCGGTAATCGTCTAAAACCCAAAAAAATCATTCAAAAATTGTTAGCATAATTTTTTATGTTTTTTTAATTAGTTTAATTTAGTCGTAAAATATATTCCAATATCTATATGGACGGAACAAATTTTACGAACTCAGATAATACTGAAAAAATAATTATTAATATGACTTCACTACCTGAGCAATTAAATAATAATGAAAAAACAAAAAAAAATATCAGTAACAGCGCAAATGGAACGGATTGGAACGAAAAAAACGAATTAGCCCATAAACAAAAATATATGTGTTTATGTTGTGACTTTTCTACGAGTAAAAAATATGATTATGACCGCCATAATAATTCTATTAAACATTATAATAGAATAAATAATATTAGTAAGAATAATGATATTATTTGTGAAAATTGTCGCAAAAAATATAGCAATAAAACAAATTTAAATAAACATATGAAAAAATGTAAAGATAACGGAGAACATAGCACAAATATAGATAATGACAAAAATATACAACCAGCAAAAACGGCTATTTCAAGCGATTTAGTATTAGAAATATTAAAACAAAGTAAAGATATACAAAGTTTTTTAGTAGAACAAACAAAAGAATTACATAACACATTGATACAACAGAATAATAAAATTTTGGAATTATCTAAAAATCAATATGTAGTGAATAATACAATGAATAATACACAACAATTCAATTTGAATTTTTTTCTCAATGAAACGTGTAAAGACGCAGTTAATATAACAGATTTTGTTAATTCATTGGAATTAAATGTAGAAGATTTTGAAGCAACAGGGAAATTGGGTTATGTAGAAGGTATTTCAAGAATAATAATCAATGGAATGAGGGATATGGAAGTAGAGAAACGACCAATGCATTGTACAGATTTCAAAAGAGAAACATTATATATAAAAGATGAAAATGTATGGACGAAAGAGAATATAGATAAAAATAAATTCAAAAAGGTTGTTAAAAAAGTAGCACAATTGAATTTAAATCAACTACCAAGATGGCAAGCAAAATATCCGGATTGTGTAAAATTGGATACTTGGGAAAATGAAGAATTTATAAAATTATCATTAGCAGCGTTAGGTTCTCGTAATGACGAAGAAGAAGAAAAATTTATGGATAAAATAATGAAAAATGTTCTAAGAGAAGTTGTTATCAATCGGAAATAAATTATATAGTTGTTGCGTTTTCAGATTCGTTTTCTGTTTTCATTTCACTAACATTTTCTTTATCTTCAATATCCAGCGTTTTGGTTATTTTCTTCTTAATATTATGTTGTTGTATAAAATATAAAACTAAATTAGGTACATTTGCTACATAGTTCATAATAGAATTATAAGTAATACCACATAGTAAATTATTATCCCCAGAATATTTAATGCTATACCACCAATATGGAGGGACATATAATATATATCCAGGGTTAACATCAAATTCCAAGAATTTTAATTTATCCATATCATTCTTATATTGAGTTTGTGTATTCCAAACATTTATTGGAGAACGAAATTCATAATTTTCATAATCTTTAATTAAATGTAAATATTTGGTGCTTTTCCATGGTGTCATTTTAATAGTAATTTTACCAGAATGAATACTATAAAAATTTCTATAATTAGTATGATATCGTAATGGCGTTATACAATTTTTAGAACCGGATAAAATATCAAATTTGGTTTGTAAATTCATTGTAGGTTTTAAAAAAATATCTACATTGTAAAATTCTTGGTTTAAACCACTTTCTTCTACAAATTCATTATTATTTTCTATAAAATAATTAGATTTAGGGTCACTTGATATTAGGGATGCTGCGCTTTGATATGGCAATACTAAATAATCAACATTATTAATATTCGGGTTCCAATAATCATTAATATCTTTAAGTTTTACATCATATTTATCAAAATTAATAATAGTTTCATTATTAATATTTTCATAAAACTCAGGACAAAGAGAATTGAATTCAAAAAGAACAGGTTGTTTTATATCGCAAACTTCTTGTAAATGTTGGTTAGTTGTATAATCTAATTCATATATTTCTAAATCTTCGCTTGTTTTTAATTGATGCGTTATATGAATATAAAGAAAGAGAACTAATAAAAAAATGATAATATTAAATAGAAAATTCATATTATATAATTCAATGAAATATATAATATATTATTGTTTAGATTTTACATTTTTTAACGAACAATTATTTATTCCTTATAATCTGGATGTTCTCTAAGCCATAAAAATATTTCTGTTTTTAAAATATTATCTGTAATCAAATTTTGTTTATCAATTAATTTGCCATTATGATTTTTATTATTATTTTCTTTTAAATATTGTAAAAGTGTTTTTTTATCATAACATATATTATCATCAATATCACGAATTGGTATATCCATTATTTTGTTAGATAATGGACAAATAAAATGTTCTGGTGGTTTTATAATCTCAGGTTCAGGGTTAGGTTCTATTATTGAAGAATCATGAAGTGGTGGTATATGCGGTATAATTACAGGTTCACTATTTTCAATAGTTCTATTATTTTTAGGAATAACGTTCAAACATTCTAAATATTCCATATCTTGTTGAATACGAATACGTGCGTTTTCTTCATTTTCTAATCTACGTAATTGTTTGCGTCGTTCTTCTTCTTGTTGTTGTTCTAATAATGCTTCCTGATAGAATTCTTGCTGTAACTGTCTTGCGTATTCTTCATCGTCTATAATCATTTGTTCTTGAGTATTTTCTATATTCATTGGGGTTGAATGTGTTTCATCAAGTGGTTGTTCCATTATAAATTCAAGATATCTATATACATATTAGATTTAATAATTTTTACAAGATTTTTCAATTTTTTTTTTGCTGTTTTCATTTTTCTATTTATAATATAACCAATAATAAAATAAAAATGGAACAATCATATGAACAAACTATGGTAAATCAAATATTTTCAGTTCAATATAAATTTGATAATATATTGGGCGAAGTGATAACGAATGTATTTAATTTATATGATATAGATGGTGATGGAAATTTAGATTATGATGATTACATAAGTTTTATAAGCGATTTAATGTATGTATCTATTTTGATGAAACGAATGAAAAATATACAATACAATATAGATAATGTAATGAGGTTTGCTAAATGGACAGCCAAAAATATATCAGAACATTTATTTAATGGAACAATACAATTATTGCCATTTGAAGTATTCTCAAAAAAAATAATATATGCGTTGACTGAATATAACAATAGTCCAATAAGCGATAATGATATGCATTTCTCTTCATTATTACCAGAATTTATGAATTTTTTTAATTATTATATCCAATTATCTCATCGTCGTGGGTGGCCTTCATTATTAAGTGTAGGTGGAAATGAAAACAATAATATACAAGAACAATCAAATCAACCCAATATACAAAGTTCTCAAAGTGAAGAAAACGTTTCATCAAATAATATTGAAACAGAACAAAGACCATCTCAAGAAATACAAGAGATACAACCTCAAAATATTCCATTTAATGATATAGACCAATTTGATATACCAGACACACCATCTATAGGAGTATCAATACCACAAGAACCCGAACCTCCACATGAATTAGAGGTTAAAGAAGGAATAATAATACCAATAACAAGAATGGGTTATGATATGATAGAAGGTGATTTGAATATAAATCAATATATTTATTCTAATATAGGTGAGAACATTACTTTTAAAGTGGGTGAAAATTATTACTTAACAAATAAATCAATCATAAAAACTATGATTAATCTGGGAGAAAAAGATAATGCGTTGTATTATGGGTGTAGTTGTGAAATAAAAGATGATTGGACACGGCCAGAAACTTGGGCTAGGTTAGACCAAGTCGTTATAAATAATCCAATATATTTTCATATTCAACATTTGGGGTTACCAATACGATATGTTTTATTTAAAGATATTCAAGCCGTTCTAGATAGTGATAACGCATTTTTTTGTATAGAAAAACCAGAAAATCCAGTTTATATACCATCATTTGCTAGCGACAATGTATTAAATCACGGAATAGGTTCAATGTCCGGAGTTCATTGTCAAGATGGTCAAAGTGATATCATTTATCAAATAAAAAAATTTAAGCCGCGGTTTTCAATGTTTTAAGCATAGGAAAACAATGAAAAAGTATAATATTTTAAAGATTTAATTTTTGTTTCGAATAAGCATTTGCTGAACTAATAGCTTGACCTATACCAAGTATTTGTGATAAATTTAAATCTCTATCAAAACGTAATTCTTTTAATAGTTTAGATGTTCTGGTGTAATAAGGTTCGTCGTATTCACCTGGATATAACCTTTTGTGATTTGTTATAAGTCTTTCAATTTGTGATACAGGCATTTTTTTACCAACAGGAAGGCGGTTTTTAAAAGTTTTATTTTTTTTATTACTTCTGGATTTTGAACTACTTCTTGAATTACTTCTTGAATTACTTCTTGAATTACTTCTCGATAACGAACTAGGAATTCTAGGCATTATATAATATAATATAACATTTTTATTCGTCATTAATTTTTGGCGCTAAATAAAATACTAATTTAGAAATTTCATCTCCTAAAGAATATGTAATTTTCATTGGGAAATCGCGAGTTAATTTAATTTCAATATCTTTTGCCAATTTACTATACATACAAATGCTATGTAAATATTTAAGACCAAATGACAAAGATATAGTTTCTCCATCATTAATAGCAAATTCATCTAAATCATCAATATTTATATCAACCATCATTTTACCTGTTTCTTGACTGGTCGCACATAATGTAATTTTTTCTTCACTACAATCAATTAATAAATCTTCACCAAACATTTGTAACTGGTTAATAATATTCGCAAAATTTGCTGAATTTATTGTTAAATCTGCTTGACTATCCATTTCAGGAATTCCAATAATATCACATTCAATATCCATTAATGGTAATTCAAAATGTTTATCAAATATTTCTTTATTTTCACAAGTAAAATGAACGAATAATTTATCACTATCTTGATTATCATAAATAATATTTAATTTTTGTCCTTTATCGCGTGAATTAAGAATTTTAAATAATATTGTAGTATTTATTCCTAAACAAATATTAGCTGCTTGTGTATGTTCATATACATCAAACCAAGATTTTGATAATTCAATTTCAAAAATAGAAACACGTGAGGTGTCCATAGATTGTAAATAAACACGTTCTTTTTCAAACATAATATTAACATGTTCTGAAAATAATTTGATGTGTTGAAATAAAGAAGCAAAACTATCGGCTTTTTGAGGATTGTTGATAACGATATTCATTTTATAAAAACTTTAATAATATTTGTAAAATAAAATAACAAATATTATTTAATTCAATTTTGTGATATATTCAATTAAAGAATTATTATTATTATCAAGTATTTGTTTTGTATCTATTTTATTAAATTTAACCATCTTGCTAATAACGATTTTATCTATAAAAGGATTTAATATTTGTGAAATAGATTCAAATACATTAGGTATATTATATAAATAAACCTTTATAAGTTTAACATTGAATTCAGTAGCATTATTTAAACAAACATCACAATACATTTTTAATATATCTTTATACCGATGGCAAGAAGAAACAGAAAATGTATCTAAATTTACATGAACTTCATAATTTCCATATTGGTCTATACAATATTGAATTAATCTGTATAAATAGGTAATAATATCATTATAATTACTTGGGTTAGCATAAAGTTTAAATACTGTATAATCCATAAAGATTTTATTAGAGTTATGTATTATTACAAAAGTGTTTGAGCATAATGTATTTAAATCACACTGTGATGAAATATTAGTAGCACAATTTAGTTTTTGTTTGTTTTTTAAAAATAAATTTTTGTTTGAATTATTATAGAATTCATTTTGTAGTTTTTGTAAATCATTTTTCAAATTAGAATTATTCATTATTTAATATTTACATATAATTTTATATATTTTATAACAAATTATATTTTATAAATCATCACAAGTTTCAAATTCTTGCTGAACTAAATTTCTTAAATTTACACTGGTTAAATCATTATTGACATTATCAAATGTAATATTTTCATTAGCGTTATTATTCAAATTACCTAAATCTGAAAATACATTAATTCTTTCTTCAAGTAGCGTTTTATTAACTTCCATAGTATATGATTGAAGTTTTAAAACGACGTCCTTAATATTATTC
>Ga0214921_10011965_pt1 | contig 10456 bp, 6 predicted proteins | sample LL1505_MetaG_FD_177992 | JGI IMG/M metagenome (GOLD analysis project Ga0214921, IMG submission 177992) | Freshwater microbial communities from Lake Lanier, Atlanta, Georgia, United States - LL-1505 | ecosystem: Environmental > Aquatic > Freshwater > Lake | place: USA: Georgia | collected 2015-05-28
TCAGGTACTGAATTTTCTTGGCTATGAACTTGGGCCGGTAGAGTGTACCAAAGAGGATACATAACATCCTGATTTTGATCCTTATATTTGTATCATCAATTTTAATCCATGAGAAAATACTCGACTGCCATTAGTTTTGTTATTGCATTTTTTCTTTATGTTTCAATTTTCGCCCAAGATCAGTTGGCATCTAAACTTCCTTTTGATGGCAAAGTGACTACTGGTAAACTAGCCAACGGACTTATTTATTACATAAGGGAAAACAAAAAGCCAGAGAAAAAAGTTGAACTGCGACTGGTCATCAAGGTAGGTTCGATCATGGAGGATGATGATCAACAGGGACTAGCGCACATGGCAGAGCACATGGCATTCAATGGCACCAAGAATTTCAAAAAAAATGATATTGTTTCCTACCTGCAAAGCATCGGTGTTGAATTCGGTAACGACCTGAATGCCTATACCAGCTTCGATGAAACAGTCTACATCCTGCCCATTCCAACCGACCAACCTACGAATCTTGAAAAAGGGTTTCAGATCCTGGAGGATTGGGCACATCAGGTAACATACCTCGATGAAGACATCAACAACGAAAGGGCCATTATCCTTGAAGAGAGCCGCATGGGTAAAACTGGTGAAGAGCGGATGTTCAAGAAAATCTATCCTGAACTTTTCAAGGGTTCCAAATATGCACACCGCCTTCCTATCGGTGTAGACAGCATCATCAAAACATTCAATCCAGAAGCCATCAGGCGTTTTTACAATGAATGGTACAGGCCTGACCTGATGGCAGTCGTTGTGGTTGGTGATATCTCTCAGGCAGATGCCATGAAATACATCACCAAACATTTTTCATCTATTCAGTCAGCTTCAAACAGAAAACGTGATTTTGCCAGTGTCCCTGCTTACACAGAAAACAAAGCCATGGTCGTTACAGACAAAGAAGCCACAGGTTATGAATTCTCCATCAACTATCCGGCAATGGCTTTTCAACACCCACAGACGATTGGGGAGTACAGAAAAGAATTGTTGAACAATTTATATACCTCACTTCTGGGCAATCGCCTTCGGGAATTGACACAAAAAGAAAATCCTCCCTTTGTATATGCAGGTGCCAATTTCGGTGGATATGCCAAAAATTATCAATCATTCAGCATCCAGGGCGGCACAGGAACCAACGATGTACAAAAAGGCATCGAAGCTACCCTCATTGAACTGGAGAGGGTAAAGCGGTTTGGATTTACTGAACCCGAACTCGAAAGAGCCAGAAAAAATATCATGAGTGCTTATGAGCGGAGTTGGAACAACCGTGATAAAACAGAGTCAAGCCAGTTTGCAGATGAATACATCAGGCATTTTACAGACAATGAAGCTGTTCCGGGCATTGATGCTGAATTTGACATGATTAAAAAATTGCTTCCTACCATCAAACTCAATGAGGTAAATGCCATCACTGATCTTTTCAAAAATGAGAAAAACAGGTTTACCTATGTGATGGGACCAGCAACAGGGTCAAAACTCCCTGCCCCAGACAATATCGTGGCCATGCTTGATGCAAAGGCCATTGACCCTGCGATCAAGCCTTACGAGGAAAAATTCATTGCCACCAATTTGCTTACCAAGATTCCCAAGTCAGGGAAACTGTTAAGCAGTAAAAAAAATACGGTACTTGGCACAACAGATTTATTGCTCTCCAACGGAGTTAAGGTATCCCTCAAGGTAACTGATTTCAAAAATGATCAGATTTTGTTTTCTGCCACCCGGTATGGCGGATTGTCCAACTACTCACTCACAGACAAGTATAGCGCAGAAAATGCCGTTACCATGGTCTCTAGCATGGGTGTGGGTGCATTCAGTCCAACAGATCTCGGAAAAGCCCTGGCAGGAAAGTCTGTCATGCTCAGGCCTTCTATTGCCAATTACAGTGCAGGTTTTTCAGGAAGCAGCAGTAAGAAAGATATCGAAACACTTTTTCAGTTGCTCAACCTTTATGTAAAGGAACCCAGAAAAGACAGTGCTCTTTATACTTCAGTCATTCAACGGGGTAAAGCCCAGGTGGCCATGCTCGGTGCCAATCCACAGGTGGCGTTCATCGATACCCTGACCAAGGTCTTGTACAACAACAATCCTTTGGCACCAACGGCTGTGCCAAAACTTGAAAATTTTGATAAGATTAATCTTGACCGATCGCTAGCCATTTACAAAGATCGGTTGGGCGATATCGGAGGAATGAATATTGTCATTGTTGGAAGTTTTGATGAAAAGGAAATGATTTTGTTGTTGGAAAAATATGTGGCAGGTTTGCCCGCTACAAGCAAATCAACGTTTACAGACAACAAGGTGAAACTTTTCACCGGAACAAATGATTTCAGGTTCAAAAAAGGGAAGGAAGACAAGAGCTTGATCATTGGCATTTTACATGGTGAGATACCCTATAGTGCGTCAACTGCCCTGAAGTTCAGCGGATTGGGAGATGCCATGAACATCATCATCACAGAAGAAATGCGCGAAAAAATACAAGGTATTTATGGTGGTGGGGCCAGTATTGAATACAGCAAAATTCCAACAGGCAGGTTCCAACTGGTGCTTCAGTTGCCCTGTGGACCAGCAAAAGTTGACACGCTCATTGCAGTTTTTAACCATGAGTTGAAAAAGATGGCTGAGAGAGGTGTTGCCCAACCTTATGTAGACAAGGTTAAAAAAGCTTGGCTGGAAAAATACAAGGTAGATGCAAAGACAAATGAATATTGGCTCTCGGTATTGCAATCCATCAACAGGGGTGAAACCACTGCTGATCGCATCCTGAATGCCGAAAAATATTTCAGTGAATTGACTGCTGCAGACATCAAAGAGGCTGCCATGATTGTTCAAAAGGCTTCTGGGAAAATGATCGCTGTTCAGATGCCAGAAACCATCAAGCAATAATTTAAACCAAAGGTTTTGTTGTTACCCATTGAGCCTGAAGAAATCATTGACCTGCCTTTTGTAGAAAGTCTGTGCTGGAGGATGCTGGTGGAAGGAGCCACCAACAGAAAAAGCGCTATGCACCAGTCGGTTATATCCACTGCAAAAGACAATCTTGCCTACATGCGGACAGTCGTGTTGAGACGGGTGGATGCCGATACCCGGAAAATCTATTTGCATACCGACAACCGAAGCAAAAAAATGGAGGATATCAAGAGAAATGAACACCTCAGCTGGTTGGTATACGATCAATCATTGAGGTCTCAAATCCGGCTCAGTGGCAAAACGATTGTCCATCACCTTGATGATCTTTGCGCCGAACAATGGAGCAAGACCGGCCACCACAGCAGAAGATATTACATGACTGACCAGCCGCCCTCAACATCACTTCAACAACCTTCCACCGGACTCAACCATGCATTGACTGCATTTGATTATACCTTGGAAGAAAGCGAATCAGGGTTTCAAAACTTTGTTGTAGTTGAAACCTGCATCGATTGGATGGAGTGGTACTATACCCATAGCAAGGGCAACAGGAGGGCTGGTTTTACTTATGCGAATGGTAGCTTATCCAGTGCTACATGGTTGATGCCTTAGCCTGTTTTGGTTTAGATGCGCCTTTGTCTTACCTTTGCACCATTCATATAGTCTCTCGACAGCCCTGTTATTCTTACGTGTCAAAGTTCATCAGGTCATTTTAGGGCAGGTTATATAGCATCTGACAGGATCAGGTGTTCACATTTAAATCATACATTTTGTTATTCAAGGACTTAAACCTCATTGAGCCGATCTTGAGATCGCTCGATACAGAAGGGTACACCACCCCCACACCCATTCAGGAAAAATCCATCCCCGTTGCATTGTCTGGCCGCGATTTGTTGGGATGCGCCCAAACAGGAACCGGTAAAACCGCAGCGTTTTCCATTCCCATTTTGCAACAACTTCACCAGGCCAAACAAGCCGGTGGCAAGCAGTACAACAGCATAAAAGCGTTGATCCTTACCCCAACCCGTGAACTGGCCATCCAGATTGACGAAAGCATTGCTGCGTATGGTCGTCACCTTGACCTAAAGCACCTTGTGATCTTTGGTGGCGTATCACAGCATCCACAAACCACGGCCCTCCGCCAAGGCACCGACATCCTCGTGGCCACCCCCGGGCGTTTGCTGGATTTGATGCAACAAGGCTTTATCAATTTGGCTTTCATCCAAATATTTGTATTGGACGAAGCCGACAGGATGCTCGACATGGGATTCATCCATGATGTCAAGAAGGTGATTGCCAAGCTTCCCACAAAAAGACAAACTTTCTTCTTTTCTGCCACCATGCCGAAAGAGATTGCCTCTCTGGCTGACAGCATTCTTGACAGACCTGTCAGGGTTGAAGTGACTCCCGTCTCATCAACCGCTCAAACCATTCAGCAGTCCATGTATTATGTTGAAAAGGACGACAAGAAAAAATTACTTGTCCACCTGCTGGAAGACAAATCAATTGAGCGCGCACTGGTTTTTGCCAGGACCAAGCACGGATCTGACAAAATCGTGAAAGACCTTCACAAATACGGTATTGGTGCAGAAGCCATCCATGGAAATAAATCACAGAATGCAAGACAAAGGGCTTTGTCCAACTTCAAATCAGGCGCCACACGCGTTCTTGTAGCAACTGATATTGCAGCAAGAGGAATTGATGTAGACAACCTCACCCATGTTATCAACTATGAATTGCCCAATGTTCCAGAAACTTATGTGCACAGGATTGGCCGTACGGGCAGGGCAGGGGCAAGTGGTATCGCCTTTTCATTCTGCGATCATGAAGAAAGGGAATTCCTTCGCGACATCCAGAAACTCATTGGCAATGCTATACCAGTGGTAGACAACCATCCACACGCAATGGAAATCTCCTCCATGGATATGCGCAGCATGCCGCCACAAAGAACACAGGGTCAGCAGAGCAGAAGGTCTTTCGGTTCATATGAAAGGGCTCCTCAGCGATCCGGTTTCTCTGAAAGGTCAGGCCAAAGAAGTTACAGTTCCGAGAGGGCTCCCCAACGAACAGCTTCTTCAAAGATTGTCCTTCGCAAGGCCAATTGATCAATTGAAAGAAAGCAGGTTCTCTGGAACTGATGTTGGGGTATTGTTTTAATGATTTTTTGAGTGCTGTCAGACCTAGTGAAACTAGCACCTGACAGCATTTTTTTTGCAAAACGGCGCGAAAGGGTAGCCAGATGGTTGAATTGACTTACGATTTCCGAAATCCTGCCCCATTTTAACATTCCTTTTTTGCTTCATAGCGCTGCAGGGCATAGTTTTGCCGGCGAATTGAACTTTTTCTTGCCGTTTCTTGTTGAAATTTCAGGTCTGACAAAGTTCAATTTCAAACTGTTGTAGTTCTAAATAAATATTATGGCTGGTTTTGATACAGATGTTTCACTCGCCCGATCCATCAGGCGATTTTTTGAAGTAATCAGAATTGAAAAAAAAGAAGTGTCAGCCATTTACTTCTATGCCATTCTCAGCGGACTTATTCAATTGTCTCTGCCGCTCGGTATTCAAGCCATCATCAATTTTGCCCAGGTTGCTGCAGGCAGAGGCAAGCTGCCTACTTCCATGTGGATTCTCATCATTTTGGTTGTTGGAGGGGTGTTGATTTCAGGGATTGTTCAGGTCAATCAAATGAAGGTGGTTGAAAAAATCCAACAAAGGATTTTTGCCCGCTATGCTTTTGAGTTCAGCTTTAAAATTCCAAGACTGAAACTGGCAGAAACAGATGGCTACCACATGCCGGAGTTGGTGAACCGTTTTTTTGACGTTGTTTCCTTACAAAAAAGTCTTTCCAAGTTGTTGCTTGAAATTCCCCTGGCTGTGATTCAGGTATTCTTTGGCATCATCTTGTTGTCGTTTTATAATCCACTCTTTATTGTGCTTGGATTGATGTTGTTGCTGATGCTCTACCTAAGCCTTTCATTAACAGCAAAGCGTGGGCTGGAAGCATCCCTGCGGGAAAGCAATTACAAGTACAATGTTGTCGCCTGGTTGGAGGAGTTGGCAAGGGCTTTCAAGACCTTTAAGGTTTCAGGCAAACACAATCTTCACCTGAAGAAAACGGACGAATTGTTGGAGGGATACCTCGAGGCGCGCACAGACCATTTCAATGTGTTGAAACTCCAGTATTGGAGCCTGATTATTTTCAAGCTGCTCATCACAGCAGCCATGTTATTTGTCGGAGCATTGTTGTTGATAGATCAGCAACTCAATCTTGGTCAGTTCATTGCTGCAGAAATTGTGATCATCACCGTGCTGGCGGCAGTAGAAAAACTCATCCTCAGCCTGGACAAGGCCTATGATGTATTGACCAGTTTGGAGAAGCTGAGCAAGGTTACCGACAAACAGTTGGAATCCAATGGAAAGCTCATGTTCAGTGAAAATAACAATGCAGTTTCCTTGCGTGCTGAAAATCTATCCTTTGGTTTCAGGAAAGATAAAAATATCCTGCAGCATATTGATTTCAATATAACTGCTGGGCAAAAAATTTGCATACAAGGCAATGCAGGTTCAGGCAAGTCAGTATTGATGGAGCTGGCGACAGGCTCGATTGATTCCCATCAGGGTTCGTTGTTGATCAACGATGTTCCCATTGGTAATTATGACCTGGAATCTTTCCGCCACCACATTGGTGTGTTCTATCACGAGCAGGATATTTTCCAAGGCACATTGATGGAAAACATCACCATGGGAGACAGCAGCATTGATGTGGAAGACCTCATGAAACTTGCAGATGTAGTAGGATTGAAAACACTCATCGCCTCTATGCCAAAGGGATTTGATGAAATGCTCGAGCCCACTGGCAAAGGATTGAGCAGTATTGTCGCTAAAAAAATATTACTGCTCAGGTCATTTGCCGGTTCACCAAAACTATTACTCCTGGACGAACCTTTTGAAATGGCTGGCGGTGAAGATTCTGACAAAATCGTTTCCTATCTGAAAAGCCTCAAACAAACAACCGTCATTGTGGTCACAGGAAACAAGACATTTGCTGAACAATGTGATCAGGTTTTGGTCATGGAAAATGGAATGATAAAGCAACAGTGATATGAAAAATGTTACAGAAACAATTCTCCATCAAACGGGGTACAATCCAACTTCTGTTAAAAAAATATACCGCGCAAACAAGATCAGCAAAGTGCGATACTGGTTTTGGGGGGTACTTATTTTTATTGCCACCATGATGTTTTTGCCGTGGACGCAAAACATCTCTACCAGCGGAACAGTCACTACATTATACCAGGATCAGCGCCCGCAGGAAATGAATACCATCATTCCTGGTCGCATCATCAAGTGGTGGGTCAAAGAGGGCGATTTTGTCAAGAAGGGCGATACCATTGTGCAGCTGGCCGATGTGAAAGATGATTACTTGGATCCGAAATTGGTGCAAAGGACTGAAGAGCAGTTGCAGGCCAAGCAACAGAAGATTGGATTTTACAACGAGAAGATCAGTGCAACAGCCAGCCAGGTAGAAGCCATGGAAATGTCCCGTAACCTGAAGCTGAATTCATTGGACAATAAATTGGAACAGCTCAGGAGAAAAGTGATCAGTGATAGTGCAGAGCTCGTGGCAGCAACCATTGACCATGGTATCGCCGTTCAGCAACTCGCTCGTGCAAAACAGATGTACAATGAGGGTATCATTGCATTGGTCGAGTTTGAAAGGAGAACAGCACAATACAACAAAGCCTTGGCAGTGTTGACGGAAAAGCAGCAAAAATTTCAAAATACATCACAAGACATTACCATCTGTCGCATAGAAATGAGCACCGTAAGGCAGGATGCGGCAGACAAGATTTTCAAGGCAAAAAGTGAAATTGCTGCTGCCCGCAGTGATGTAGCTGCAACAGATGGAGAGGTCGCAAAGAACCAGAACCAGTTGGCCAATTATGCCATCAGGGGGAGTCAGCGATGGATGATTGCTCCACAAAGCGGGCAAATCATCAAAGCTAAAAAATCCGGCATCAATGAAATGGTAAAGGAGGGTGAGATGATTGTTGAAATTGTTCCCAACAAAATTAACCAGGCGGTAGAACTCTATGTACAACCGATGGACCTTGTTTTGGTGGAGAAAGGACAACAGGTGCGCTTGCAGTTTGATGGATTTCCTGCCATTGTTTTTTCCGGATGGCCCGAAGCCAGTTATGGAACCTTTGTTGGTGAAGTAATTGCTGTTGAAACAAACAGGAGTGAAAATGGAAAGTTCAGGATGCTGGTGGTACCTGTCGAAAAAGAAAAAAAATGGCCCGCAGCGCTTAAGCTAGGTGCTGGTGTTCAGGGTTTTGCCTTGTTGAAAAATGTAAGCATTTGGTATGAACTCTGGCGGCAGATCAATGGATTCCCCCCCGAATTTTATCAATCCTCCACAGCAAAAGAAAAGACCAAGAACAACAAATGATCAGGCACGCCATATTGAAATCTGTTTTTGTATTCCTGTTGACCATTCCTCAGGCAGTTCATGTATGCGCTCAACAGAAAGTGCTGACATTGGAGAATACGATGGACATCATCAGAAAATTCCATCCTGTTGCCAAACAGGCAAAACTCGAAGTTGATCTGGCCAAGGCTTCACTCCAGGCTTCAAGGGGAGTCTTTGATCCTTCTTTTTACCTGCGCAATGAGAAGAAAAGTTTCGACGGAAAGAACTATTATTTTTATTCCAATCCGGAATTGAAAATACCCACTTGGTTTGGCATCGACATCGAAGCCGGGTTTGAAAACAATACAGGTGACCGGCTTGACCCAGTTACTTCAGCCGGGAAGAGCACCTATGCAGGCATATCCATTCCTGTATTGAAAGGATTGTTGTTTGATAAAAGGAGGGCAGCAGTGCAACAATCGAAGTTGCTTGTTCAAATGAGCAGACAGGATCAACTGCAGCAGATTGCAGATCTCCTCTACGAGGCGGTAGATGCCTATTGGAAATGGACTGCAGCACACCAGGTATACAGCATCCTGACAGAAACCACCAACAACAATGCCAAGCGATTTGAATTTGTGAAACGCTCATATGCAGGAGGCGACAGGGCCGCCATCGATACAACCGAAGCACTCGCCCAGTTGCAAACGGTACAGGCCATGCAGGCACAGGCCTGGCTTGAGTTGCAGCGCCAGCGTCTTGAGTTGAGCAATTTCCTGTGGAAAGATGATGCAACACCCTATGAACTGTCTGATGATGTTGTGCCTGATTCTTCCTGGAACCTTGTGATGATCAAGGAATATCCCTTGCCTGTTTTGGGTGATGCCATTGCCCAGGCATTGAAATCCCATCCCAAATTGATGTCCTTGGACTTTAAGCAAGACGTATTGGAAGTGGAGAAGAAAGCAAAATTTCAAGGTCTGTTGCCAACACTTGATTTAAACTACAATTTTCTCAACAAAGGATATGGTGTAAATAAATTCTTTGCACAGCCCTTGTTTGAGAACAACTACAAGTACGGCCTACAGTTCGGTTTGCCCTTGTTCCAGCGGGAGGCCAGGGGCGAGTATTCAAAGGCTAAGATCAAACTGGCTGATGTTGATTACAAGACTAAACAAACAAAGCTGGAGATAGAGAACAAAGTAAAATCCAGTTTCAATGATATCCTCGCCCTGCAAACACAGTCATTGTTGTTTCAGGACAATTTGCGGAACCAGGCCCTTTTGCTGAAGGCAGAAGAATCAAAATTTTCCATTGGAGAGAGCAGCATGTTTCTGGTCAATGCCCGCGAAATCAAGTTGCTGGAAACCCGTCAAAAACTGGCGGAACTCAAAACCAAATTCTTCAAATCTTTGCTGGGCGTTCAGTGGGCTTCGGGGCAGTTAAGATAAGTGAAATAAAAAAAATCTCCTACTGAGGTGGGATGGTGGTGCTTTGCCAACAGTTATAGACCCTGTCATCCAAATCGAAGCGAGGGAACGTAGGCCACCACCCCGTCTCCAGACACTCGCTTCGCTCGGTCTGGATCCACCCCTCCTGGCCAGGAGGGGAATCTTTGATGATTTCACCGCTTACAAAAGCATTTAGGTGAGTTCGTAATTACTGCACATCAAGAACAACATGTTTTATTTTTTTGCGTTTCCAGGTATAGGTGATGTGAATTTTTCCATCTTTTGTTTGAATGACAAATGGGTAGGAAAATTCTGCACCTGTTTCATTTTCAAGTATTGCATAAGGCTCCCAATGTTTTCCATCATTGGAAATGGCAACATTCAGCGGAGACCGACCGCCCCATCCTTCTTTTACTGAAGCAGGAGGCTTTACATTGTTGTACACCAACAGGTGTCTTCCGTCTTTGAGGGTGATGGCATCGATGCCAGAATTGTTGTTGGGCATTTCAGTTTGAGTGAGTGGGCTCCAGGTTCTTCCATTGTCGTAGCTCCAGGTTTCGTTGATGGTCCTGTTCTGGCTCCTGCAGAGCGCCTGCAAGGTGGATGCATCGTGCCGGAGTATGGCTGGCTGAATGCCGGTGATG
>Ga0214921_10011967_pt1 | contig 10455 bp, 5 predicted proteins | sample LL1505_MetaG_FD_177992 | JGI IMG/M metagenome (GOLD analysis project Ga0214921, IMG submission 177992) | Freshwater microbial communities from Lake Lanier, Atlanta, Georgia, United States - LL-1505 | ecosystem: Environmental > Aquatic > Freshwater > Lake | place: USA: Georgia | collected 2015-05-28
TATGCGTGGGGGCGGAGCCATCGCTCCAGATCACCTCCCGCGCGAATTTTTTACAGCGACCGACCATACCTTGACAAACAGTAACGAGCCAACCGATGCTAAGACTTATCTGCAAGGCGCCCGTCAAAGCACGCCGGCCCGCGCAGAGCACAGCAGCCATCCAGGCTTCCCTCGTGGCACAAGTCTAAGTCATTTGAACCCAAGACCAGGCGTGGCAGCCATGACGACTCCTGTCGACTTCGGGACACTTCCTGCCGAAGGAATCAATTTGATCGAATTTATCGAAAGTCTTGAGAATAGCCTTATTACGCAGGCACTCCAGAGAACTGACAATAATCGCAATCAAGCAGCGAGACTTCTTGGAATGAATCGAACCACCCTTGTGGAACGAATCAAGAAAAGAAAACTCTCGCCAATGAATCCCGCCAGCGAAGAACTTTAAACCTCCTTAAACATTATAAATAAGATTTATGGTCAGAAATTTTGAGTTCTGATCCCCTGTTGCTACAATTGAAAGATATTTTCGATTTTGCAATAAACAGGGAGGTTTTATGGCTAAGTCATCATTAATTCGACTCGGCATCACGGCGGCCGTCGTTGCAGCTCCGTCAACAGCTGCTTTGGCACTGGTTGCGCCGACACACAACATCACATCACAAGCGGTGACGAAGCTTTTGATTAAGGGCGAAAAAGTCATTCGCCCAGAGACTATCGAAGTCAGCGGACAAAAGTTCGCTAACCGCTTCGATGCTTCTACTAAAATAGAAGTCGATGCTCATAGCCAAGCGGTCCGACTTATTACTGGAGATCTAGCGCCAGCACCAAGTAGCCCGTCAACTCTGCGCGCAAGCGACCTCATCGATGTTGCAACCAACTGGATCGCATCCCACGAAGACCTACTACAAGTTCAACTTGAGGATGTAGCGGTATTAGATAACGCAACTCTAATCACAGACGACGTTCAATTCATTAGATTCAACGTTTCACGGCACGGTACACCTGTTGCTGATGCATCGATTAATTTCCGATTCAAATTTGGAAAACTCGTTCAGGTTCAAGCAAAAACTTTCGGTGAAGCCACCGATGACGCAAGAACTGGATTTGTGAGCGCTACGGATGCGATTGATACTCTAGCTTCTGCGGCAACAATCCAAGAGCAAGGACAAGTTCTTCGAGTTCAACAATCAGCAACTGGCTATAAGCTCGTCCGCGTCAACAAAGCTCTTGTTCACGTTGACGGCCAAGTCTTAGCGGTTCAAACAGACTCAGCCACTGGCGAAGTCTTTGCAAGCCAGGACACCCGTCGTTATATCGATGGCCATGCTCATGGTAACGTATTCCCCCGTACCTATTTCCAGAGTCAGCCTACTGATGCCCACATGATGGAAATGGACGTCCAAAGCGACAGCTCCACCGTCCGCACTGGACTTGACGGAAAGTTTTCCTTCAGTGGCGCAAGCGCTCCGAAGATCACTGGACTTAAAGGCCAACGCATCAACATCAGCAGCAAGTCAGGCACCGCGGTGTCACGTACAGCTACGCAAACTAACGGCAGCTGGGATTTGAACCTCGATGTGAGCACCGAAAAAGACCAAGCTCAAGTTCACACATTCCATCACTTGAATTTGATCATCCAAAAAGCCAAAAAACACATCACGTCTTCATGGATGGATCGTGCATTAACGTCCAACGTCAACCTAAGCCAAACTTGTAACGCATACTGGGATGGTTACTCTGTAAACTTCTTCTCAGCTGGCGGCGGCTGTGGAAACACCGGACTAATCTCCGACGTGATGTATCACGAGTGGGGCCATGGTCTTGACGAAAACACTGGTGGCATTGACGACGGTGCTTATTCTGAAGGCTTCGGCGACATCCTCTCGATGATTATGACCAATGACAGCAAGCTTGGGCCCGGCTTCCGTTCAAACGGCGGGATTGTTCGCGATATGGAACCTGACAAGGTCTATCCAAAAGATCGCGGCGAAGTTCACGCTGAAGGCCTGATCATCGGTGGAACATTCTGGGATCTTTTCAAAACACTTTCGGCTAAGTACAACGAAAACAAAGCCAATGACTTGGTTTCTGCCATCGCTTTCAAAACCATCTTTACAGCGACGACCTACCGTGAGGTCTACAACGCCGCTCTTGTGGTCAACGATAACGATGCTAACACCACGACACCAGCACCGGATTTCTGCGAGATCAACGGCGCATTTACGGCGCACGGACTGGCGACTAAATCTCCGGACTGCAAATAATCAAGCCCATCTGGGCTGTGTCGAGACGGTCTAACGAACGAAAGCCTCCTGTAGCAGGGAGGCTTTTTGTTTTGCACGAATATTGAGCAGCAGCGCTGATTACCTCTAAAAAAAGATAGACGACCACCAGGGGCAATCCGTACAATATTTTATCAATAAAAACAAAATGTTCGTGAGCATGTGGAGAGGGATAACCATGGTTCATTTCAATGGTCGCGGCGCCAAAGAGATCATTCGCCACTTTTGTCTTGCTAGCTTCGTTTTAGTGAGCGCCTGTAGTCACGAAGACGAAAAAACAAAAACAACCACCGAAGCGACTTATGATTCACTATGGAACAACGTGTTCGCCGATCGCTGCGGAACCTGTCACGGAGTCACCACAAAGAGCGAAACACTCGGTGGACCTGACATGCGCACTAAAGATGCCTTTTATGCAAACCTAGTTAATAAAAAAGGCAACGATTATCCCGATTGGTATACTTTTCAATCAATCCGCTCTGACTGCCTATCTTATTCATTTATTGCACCAGGACTTCCTGCAAAGTCACTCATTGTTGCTGTCTTTGACCCAGCCAGCGCACCTTGTACTGTGAAATCTCACACGGAATCACCACAAAGCATTCCCCTGTCTTCGGAAGATCTTGCAAGCCTTAAAACATGGATCACAAACGGCGCATCAAAGTAGCTAGCAAAGGTTTATTGATTTAATGGGCTTTCTCCCCTCATGGCTGAAGATATCGCGACGCCGATTTGTTGCCGTTGCTTTAACTATGACCCTTGCTGCCACTGCATTGCTTCTTATTGCCTTTTTGTTTTTGAAATCCCCCATCGTCCAAAAGAAAATCATCGCTTCAATACGCGAACCATTAGCACAAGCGGGAGTGCAGCTGGAGCTCGATCAACTCTCCGTCGATATATTTGCGGGTTTTAACCTAGTGAACCTAAGACTGAAAATTGATCATCCACCCTCGCTGTCTGCTAATCTTTCAGTGCAGCGCGCGCGTCTAAAATATAAATTCTGGGGACTCCTGACTCAGCGGCTAGAGTTGAGCAAAGCGACATTCCAAGGCATTCACGGTCAAATCAGCCTGACTCTCCCAGAAACAGAGGCCACGAGCGCAACCCCGATGACGCTAAAACAGGTTCTCTCCTTGCTTCGCAATCCCCCAGTGACTATTTCGATTCCCGCAGTGGACATCAGCGATGTCAAACTTGATCTAAAACTATCACAGGGGACAAAAACCACCCAACTAGCTATTGCGGAGTCCGACATATCCGCAACGTTCAAACTTCTGCCAAGAGAATTAGAAATTCGCTTACTGGCCTCCTTGGATGCTGGTGCCACCATATACGATGATCCCAAAACAACGTTGGACAAAGTTGCTCCCCAATCAACCACTGCAAACATCGATCTAAAAAAAATAAAATGGAAACCTGACGTAAACATCTCCGTGCTAACCCCATCCGATAACCTAAATTTAAATATCGAGGTCAAGCCAACACCGTTAACGTTAAGCGGACTTTCCACCTCCTTCAAAAACCCTACAAACTCAACTCTGAAATTCGATTTAGAAGCTCTTTCGACGACGCCACACTTCAAAATGGAAAAATCAGGTGCCATCAATTCCGATCTAAGCTGGTCTAACCTTGCATCAGGCTTTAAAACTTCCGGCGAAATACCGTTGACGCTAAAAGGCATGAAGCTACAAAAACAAGATCGATCCGAAGGCAAAATCGAACAAACAAAATTAAGTCTCGACAGTTTCAAAACGACGAACGACTGGGCTTTGAATTTGGCCAGCGATGTTCGCGCTCTGAAACATGATTGGAAAATAAAGCATGACACAACTTTAAAAAATCTAACAATATCGGCCCCTGGTCTTGATGCCGCAAGCATGTCTTCCTTTAATTTAAGTGCCTCCACAAATTCGCAAGAGGGCGTAGGAATTGCGAAGGTTGATATGGAACTGAATCAAGCAAATGCAAAGATTTTAAAAAAAGCTCTCTCCGCACGCCAAGACGCCTCAGTGAAATTCGACCTCCCATCAGGAAACTGGAGTGGGACCTCCCAAACATCCCTGAATGGCTCTAAACTCCTCTCATGGACTGGAGAGTCGAACGAAACCGGAAATCGTTTAGAACACAATTCGAAAGTAACTTTGGCAATCTCTTCTGGTCTTTCAAATTTGCATGATGGCTTAAAAACGCTCGGTAATTTTGGATGGCCAGAAATACGCACGGAACTTAGGGCTCAAATCACGCATCCACAGCCCTGGTCAGAATTGACCTCTAGTGACTGGCCAAAACTAGACATACAACTCCAGATAGACAGCAACGTGTCCCCAACAGCCCCAAAGTCAGGGGAAAAAAACCTCGCCTTTAAATCCTTAAATATTGTAACGGCCGCAAAAATACCAGCAAGGCCCACGGATAGCGCAGAGAGCGAAGTATCAGCCGAAATTACGGTGAAAGCTAATGATCTCGAATCCACCGCCCTTAATCAGCCTGTCACAATTACAAGTAACAACACCGCGAAACTCCGCCTATCAGAGCGCATCCACGGAACATGGCGTCACAGCTCTGAAATCAATGCCACGAAGCTCCTGAGCATGGAGGCAAGCCTGAATGATTCGCCGCGATTGCTTATTTTGGATCACTCCCTCACGGCCGAAATCACACCAAAACTTATAGCACTAATCAAAAACCCAGGAAAATTTCCATCCTTTGGATCGCTAAAGCTGCTGGGAGAACATCGCATCAAGATTGAGCACCCTGGTCATAGCATCACCGAAACGAAAAATCTCAAACCTGAAAATATGAACTTGTCTGCCGAAATCAAACACACAATCACCCAGCAGGGAGCGTCGGATAAAGAAACCGATATTCTACTTAAAAAACCAGTCGCTATTAAAACCACCGTCGACCTTAAAAAATCAGCCCTTAGTACTAAAACCATTTTAGACAACACAAGCGTGTCCCTACGAGGCAAGGCATCCGCGAATGACATCCAAGGCGCTTTAACCTCCTCGGTAGACAACATTAGCGCCATGAACACAGCCGCCATGAACGCTGAATTTGGAGTCAAGAACATCGAGGTTTTTGAGGAGCTCATTCCTGGTAAATCCCTAGACCGATTCCTCCACGATTTAAATTTTAGATTGCGAGCCCAACTATCTAACAAAACAGATATCAAAGTGGACACGATTGAAGGCGGACTAGAAAACGAAATGATCAGATTTAAAGGCCGAGGTGAATTTCACACAAGCGGTCGTGGTCAAATCGACGGGGAAATCAGCTCGCGCCTGATCGATAAGGAATCCGTGATCGCCGGTTCAGGCCAATTTAAAGCCCCCGTCAAAATAATACTTTTCGACAAACAAAGACTTTCCGTTGAAGCCACGCCAACGTTCGATAGCTTTACGCTTCATTCCGGTGATTTCAGTGTGGTGAATGTGAATGGAACCATCAAGATACTTGAAGAACTAAATCTTGATGGTGACGGAAAAATTGGCTTTCTCTATCTAAAATCCCAAAATCCATTCGCACGCGTGGACTACGAGACTGTAGAGCCTTACGTCGAAGACCGTGCATTACTAAGTTTCGACAAATTAAACTGGAAACACATCACCGTCGGGCCGATGGTGCAAAGCTTCGAGGTTCGACAGAACCTCATACTATTAAATGATCTCAAGATGGATTTACTTGACGGAAGCATACTTGGTCGTTTTTACGCAGACCTACACCCGTCGCGATTGAAAACAGGTTTTCTCGGACGTTTCTCAGGCCTGCACCCAGAACTTTTAAAGCCACCCGCGCGACGCAGCAATCCGTCGGATTGGGCTGTACTAGGGGGTCGGATGGCTCTCGATTTTGACATTCGAAAACGCCTCGCAACCGGCCGCATGGACTTCACAAGCATCGGGAAACGCCAACTAATCAGCATTTTGGATGCCCTTGATCCAGATTTTAAAGACGACCAGATCGCTCTTGCGCGACAAGGGCTGCGTATTGCCTACCCAAGAACTGTAGGGGTCATGATGGACCATGGAATGATGGACCTGAACGTGAGTCTAGGTGGAGCCTTACGCGAAGACATTAGCGTCCGTTCATTACCTTTGTCTGGCCTCATTAACTCCAACGTGGGAGAGACTCTCGGTAAAATCGAGTCAATTATTAATTAACCTAAGGAATATATTTTTTAAGGAGACTTCGTATGAAAAACATCTCTGGCACACAAAAATCACTACTTATCGCATCGATAATGCTGCAAACGAGCTGCTCTCCGAGTCTATATCTAATTGATCGCCAAACAGTGCTCGAACTGGAGGCCAGCGGCGACTGGAAGGAGCTTGACGAAAGCTTCCAAAAGCAAGAAACCGCGGGTGGGCCGATTCCAATAGAAAAAACGCGTGAAAAAGTCGAAAGGCGCCAGGTGTTCAATATGACGCATGCTGATAGTAATTCCGAAACGTCAGGCACCGATACCCCGAAAAAATAATCAACTCACCACGCCGTCGAGGTCACTAAATGAACTACGTCCAACTATTTTTAATTGCCGCACTTACAATCGAAAGCTTGAGCAAGCAAGCTGTGGCAGCCAGCCCCCGTCGCGTAACAAAATTCGAGGAACTTAAAAAAATAACGGTTGGCCCCTTTGACAATTTTCAGACCGCGATGGCAGATGGCTCAAATGAGCTTTACTTCACGAGAAGTCAGAATTTATCAACGCAAATAATGCGCTTTGACCTCAAAAATAGCCAAATAGCGCCTGTGACGGGAGCAGAGAGCGACGCTAAAAGTCCCGCTGTTAGCCCTAATGGCAAAAAAATTGCGATGACTTATTACCGCAATGACGCCAAGGGTGATGTTTGTATTCTCGAAGGTAAAGATCTAAAGTGCTTAACTGGACCGGGCCTTGGCGAGCATTCGCCGCTTTGGATTTCTAACGAGCGCCTAGCCTATGTGCAAAGTAATGATGCAGGTACTAAATCAAAATTAATCATACAAGACCTCCAATCCAAAACAACCGAGGTCCTGATTGAAGGTGAAATATACGGGCCAGCAGTATCTCGCAAGGGCGACCAGATTGTATACAAAACAAGCGCAAGTGAATTTCTACTTTTCGATGTTGCCTCTCGTAGCGTCAAAACCCGCCTGCAAGTCAGCTTGCCAGGAGCCTCAGGATCAGCAAGTTTCTCGTCAAATGGGGATTACATATACTTCTCCCAGTATATGATTGACAGTAACCGCGACCTACTTCTTGATAGTAGAGACACGTCAGCTATTTTCAGAATGAAAACTGACGGTACAAATATAGCACCAGAGCAGCTCACGTCTCTTGAACAAAACTGTTCATTCCCAACTCCAGCCAAAGAAAAACTTTATATGACTTGTGCCTTCGAAGGCGCCCTTGATGTCTATAGCGCGTCCCTAAGTGGTATCGTTCCGGCCGTTTGGGAGGTCTCAGACCTGTGGGAAGCTCATCGCGCCGCTCGCTCCTATAGCGACCGAATCCTTATTCTTAATCAAATTTATGCCCGTATGGGACGACTCTCCAAAGAAGACTATAGCGAGAGGGTTTTTGCTAATTTTGTACTAATGAACGCTTGGATCCCTGCGACCTATCACGCCGAATTACTGAAGACCAACGATAAAAAATACGCTGTTCATGTCGGCTTACTTGAGACAGTCTCGCGCTGGGAAGCGATGCCGAGCAAAGAGAACATCGCAGAACTTAGACGCATGCTAGAAACTCAAGAGAAAAAACTCCGCACTCTGCCAGATAGCGCTCTTCAGCAGGTCGCCCTTGCGTACATTGATTACTTTGGGCACAAAGAATCCGAAGCCATGCGGCGCGCGCAGTCTATCACGTCTTCCGATGCGATGACGCTTTACTGGCAAACTAAACTATTCGAGCGAATTCTGGGAGGAAAGACTGATCAATCCTATGACCGTATTCTAGAAAATCGAATGACCAATCACCAGCTAAATGAAGAAACAAGGTTTTACTACCTTTCGCGATGGCTGACTCGCCTTGAGGCTGATAAAAACCGCGAGCAGAGGTTAAAGGGCTTGGTCGACGTACTGAAAGCTCAGAAGCCGGACCCTGTTTCTCTGCGACTCATTGAGCTACTGGACAATGAAGCCCAGCTATATCGTGCGGCAAACGGCAAGACTAAGATAGAAACACGAGATGAAATCAGAGGCGTTGTTGATCGAGTCAAACGGCTGAAGTCAGACTACTTCGCACTCCGTCTACTTTTTGCTCGCGGTATGGTGATCTTTTATCAGCAAGATAAAACTCGCGAGCTGGCTACGTTTATGAGCTTATGGCTGAGTTATATAAGCCCCGACAGCAAGGAATACCCCTATGCCATCGAGGCACTTCGTAAAAACAGCCTAGACGTCGCCTATAAGTTCTATAACGGACCTCGTGAAACCAAGGACTTCGCCATAGGCTCATTTTTTGATAGCATCAGAACAACCGACGACCTGGAATCTCATTTTCACTATACCTTACTAAACTCAACGCCTTTAGCTTGGCAAGATCTGCTCAAGTCCTACAACACTATGAGTCGTGATGGACTCATTCAACAAGAGAGCTTCGAATTTGTTAAAGCCCTGCACAACATATCGAGCGCAAAGGAAAAGTTATCTAATGACGATCTAGCCAAGGCAGCTTCCACTGTCGAGTCCATCTCGGATGATCATACTGGGGTCGGAGTTAAGTATTTGTATCTTGGGTACCTATATCACCGGCAGCTTCTTGACTCGATCAAAGGGTTCGCCTTCGATCGTGACCTTGCAGAAAAAGCCCATAGGAGTTATTTGTACGCGATCGACGCTGCATGGAACAACGAACGCATCCAAGCTGCAGCCTTCCAAAACCTAGGCATACTACACAGTCTCCTGCGAAATTTTTCAATTTCAGCGGAGTTTTTCCAGAAACGACACGAAATGGGCTTTGAATCAAATGAGCATCGACAAGCTGTTTTCTGGCTGGAAGCGAGATCTCTCTATCAAAGCTACCGTGCAAGCGATGCCTTGAGGGTGATCGAAGAAGCCCTAACCACGAACCCCGCGAATAAAGACGCCTTTCTCGAAAAACAAGCGTTCTACGCGTGGAATGCCCGCGATTTTGCCAAATCGGCTAAGATCTATAGCGACGTCCTACCAAGACTTAAGTCTAAAGCAAAAAGTGGCACGCATCTGAGCTATGGATATGCTCTTATGAAGTCAGGGCAAACAGCTCAAGCGGACGCCATGTTTAAAGAGGCTATTAAACTGTCTCGCAATGAGAATCCAATAGATGCCTATGGATTAAAGAGGACCCCAAAGAAAATCGAATTCACCGCGAAAGGGCTGCTCGCTCACCTCCCGATCGGAGCATCAGAAAAAATCAAACATCTAAAAGATCGACTAGAGATGTTTGAAGAGATGATCAGTAACGCAAAAGAACTCTACTTGGACCCAAAGACGCTCAGGGCACAGAGAGTCAAAGAGAGCTTTGACCTCGTCATGCTCCTTGTAGAGTCAAAGGGCACCATTAAAGATCCGGCAGACGGCAAAGAGTTAAAAAATGCATTAAATCTAGCCCTGGATTTTGGGAAGGAACACGGATACTTAAATCAGACCATTTTTGCATCGCTAAAAAACAGTATGATCCTCATGCGAAAAGGCCAAGTCGCCGACGATCAGGAGCGTCGCAAGCTTATCGCTGATCTCGTCAAGGGGGCAGAAAAAGAATTAAAGGATGAGAAAAATCCATCGAGTAATCTACGCCAACAATGGGGTCAGGTGCAGCTTGTAGACCTCGCATACCGCATGGGGGCTACACCGGACTTGGCCAAACGTTTCACCGATGAGTCTGAAAAGCTTCTCGAATCGACGAACTTCTCCGAACTCGCCAAGGATCGTCCCGACATGTTTGCAGAGATGAAAGCTTACCGCAATAATCTTGCCAGAACTTTGTAAGAAGCCACTAAAAGCGAATCAAATTAAGGGAGGTCGTGACCTAGAGGGTCATGACCTCTTTTTCTTTTGCTGCAAGACGTTCGTCGACTAATTTGACAAAGCTATCCGTGTGCTTTTGGATGATATCTTCCATTTTCTTACGGTCGTCTTCCGTCATTTTCTTATCTTTTTCTTGTTTTTTGACGTCCTCGTTTGCATCGCGGCGGATGTTTCGAAGGCC